>MDSW01000347.1_pt1 | contig 12932 bp, 14 predicted proteins | sample 811171 | NCBI WGS metagenome assembly MDSW01 (sample SAMN05326641, study PRJNA326480) | marine metagenome | isolation source: seawater | place: Atlantic Ocean: North West | collected 2012 | reverse complement strand
TCAACTTTTTCTATCACGTTTAGTTTTTTTATTAATTCTAGAGCGTTATCTTTATAAATAAGTGTTGCAACGTTAATATAAATGTTTTTATTGTTAGTAGCATTATCAATACTAAAGCCATTCAAATCAATAACATTATCATTAGAGCTTGTTACAATATCTTTATTCTCATAATTAATACTTGATTCTATAGAAATCACCGATACATCATTAATTGGCGCATTAGATAATATTTTTTTTTCTGCTTTATATGTTTTAGCCTCATTCAATATAAATGTTTCATTATCACTTATTAATTCTAGCTTAATTAAATTGCCATTATCTTTGAGCTGAAGTTTATCAAAAACTATATCTGATAGCTCTAAAATATTAGTATTAGAAAAAGCCCCTCTATGATTTACCCTTACATTCATAGAATACCCATTGTCTATATTTGTTACTCTTATATTAGATGCTAGTCCTAGCGATCTATGGGCACCTGTTGAAACATCAGCATGAAAAACCTCACCGTTTTTTGTTTTTTCACCTGATTTTAAATAAACCCTTGAAGCGGTACCTATTTCTATCAGCTCTTTATAGTCGTATGGAAAAAACCATCTTCCATTAACTTCATACGGGGCTTCAATTAATTTGAATGATGAAATTGATTTTTTTTGGTTATCATATTTTTGTAAGTTTAATGCTGTTGTACAACTAAAAAGGGAGGCCGATAATATAATGAGAATAATAGCTTTCATATTAGTAGTATTCAATTAAGTCTGAAAGCCGACCAACAGCTAAACCAAAGAATAATGATCTATTCCAATCAAGGATAGTCTTAAAATTTTCATAAACAATAAATTTACGACCATCTATACCTTCTGGATAAACAAGATATGCATCAATATCAACATCTGGCAACATTGTTCCATCAAGATTTCTTACTCCAGAATTAGACCAATAAGAAAGTTTTTTACTTGTCTCTACTTTTCTAGCAGATGTTGTAATAAAAGATTCATCAATATTATTTATTACCATAACTTCCCTGCCCCAAGTTTGACTATTATCCCAGCCAGTAGATGATAAATAATTAGCAGCAGATGCTAGTACATCAGGAATTGTATTCCATATGTCTTTTTTGCCATCATTATTAAAATCAACTGCATAATTTACAAAGCTTGTTGGCATAAATTGGCATTGACCCATAGCACCCGCCCATGAACCGTCCATAGTTTCAGGACTTGTATGCCCTTGATCAATAATCTTTAATGCGTTAATTAATTCACCAGTAAAATACTCTCTTCTCCGCTGATCGTAACTTAAAGTTGCTAATGATCTAATAACGTTGAATGAACCTGTATATTGTCCAAAACTTGTTTCTATGCCCCATAAGGCTAACAAAAATCTTGGTTGAACTCCATATACTTCCGAAACTTTTGCTAAAAGGTCTTTATTTTCCACATATAACTTCTTACCTTTATTTACCCTGAATTTTGGTGTGGTATTATTTAAATATTCATCAAGAGTAATTGTAAATTCTGGTTGGCGTTGATCTAATTCAATTACGCGCTTATTTGGCTCAATATTCTTAAAAGATAAGTCTAATGTTTGCTGCGTAATTCCCAATTCTAGTGCTTTTTGTTGAAAATTAGATAGCCATATAGCAAAATCATCAGTTTCCGCACTTAATAACACCTTAGAGTTGCTAAAAGAGAAAATTAAGATAAATAATTGAAGAATAATAAATTTTTTAAACATAGATAAATTAAAGAAATAAAAAAATGACTGATGTCAAAACATTAATAGATTTAATCGGCAATACACCAATTGTTCAAGTTAAAAATATGGATACAGGTCCATGTAATTTATTTTTAAAGATGGAAGGAATGAATCCAGGATCATCAATAAAAGACCGTGTAGCGCTTAACATAATTGAAACAGCTGAAAGAGAAGGAAAATTAAAGCCAGGCTATACAATAATTGAGGCGTCTGCTGGAAATACAGCTATGGGTCTAGCTTTAATTGGTAAATTAAAAGGGTATAAAGCAAAAGTAGTTATTCTAGATAAAATGAATGCCAATAAAATTTTTCACTTAAAGGCTATTGGAGCAGAAGTAATTATGACCAGAAGTGATGTTGGTCCAGATCATCCGGAACACTATATTACTATGGCCAAACGTATTGCCGATGAAACACCAAATTCTTTTTTTGCAAGTCAATTTACAAATTTATCAAATCCTCATGCACATGAAATATCAACTGCACCTGAAATATACAAACAACTTGATGGTAAGGTCGATGCAGTTGTATGTGGTGTTGGTTCAGGTGGAACGATAACAGGTATTGGAAAATTTTTTCATGAACATTCACCTCATACAGAAATTATCGTAGCTGATCCTAAAGGTTCAATAATTAAAGATAGTGTTGAAGGTAATGATATAACTAATATTTCTGGATCTGGTTGGTTAGTAGAGGGAATTGGTGAAGATTTTATACCTGATACTTTAAATCTAAGCTATATTCATAAAGGCTACGAAATTGATAATGAGGAAGCATTTAAAACTATTCGTGATGTTGCAATGAGCGAAGGTATTCTTGGAGGATCTTCATGTGGCACCTTAATAGCTGCAGCTTTAAGATATTGCAAAGAGCAAACTTCACAAAAAAATGTTGTAACATTTGTTTGTGATAATGGTGAAAAATATTTAAATACGGCTTATAATGAAAATTGGTTAAAGGAAAAAAATATTTTATGACTAAGAAAAAAGATCATATAGATACAAGAGTTGTACATGCCGGGGTTAAGCCAGAGCCGATTACTGGCGCAGTAATGACACCCATATTTGCATCTTCAACTTTTGCCCAAAAAGAACCTGGAAAACATTCAGGATACGAATATGGCAGATCACAGAACCCAACTCGTGATGCTCTAGAGGATTCACTTGCTAACCTAGAAAATGGCTCAAAAGCTTTTGCTTTTAGCTCAGGCTTAGCTGCTCAATCTGCAATACTCGAAATGCTACGTCCAGGAGATCATATAATTGCATTTGATGATTTATACGGTGGAACTTTTAGATTGCTAGAGGAAGTTAAATCAAAAGCATCTAATCTTGAAATTTCTTATGTTGATTACAACAAAGTTGATTTAAATAAATTAATTAAAAAGAATACAAAATTAATATGGATTGAAACACCAACTAACCCTTTATTAAAAATTACTGATCTTAAAAAGATCGCGTCCATTGCAAAAAAACACAATGTACTAACAATATGCGACAACACGTTCGCAAGTCCAATTAATCAACGACCATTAGACTTAGGAATTGATATTGTTAATCACTCTACTACAAAATATATAAATGGCCATTCAGATATAATTGGTGGTGCCTTAATAATTGGTAAAAATAAAAAACTAGCTAATAAAATTGCTTTTATTCAAAATTCTGTTGGTGCTGTACCAAGCCCGTTTGATTGTTTTTTAATATTAAGAGCAATTAAAACTTTATCCTTAAGAATGAAACAGCATAATTTTAATGGGCTTAAGATTGCAAAATATCTAACACAACACAAAAAAATATCTAAGGTTGTTTATCCAGGACTAGTTTCGCACCCGCAACATAAGATTGCAAAAAAACAAATGGATGGATATGGCGCCGTAGTAACATTTTTCCATAAGGGATCCATGAAAGAAATTAAAAAATTTATGCAGTCTCTTAAAATATTTACAATTGCTGAAAGTTTGGGTGGTGTTGAGAGCTTAATAGAATCACCAGCACTAATGACACATGCGTATGTAAATACAAAATCAGGACAATTGACACCTATTCCCGAAAATCTCATCCGCATCTCTGTTGGTATTGAACATGTTGACGATTTAATTGATGATCTAAAGCAAGCTCTTTAATCAATACTTAAAATTGAATTTACTATTGATGACACTCTACAATCTATATTGTGTGATCTACTCGTTATAACTACCGGCAACTTTCCACTTACAACAAAACCACCAGCAGTTGCATTCATAAAGTTTACCATAACCTTAACAAGTGCATTGCCCGTCTCTATATTCGGAGCGATTAAAATATTTGCATGCCCCGCAACATTTCCATCATTTCCCTTAATATTTGCAGCTTCTTTTGATACGGCATTATCAAATGCCAAGGGTCCATAAATAGAAATATCTGGCATCTCTTTTTTAGCCCAATCCATTATTTTTGATGCGTCAATACTGCTTTCAAGATTTTCAAGTGGTTTTTCGGTAGCTGACAGTATTGCAACTTTGGGAATAAAATTATCTAAGTTTTTAGTAAATTTTAAACAATTTTGAATAATCTTCTGTTTTGTTCTAACTGTTGGTTTGATATTTAACGCACCATCAGTGATTATTAAAGGACCTCTTCCATCCTCGAAACTCATCATCCAAATATGTGACAATCGGGAACCTTTAACTAGCAAATCATGTTCAGGGTTAATAAATTCACTCATTAATACATCTGAATGCATGTGACCCTTAACAATTAACGATATATCATTATTTTTAGCCATATAGCATGCTATTTGAGCCGATTTGACCTCACTATCACTCTCAATAATATGTTCTGCAAATTCAGGCCAATTATTATCAATCAAGAGTTTTTTGATAATATCTAAATTACCAATTAGAACAGGTTCAATTAAGCCTAATTCATAGGCTTTTTTTGCAGATAAAATAGATAAATCATTATTTGCATTAACAATAGCTGATTTAAGTGGTTTAAAAATATTTAAATCAATTAATTCAATATTTTGTATCATATAATTAATGTATTAGTTTAAATATTTTGTATTTATAACGTTTATCTTAACTTATATAACAGAAAAAACATATAAAATATTGATTTATATAAATAAAATAATTAAAAATGGAATTATAACCAAAATGGCAATAATAGGTAAACTTAACATTCTGTAAATAATCCTCATAATATCTCTAAGTGTTAGCTTGCTCATATTAACTGTAATAACAAATCCTTAAGTTTGATTTGATGACGATTCTACCGATATAAACAACATTATTACATTTAACTCTGAGTATAAATAAATCTAATTGGGTCATTTGTTAAAGCAGCCAAATCAATATGTAGTACATCATTATTATAAAGCCTATTGTTGAGATACCCCCTATTAACCAATCTTTCATAAATATTATTATATAATAATTGAGTAATTTAAAGTATCACTAATTTCATTATGGATAAAAAATTTGATATTATTATATATGGCGCAACTGGATTTACTGGTTCATTAGGTGCTAAATACATGGATAAGTATAGTAACGAATTTAAGTGGGCTATTGCCGGTCGTGACAGCAATAAACTAGAGAAACTTCAAAATGAAATACCTGGTAAGCCAGAGATTGTTATTGCTGATGCCAATGATGAGCAAGCATTGCTTAAACTAACAGCGTCAACAAAGGTCGTGGCATCTTATGCAGGGCCATTTAATAAATATAGCAATTTACTTGTCAAAGCTTGTGTTGAAACAGGAACTCATTACGTTGATATTACTGGTGAAGCAATATGGGTAAGAGACTTAATTGATAACTACCATCAACGCTGTATTGATAATAAGATTAAGATTATACCTGCATGTGGTTACGACTCTATACCATCAGATCTTGGTACCTATTTCACTGCCAAGCAAGTTAATGAACCTTTAAAATCAATCTTTGCTTATCATAATATGTCTGGCGGTGTCAGTGGTGGAACAATAGAAAGTGCATTCACCATGAGAGATTTTAAAAGTAAACATAAAATGGGTCACCCGTTCCTTCTCAATCCTGAAGGTTCATATTCAAAAAATCAAAAGTTACTAAGTAAGGACTATTTTTCCATAAAGAAAAATAAGAAATTAAATAAATGGGTAATACCATTTGTAATGGCCATTACCAATACAAGACCTGTTAGAAGGTCAGCAGCATTAATGGAAGCAAAACAACAAAGTTATGGGCCAGATTTTGTTTATAATGAATTCCAAATGGTAAATAAATATTCAGTTGCTTTAATTACTACTGTGTCATTAGCAGTATTAGGTATGATTATAGTAAGTCCTTTTAGAAACTTTTTAAGAAAATTTTTTCCTAAACCTGGTACTGGTCCAAACGAAAAAACAAGAAACAACGGATGGTATGAAGCACTCTTTGTTGCTAAAACAACAAAAAACCAAGAATATGTTTATAGGATGTATGGTAAAGGTGATCCTGGATATAAGAGCACTTCTATGTTTTTAGTTGAAAGTGCAATCTCGTTATTAAATAATTCTGATATTGGAGAGTATGGAGTTTTAACCCCTGCCACTGGTCTTGGAGACGATCTAATTATTAGATTGAAAGATCAAGGTGTCTTATTTGAAGGACCAATAAACAGATAATTAACTTAAATTGTCTAAATTAGTAATTAATAATAATTATTTACATAGCTACAAATCATTAATTCCTATAATAACCGCTAAATAACAGTATTAAAAAACACCTTTACTACTAGGCTCTTTTAATATGAAATGAAAAATTAATATCCAAACATTATATGAGCTTAGGCTACTTAAAAGACAAAATAGATGAAAGTATTGATCGCATTGATCAAGCTACTGATCAGTCTTTATTAAAAAAAATTAAAAACTTAAAAGAAGTAAGAGTTAGCACTGACATAGAACTTAGATCAATAGCTGATAAAACTAAGATTTCTATGAAAAACCTTAAATCTATAGAAAGCTTTAATTTTGAAAAATTGCCAAGTGAACCTTGGAGAAATTCATTTATATCGCAATATTGTGATTTCATTGAAAACTTTAATAAAGGGAGCAACTAGTTATGGCTGGTGGTTTCTTTTATTCAATTGGATATATTTCAACCAAAATAGAAAACTTAGGCAAAACTAAGTTTACAAATCCAACGACTGTATTTTCAAAATCTTTATTAGAAGGATCAAATCATGCTAAAAAAGAATTTGATCATTCTAAAAAAAATAGTACTAAAAGAAAAGTAACAACTATAGTTTCTAAAAATACTAAGCCTGTTCAAAAGAAGAAAAAAGTTACTAAAAAGAAAACTGTAACAAAAAAGAAAAAATAAATACTTGAGTTTTTTAAAACCAAGGATAATCCCTCTTCAATACAATTTTATTAAAAATAATCGAGTAGATTAATATTATTATAACGCCCACAGCAAGTGGCAAGATATTGTATTCTAAAGCTGCTCCTGAAATCATAACTAGAATTGGATTACCACCTGCCGGAGGATGTAATTTATCCGTCATCATCATAACTAAAATTGCTAAACCAACAGCAATCCCAATTGTAAAAAAAGTAACGCCAAATGAGGCGCCTATTAATATACCTGCGCTAGCAGAGATTAGATGTCCAAAAAATATATTGCGTGGTCTTGCTAAAGGACTTGCTGGCAAAGCTGTGATTAATACAACAGATGCACCAAATGTTGGTATCATCCATAATACATATTCATTAGAAACCTCGCTCAGGTAGGCAATAATAGAAATACAAACAGTTGCGCTAATAGCTGCAAGTACTGGTGGGTAAAAAAATAATTTCTTAAACATTAAAAAACAGTATATGATTCACATATGATAAAAGCATTTTTAATAGCCACTGTTTACTTTATTATTATTGATATAACCTTTATCAATCTTGTTATTGTGAAGATTTATAAGTCAAATCTTCCTGAATTTGTAGAAATTGGCTTTAAGGCTGTTCCTGCAATTTTATTTTATCTTATTTTTTTATCTGGTTTACTATATTTTTCAATACTACCAAATAAAACGTACTCTATTTCACAAGCCCTAATAAGCGGTGGAATGTACGGCTTAACAACTTATGCAACTTATGCATTAACTGTATTTGCGGTAATGAATATATTTAATTGGAATATAGTAGTAAGTGATGTGATGTGGGGAATTTTTCTGTCTGCAACCGTAAGTGTGCTGACAGTAATAACTTTATCAAAAATTAATTAGAAAGTTTTCTTTCCATTCTTCTTACTAGATAAGAAATAATTAAAATTAAAACTAAATATTCTAGCACTAAAAATGTATATATTTCTAATGGTCGGTACTGACTAACAACTAATTCATTTGCTTTACGAGTAAGTTCATTCAAACCAATAATAGAAACAAGAGACGACATTTTTAGCATATATACAAATTGATTTCCTAAAGCTGGTAGAATAATTTTTGTAGCTTGAGGTAGAATAATATATCTAAATCTTTGATAAAATCTCATACCGAGTGAAGTACCAGCCTCACTTTGCCCTTTGGGTACGGCTTCAAATCCAGATCTGAAAATTTCAGCAATGAATGGACTATCACAAATGGACAGCGCTATAATACCAGCAGTAAATGCAGAAAAATTAATACCAACTAAAACAGGTAACCCATAATAAATCCATAATATCATTACTAGTACAGGTACAGCTCGTATTATTTCGATATAGGTTATATTGATATATTTTAACACTTTATGTTTGCTTATGCCAACTATCGCTATCAGAAGACCAAGCAAAGTTGCAAAAAAAATTGATATTAATGAAACTGATACAGTAAAGCCAAGTCCAGAGATTAAGAAATCTATATTGGATGCGCCAAGCTTATTAAAAGGTGAAATAGCATACCAACCCCAATTATAATCACTTGAGCAGCCACTAAAGGCTAAAAATATAGATAATATGACTATTACTCTCATAGTTTTTTTTTAACCAACCTGTGGTCATTAGAATGATATGGCATATATGATATATTAACCTATTACATTTAATTAATTAAAAAAGGTATCACTATGAAAATAATTAAAACACTGCTTATCTCAACAACGCTAATAATATCTAGTTTAATTGGTGCACATGCAGAATCAACTTTAGATAAAATAATGAAAACTGGAACTTTAAAGGTTGGAACAACAGGTGATTTTCCTGGCTGGAGTTTTAAAAATCCAGCAACTAATGAATATGAAGGGTTTGATATTGATGTAGCTAAAGCATTTGCTGCCGATATGGGAGTAGAATTGGAGTTTGTTCCAACTGATTGGAAAAATCTAGTTTCAGGTGTTGTTGCCAATAAATATTATATGACCTCTAGTGCATCAATTACTACAAAAAGAGCAATGCAGGCAGGCTATTCGAATTCATACTACGGTACTGGTACAGTAGCTATGACACTTAATAAAAATGCTGATAAATTTGATGGGTGGGAATCTGTAAATGGCACTACTGTTGCTGTTACACTTGGTACCGTATTTGAAAATGAAGCAAAAAAATCTTTTCCTGATTCAAAAGTTATTGCTGTTGAAGCGCCCGCAAGAGACTTTCAAGAAGTATTATCTGGTAGAAGTGAAGTATCACTTACCTCTAAAGTTGAGGCAATTAAATTAATGCAAACCTACCCACAACTTGCAGCTATAAACTTTGACGAGCCTAAGAATGCAAAACTTTTTGCAATCTTATTGCCAAGAGGTGATCAAGAATGGATTAATTTTGTAAACCATTGGATTAAAGATAAAAAGAATAAAGGTTTTTTTGCAACTACTGCTAAGAAATTTGGTCTATAAATCTAATTATCTTTAGATAATATTTGGGTTATTAGCCTTCTTGAAAAAAAGAGCACTAATAATCCGAATATCCAGTTAATAACTAAAAGAATTAAGAACATCTCCCTAAAGTTGATATCAAAATATTTAACTCCTATAGTTAAAAATATTAATGGAAATATTATCATTCTAAGCAAATTTATAGCTGTTTGATAATGAGCTTTCTTTAGGCCTTGAAATAATGCCCCACTAATAAAAAAAATTGGATACACAGGGCCAATGAAGGCAGCTATCTTTAAATACTGTGACCCATAGTAAATTTGCTCAGGATCATCTGTAAAAAACCCCATTACAATGCCTGATAGTAAATAGATAATTGTTCCACCTATAATCATCGCGGTAATACCTATAACTATTGTTTTGTCATAAATTTCCTTAATACGCTCAAATTTTAACGCACCATAATTTTGACCAACTAAAGCTAGTGTGGATGTATTCAATCCAATTATAGGTAATAAAAATAATTGTTCAAATCTCACTCCAGCGCCATACCCTCCAGCAGCAACATCACTATATAGCGACACAAAATAGAATAAAATAAATATACCAAAACCTACAGATACCATTGAAATTGATGTTGGCATAGCTTGTTTAAGAATTTCAATAATCATATTTTTTTTTGGAAAAAAACAATCAAGTGAAACAAAATCTTTAATTTCAGTCTTTAAAACTTTAGACAGAATATAAATAAGGGCAATAAATTCTGCGCAAAGCGTAGCAATAGCGATACCTGAAACGCCCATAGCTGGAACTGGACCAAGTCCATATATAAATAATGGATTTAAAGCAATATTTAGAAAGAATCCAAATATAAGAACATTTCTATAACTTTTGGTGTCACCGCGTGCTGTTAATGCAACATTTGATACAGTCAGTAAAAAGAAGATAATTGAGCCAATAAAAATTACATTTATATAATCTATCGCATAGGCAAATGTGTTTGCGTCAGTACTTAAAAATTTTAAAATAATTGGGGCTATATAAATACCAAAGACAGCAACAAAAATTGAACCCATAATTGCTACAACTATTGATTGAGAAAATATTAAGGACGCCTTATTAAAATCTTTTTTTCCAAGATAATTAGAAACTAACGCTGTAGCTCCAATGCTAAGGCCAGCACTTAAAGCTATTATTACAAAATAAACAGGAAATACTTTTGATAAACCAGTTAAGGCATAGGGAGAAATCATACCAGCAAACTTCACGTCTACAATATTATATAAAGTCTGAAAAAAAGTACCCACGACTGCTGGAATTGCTATCGTACGAATAAGTTTAGTAATCTTACCTACGGTTAAGTCAGAAGAAATTTTGGCCATATGAAAAATTTAACTGGTTGCCAGCCAAACCCCGACTAACATCATTAATATACCCGCTACACGATTAATTATTTGTACATTACCCGTCTTACTCAGTATCTTGCTTAATGCAGTTCCACTTGTTGCATAAATCATCAACGAAATAAATTCTATAACTACAATTATTATAATCATTGCTGTCATTTGAGGTGCAAGCGGTAAATCATAATTCATAAATTTTGGAACCATAGCCATAAAAAATGCCCAACCTTTAGGATTTGCAATTGCAGTTACAAAGCCTTGTAATGCTAACCCAAAACCATTTGGACTATATGAATGCGAACCATCTAAATTAAGAGACATTTTACCTAAATTACGACACATCTGGATACCGACAAAAATTAAATAAAGTCCACCGGCATATTTAAAAAATTCGAACGCTAATGGATACTTAGAAATAATAGTACCACCACCTATAACAGCAGTAGAGGCAATAATTAAAACACCTACTAGTTCTCCAACCATCATTTTCATAGTTTGTTTTAAGCCAATAGCCATACCCATAGTGAGTGCTAGCGTCATGCAAAGACCAGGTGTAATAGAAATAATGAAAAAAACCGGAATAAAAAATATAAGTAGGGTAAAATCAAAAAACATATAAATGCTTTTTAATTAGCTTCCACCAATAAAGCTAGAAAATAATTATTTTAGATAAGTATCAACAAAGTTAAAATCATAATATATTCCGTTAAATGCACGATCTAGATTGTTATGGATACGCATACCTAGCTCACCAAGAACTTCCTTGCTTGTATCTTTCATATTTGTCAAAAAGAATGTGTATTGAAGCTCAACACATTTATCTGTACAAAAATTATAATTATAGGAAGCAAAATTAAATTCAGGAGATTTAAATGCGCAAAATTCTACAAAAGTATTGTCATCAAATACTTCTATACTTGATGAAATAAGTTCGGTCGGGTCCCTAACAACGTTGCATGCATAAAAAGTTTTTCTTAAATCATTTTCAGTTGAGCCATCTTGTAGTATAGCAAAATATAAACTAATTGAATTGCCATCAGAAATGTATGCATCAATATTTCCAGTTCTTATTTCACCTTGAATACTGCTATTTGGTCTTGAATTACTAAAATTTTCTACAGATTGAAATGATCCATCGTGAGTTATTTCATCGGCAAATACAAAATTATAATCTCCAGGCAGCAAGGGGAAAGTCTCAATACCATAAAAATTAGAAATCTTATTTGAAAAAGTCTCATTTGCTTGTGAGATAGAGATAGAAATTAATAAAAATGAAAAAGTAGCTAGCAGTTTGTTTTTTAGCTTCATTAGAATGCTCCTAGTAAAATTACTTCAAAATTATCATATTTTAAAATAATTTAAATATACAAAATGTAGTAATAAATTGTTGTTATTATTGGTATTTCAATTAGGTTACGTTTCTTAACACTCATTATTACACTGGAGAGGTGGCTGAGTGGTCGAAAGCACTAGTCTTGAAAACTAGCAACGGGGCGACTCGTTCGTGGGTTCGAATCCCACCCTCTCCGCCATCTGCCTCCACAGTTTTGAATTGAATATAATGATTTACCGTTGGTGCGTCTGATAATTTGGACTCTGCCAAGTTTGTAGCTCTATTCGAGATAAAGGTTTAGCACCTAAAATTATATCACTAATTTTTTCAGCAATCATTATTGTGGGAGCGTTTGTATTGCCATTAGTAACAAAAGGCATGATGGAAGCATCGACAACTCGTAAACCAGTAAAACCGTGAACTCTACCAGAATTATCAACGACTGCATGCTTGTCTGTTTCTACGCCCATCCGCGCTGTACAAGACAGATGCCATTGGCTTGTAGTATGAGAATTTAATTTTGCATCAAGGTCAGAATCTGACTTGCAATTATCACCAGGAAAAATTTCATCACCCTTTAGTTCCGAAAATGAAGGTTGATCAAGTAATTCGCGCACTAAATGAATACCTTTGCGCATTAATTCTCT
>MDSW01165259.1_pt1 | contig 12933 bp, 7 predicted proteins | sample 811171 | NCBI WGS metagenome assembly MDSW01 (sample SAMN05326641, study PRJNA326480) | marine metagenome | isolation source: seawater | place: Atlantic Ocean: North West | collected 2012 | reverse complement strand
GACGCGCGCAGACGGCGTTCAAGAGTCTCCGCGCGATCGTCACTCGAGAGCGTCGAGACGAGACTTGCGTACTCTAAAAATCGCTTTCGTATGAAATTTATGACGAATAAACAACCTCAGATATGATAGTAGCTGCACTAAAAAAAGCGCGCCGCGCGGCCAGCGCAGCAGCTCCCAGACTACAATTAACCTATCGGTACTCTACACGATAGATAATCCCGTACCTCATCTCATGCGATGACGTGACGCTGCGCGCGACTCAGGCGCGCCGCGGGTTCTGAGAGTCGGGGAAAGGGGGCCGCGTCCCGCGAATACTTCCGCCCCGTCCTCACTGACTCTCCGCGCGTCGTTCGCCTTTCGGGCGCGTCCCCCGCGCGCGATGCCGCGTCTCTCCGCGTTCCTTCGCCTCGCGGCGATCGCGTGCTTCTGCCTGCTGTCCGCCTCGATCCCGGCCGCGGACGCGTTCGCGATCCCGATCGCGTTCAACCAGTCGGAGTGCTTCAGCAAGTACATCGAGAAATCGCGCGATCTCGACGGCGCGGACGGCCGCTCGATGGCGTTCCGCGTCATGGGCTCCTACGTCGTGAGCAAGGATCAGAAGTACTACGCGGGCGCCGCGGAAGATTACAAGCTGTCGAAGATGATCGAGGTGAAGGTGCGCCAGCCGGACGGCAAGATCATCCACCGCAACGAGCGAGGGAGTCCGCGCGGGGAATTCGACGTGGAGGGCAAGGGCGTGGGCACGTACTCCATCTGCTTCACAAACTCCGGGAACAAGGGACGCAAGGCGTGGAGCCTCGCCCTGCCGCACCAGCGTGCGGCGCAGGAGGACGTCGCGCACGTCCGCGTGCACTACTTCCAGCCCGTGCACGCGGACGACGCGAGCGCCATCGCCGAGCTGGAGTCCAAGACGATGGACGGCGCCAGAGAGAAGAAGCCGGAAAAGCCGCACGGGGATAAGTCCTTGGGCAAGCGCGAGGGCTTGCTCACGCACGACCACGCCAAGGAGGTCCGGGCGCTCGCTCTGAACCTCCAGGACGAGATCAGCCTCATGCGCCAGGAGCTCTTCTACCTCAAGTCCCGCGCGACGAGGCATAAGAAGACGGCGGACTCGAACAGCCGCCGAACCCTCTACTGGACGCTCGCGGAGGTCGGCGTACTCTGCGCCGTCGCCGCCGCGCAGATCGTCGCCGTTCGCTACTTCTTCTCCAAGGACGCCGCGAGCAAAGGCCGCATGCACGGGCCGGGGTCCATGGGCGTGGGCGGCGGCGTGGGGGGGGTCAACGCGGGGACGTACCAATCCGCCTTCGGCGGCGGCGGATTCGGCGGCGGCGGATTCGGCGGGGCGCCCCCGCCACCGGGCGCGGCGGCCGGGTACTCGTACGGCGTCGGAAGCAGCTCCGTGTACGGCGACCAGTCGGGCCTCGGCAACCGCAATAACCGGGGGTACCGGTGAGAACAGTGATATAACACGACGACTTCCCGGCGGCCTCGCGCGTGTCGCACCGGCGAAGCGGGGAGGCGGCGACGAGAGAGGGGCGAAAGTAGACGCGTCGGCGCCGCCATCGGTGAAGAAGAGTCGTACGTGCCGTGTCGAGACGTCTTGGACCGGCCGGACCGCTCAGATCTGTCGCGTCGGCCGAGGCTCGTGGTGTGTACACGGGACCGACCGAAAACGATATCGTATGACCACTCCGAGACGAGTGAGATATTTCGACACAGGATGTTGATACTACGACTTGTTAGTTTTTTCCCCTCGTCGGGTCGCCACAATCTGCGCGCCAAATCGACACACGTTCCCGTACGACACACCCGACAACATGCCGAGGAGCGGAACGAACAGCCAGGTGCGCCTCCACATCGCCCCACCATCGTCGCATCTCTCCCTCGGAGGTCCTTTGTCGAGGCATGTGGAAAGTACGAAAGTATCTCGGATCTCGTTTATCGACTGATGAGACAAGACGTTCCGAAAAAACAGGGCAACCACTACAACACGCCCGGCGGTACGAACAGCAGCCAGGGCAACTCCTATCACTACAGCAACACCAACGGCTCCTACTACTACAGCAACGACAACGGATCCACCTACTACTCCAACCCCGGCGGAAAGGGGACGTACACCGCCCCGAAGAAGTAGGCGTGCACAATCCGAGAAAGACGTCCGGTCCGATGACGATCTGCTCGTTTCAACTCTACAAGTAGAGTGATGATTCATCAGGTGGCCGGCGGTGCTGAAATTTCGTCTCAGACCTGACCGACGGCGCGCGTCAGTTAAAACAGCGAAGCAGGGAAAGCAAGTCAACCGGCGAACGCGACGCAACGCGAACGTGCCTTTCCGCGCGCGGTGACGCGACGTGAAATGAAAGACCGAGTGAAAAATAATAGGGCGCGCGCGGATCGTCGGTCGTTCGATCGGTCCCGCACCCCCGCCGGTACCGCGTTCGCCTCACGCCCTCGCCGGGGCGGCGTCCTCCACCTCCGCGGCGGCGTTTTCGACGAAAAGCTCCGGCGCGACGGTTCTCAGCTCGTGTACCCGGTCCACAGCGTCGTCCGCCTCGGCGCACTCGATGAGCGCGCCCCCGTCCCTAGCGTATCTCCCCACGAGAACGGTGCGCCACCCGACCTTTTTCGCGGCCCGCATGTTGCTCACGCTGTCGTCGAGGAAGAGGCACGCGGATGGGTCGTCGCACCCCGCGATGCGCATGGCGGCGGCGTACGCGCGCGCGTCGTGCTTGGTGACCCAATCGACGGCGCGGACGTCGATGACGCCCTGGAACATGTCATCGACGCCCAGTAGCTCGAGACACCGCATCGCGTGTGGGCGCGTGCTCGCGGTGAAGACCCACCTCGGGATGCTCGGGTCGAGGCTCTGAAGCATCGCGCGGAGCTCCGGGTCCGGGCCGATGTGCTCGTGCAGAGGGACGTCGTGGCTGTACGCGAGGTACTCCTCGAGCAAAGCCTCGTCGAGCAAACCCTCCAGCTGCATCCCGCGCAAACACGTCCCGTGCTTCTTGTACAGCTCGTACGCGTACCCCTCGCGCATCGACAGGCGCTCGCTGCAGAAGGACTCGATCTTCGCCGTGAGCATGTTCGCCACCTTCCAGTCGTTCTTGTACAGGCAGTCGTCGCAGTCGAAGAAGATCACGGAGGGCTTCTTCGTAGCGGCGTCGCCCGAGGTCATAGCGACGCCGCGGCGAGCGAACGCGCGCGAACAAGGGGCGGGGGGGGAGGGACGCCTACTCCCCGAAGCGACGATCGAACGCGAAGACGGAAGCGCGTGGTGGTCGGCGCCCCGAAACATGAGACACAAGAGGCGCAAATCAGCGCCACTCTTCCGCGAAATATGGCACGAGCAGAACTTTCCGCTCGCTCGTCGCCGCCGCGGCGTACGTCTCATCAGATAACTCTTTTACCGTGCTTTTATGATAATAATTCTGACTGGTTGCTCTGTCACGTGGAACCTCTCCCGGCGGATTTCCATTTTGGGACGAGCCTGCAGCAAAAGAAAGAGTAGCCGCGGGAGACCCTCTCGGGCAACCCTCGTCCCTAAGCCGCCACAAGTCTGTGGCGCGCACACCGGGTCTCGCGACGCGAGCACACCCACGGTACTCGAGCGACTGCCTCGCGTACGGACGTCGAGATCCGTATCGTCGCTCGTCTAGCGCGTGCATCGCACAATCGCGGTCGCGAACCGACTTTTTCGAGCCGTTAGGCGCGCGATTCCGTCGGAAGAGACGCCACCGCGATGGGAGCGGGCGCGTCGACCGAGTTCAACGCCGAGGCGGTCCTCGCGGATGAGGGCGACCCGACTGAGCCTGTGGCGGACGAGGGGGACGACTCGGACCTCGCCGGGGACATCCGCGCGCTGGCGTACCACCGCCCGCGCCCCGCCCCGGTGAAACCCGAGCTCGACACCACCCGCGGCCGCCTGAGCCTCTACCCCGAGGTGGGCGGCAAGGCGGCGGTGCTGCCATGCGCGGAGCACATCCACAAGCCCGCGGCGTTCCCGTACGACCACGCCCGCGACGCGCTCGAGCGCCCCGAGGACACGCTCAAGCTCGAGTTCGTCCACGGCTACCGCTCGCACGACGCACGAAGCAACATCGGCTACGACGCGCGGGGCGATCTCGTGTTTCCCGCCGCCGCCGTCGGCGTCGTCATGAACTCCGCCACGCGCAAGCAGACCTTCTTCAACAAGCACGCCGACGACGTCCTCTGCCTGGCGATGCACCCCACCGGGCAGGTGGCTGCGACCGGCCAGATCGGCTCAAAGGCGCCCATTCACGTGTGGAAGACGGTGGATGGTGAGCGCGTCGCCACCATCTTCCCGCCCCACGGCGCGGCGACGCTCGGCCTCGCCTTCTCCGCTGACGGGCGCTACCTCGCCTCCGTGGGCGCGGACGAGGAACACACCGTGTGCGTCCACGAGTGGGAGACCAACCCGCAGACCACGAGCGTGGTGGACTATCTGAACGGCCCCCACTTCGCCGGGTCGCTCGTCGCGAGCGACTTTTTCGGTAAAAACGTCCCGTACGTCGTCAAGTTCAACCCCACGGACGGGCGTCTGGTGATCGGCGGGAGGCTCTCGCTGAAGTTCTACCAGATCGACGGCGACGCTCTGCGGGTCACTCCCGCGGTGTACTCGCACGGCGCCCGCAAAGGCTACGCGCAGTGTTCGGTTCTATCGCTGGCGTTTCTCCCTGACGGCTCGGCGTTTGGCGGCACGGCGAAGGGCGACGTGTACAAATACGAGGAGGGCGGCAGCCGTGCGGTGCGCAAGTTCTCGCACCTGCACCACGGCCCGATCCACGACATGTGCTTCACCGGCAAGAGCCTCGTGACCGCGGGGAAAGACGGGAAGGTGAAGCTGTGGAGCGTCTTCATGAAGCCCGACTTTTCGATTCAGATTTCGCGCGTTGCCGAGACGATCCTCGATGAGCGCTGGGCGCCGCTGACGTACGCCTCCGGGAAGTCGCCGAGCGTAAAGGCGGTGGCGGCCTCCTCCGACGGCCGCAAGCTCGCCGTCGGTCTATCCACGTCCGAGATCATGGAGTTCAGCATCGACGTCGTGGGCGACGCGGCGCAGAAGGAGGAGGCGGCGACCAAGACGGCGAAGCTGACGGTGCAGGGTCACTGCGGAACGATCGACCCGAAGACTGGCCGAGACGAGGGCGACGTCTGGGACCTCGCCATGCACCCCACGTTACCTCTATTCGCCACGGTGGGAGAGGACCGGAGCGTTCGTTTCTGGTCGTTGAAGCAGAGGAAGATGCTCAACCAGGCGCGCCTGCCCGCTCGAGGCCGCAGCGTGGCGTGGCACCCGATGCAAGGGTGTGACCATGTCGCGGTGGGCACCTTCTCCGGGAAGGTCATCGTGCGGGATTACCTCAAGGGCGCGACCGTCGCCGTCGGGCAGTTCGCGCCGGAAGGCGCGCCCGTCACCGCGCTCAAATACTCGCCGTGCGGCAAGTTCCTCGGTTTGGCGTGCCAGGACGGGCGCTTCCGCGTCCTGGACGTGCACTGCGGGTACAAGCTCGTCGACCAGACGGACGTCGTCGAGAACCCCGACGCCGACGTCTTGGGGAGGAAGGCCAAAAAGCACGACGCCGGGAAGAACGCGATGACGCACCTGGACTGGTCCTCGGACTCGAAGTACGTCCAGATCAACACCGCGGGCGCGGACCTGGCCTTCTACACCGCCCCACAGTGCGACCAGGTCCCGAGCGCCTCGCCCGAGATTCTGGCGTGCGACTGGGCGACGTGGACGCTGCCGTACGGGTGGGCGAGCCAGGGCGCGTGGAAACCCGAGTCCCAGCCCGGGGACCTCAACGCCGTCGCGCGGTGCAACCGTGGGGACTGGCTCGAGGGCGAGCGCGTCCTCGCCACCGCGGACGACTTCGGGTGCGTGCGCCTGGCGCGGTACCCAGCCAACGTCGGCGTCTCGGCGGAGCGCGTGTACTTCGGCCACTCGGCGAGGATCACCTCGTGCTCGTTCAGCGCGTCGGATAAGTGGCTCGTCACGTGTGGCGGCGGCGACCGGTGCGTTTTCGTGTGGCGGCACAAGGACCCGGACGGCCCCGCGGACGGGCCGGACGGTCCGAACCCGCCGATGCACGCGCTGGACGCGGTCAAGAAGGCGAACGAGACGTCCCCGCCGAGCCCTACGGGCGTGGGCTCCGGCGTCGGTGACTCCGACACGGACACGGACGAGGAGGACGCGGTGGAATACGAGACGGGCAAATCGCTCGACCCGAAGATCATGGTGCAGAGCGGGATGGAGCACGGCCTCGGCGTGTACACGCCCTTGAACGCGGATGAGGGCGTGCCGAACCCGTACAAGAACCACTCGCTCGCGGAGCTCGGGTGCCGGCGCGGGTACCGCTCGCCGATGACGGGGCGGCCCGTGCTTCAGCAGACGCACGTCCCGAGCTGGTGGAGAAAGGAGAGCACGAGCTACGACCCGCCCAAGTCGCGGCTGCAACTGACGTGGGCGTACGGCTACCGCGGCCACGACACGAGGCAGAATGCCTTCTACAACTCCTCGGGGGAGCTGGTGTACCACACCGCCGCGCTCGGCGTGGTGTACAACCCCATCTACGAGACGCAGAAGCACATCACGGACAACCCCGAGAGCGACGACATCGCCGAGGGGAACACCGACGACGTGCTGTGCATGGCGAGGCACCCGGACAAGACGACGTTCGCGACGGGCGAGATTGGGCGGAAGCCCAAGATCATCGTGTGGTCCAGCGACGACATGAAGGCCAGGGCCGTGCTGCAGGGGTTCCACAAGAAAGCCGTGCTTGCGGTGTGCTTCAGCCCGTGCGGGACATACGTCGCCTCCGTCGGGCAGGACTACCACCACTCGGTGGCCATCTACGACTGGGCCAAGGAAGAGCTCCTGGCGACGTACAAGGGCGACCGGGAGAAGATCCTCGACATCAACTGGAACCCGTTCGACGGCACGCTCGTGACCACGGGCGTGAAGCACGTCAAGTTCGTGGAGAAGGCGTGGACCGAGGGGAAGAAGATCGACAAGGCGACGGTGTTCAAGCCCAAGAAGGCGTCCTTCGGCGCGCTAGGAAAGTGGCAGAACTTTTACGCCGCCGCGTTCACGGGCGGGGACACCACCGTGGTCGGCACGCAGAAGGGTCAGTTGTACGTCTTCAAGGGCACGAAGCTCGCCAAGGTGGTGCCCACCGCGCACGCCGGGAAGGTGAATGCGGTGTTTTGCTTGCAGGAGCACAACGTCCTGTTGTCTGGCGGCGACGACGGCGTCGTGCGATTTTGGAAAGCGGACGACTTGTCCCCGCTGCACCAGATCCGCATCAACAGCGCCATGTCCGGCGAAGCCGCGCCCATCAACTCCATCACCACCGACGTCAAGAGTAAGGCCTTGGTCGGGACGAAGTGCGGAGAGATTTGGGAGATCAGCGACGAGGCCCGGCTGATGGTCGAGGCGCACGGCAAGGGTGAGCTCTGGGGCGTCGCGCTGCACCCCTCGGACGAGAACAAGATGGCGACGTGCTCCGACGACGGCACGCTGCGTCTGTGGAACATCACCCCGGGCAAGGGCCGCACGGTGTACGCGCGCGCGTGGCCCCGCCGCGAGGACTCCAAGCGCATTCCGAACAGCAGCTTCAACACCGGGTGCGTGCGCTCGGTGGCGTGGCACCCCGACGGGCGCAGCCTCAGCGTCGGCACCATCGCCGGGAAGGTGCACGTGTACGAGTACTACGAGTACAAGGGCGAACCCCGGCTGACGTGCATCAAGGAGCTCGACCTCAGGCACGAGTGGATCAGCGACATCAAGTACTCCCCGTGCACGCCGGACGACCCGAGCGGCGGCCGGTACTTGGCCGTGGGGAGCCACGACAACGTCGTCGACATTTACGACACAAAAAAACCCAACGCCGAGTATGAGCTCGCGGGGACGTGCAAAGGCCACTCGAGCTTCATCACCCACCTCGGGTGGTCGAAGGACGGGCAGACGCTCTACACGAACAGCGGCGACTACGAGCTGCTGTACTGGTACGCCCCCAAGGGCGTGCAGATCGTCAACGGCATCGACGTGAAGGACGTGACGTGGGCGGACACCACCGGGGTTTTGGGGTTTGAGACGACGGGGGTGTGGTTCCGCGGCAGCGACGGCACGGACGTCAACTCCGCGGACATCACCGTCGTGCACGGCGATCACGGGTACCAGGAGAGGATTCTGGCCACCGGAGATGATCGCGGGATCGTCAGCCTGTTCCGATCCCCGGCGCTGGGGGGGAAGCCCAAGACGTACGGAGGGCACAGCAGCCACGTCACGACGGTGCGCTTCTCGAGGGACGGGTCCAAGATGTTCTCGTGCGGCGGCGGTGACGGATCCGTGCTGCAGTGGGAGGTCATCCCGGAGGGGAGGGACGTGACCCCGGCGGGGGGGGCAGACCATGACGCCGTGCCCAAACAGACCATGGAGCACGAGGGTGAGGACATCGCCGCGGCGTAGGAGGCGACGAACACGGAGCGAGCTGTTGCGCAGACTTGATTTTTATTGCACCGCCGTGAATCTGGCGGCCGACCCCGGCGCACTGTTCGACGCCCGCGATACTCTGATGAGCCGCTCGACGAAACCCTCTCGCCCGACTCTCGTTCTCGTTCGTCGACGGGGCGGCGGCTCCTTCACTGTCGCGCGCGCGTCGTCGTCGGACTTGGCGCTTCGCGCCCGCGGCGTCACTCCCCCTGCTGTTCTCGTCACCCCCACCTCGGTCGCATGTTTCGCAAGCTCGACGTCGCGAAGGTGGAGCAGACCAAGTCTTCGGTGGCGCGCGGGATCCGCGGGAAGATCGCGGAGCAGTTCCCGCAGCTCGAGGATGAGGAGGTGCTGGACGAGCTCATCCCGAAGAAGTGCCAGATGACGATTGCGAAGACGGATCAGCGCGTGAGCGTCATCGTCGTGGACGGCGTCCCGCTCTTCTTCCAGCTCGAGAAGGGCCCGTATTTCCCCACCCTCAAGCTCCTGCACAAGTTCCCCGACTGCATGCCCAAGCTCCGGGTAGACCGCGGTGCCATCAAGTTCGTCTTCGGCGGCGCGAACATCATGTGCCCAGGCCTCACCTCCCCGGGGGCGGTGATGCACGACGACGTCCCCGAGGACACTCCGGTGGCCATCTACGCTGAGGGGAAGGAACATGCGCTCGCCGTCGGCATCACGAAGATGTCCACCGCGGACATCGCCAGCGTCAACAAGGGAATCGGCGTGGACACCGTCCACCACCTCAACGATGGACTGTGGGCGTGCGAGAAACTCGATTCGTGACGAGAGAGGAAGGGGGGGGTAAGGAATGCGAAGGATGAGGAATGCGAATGGTGAGATGGCAGCGGGAGTGATCGGGCGTGAGATCGCGGCGCTGAGGCGTCCGCGGGGCAACGCACTAGACGTGCGACGACGAGGCGAATTCTTTTTTTTTTTGAGTCTCTTCACCTGTCGCTCCACAAATCCGTCCTCAACACTCAGACCACGACACCCCCGCGACCCTTCACCCCGCGTTCTGTCGCGCTCGACCGCCTCATGCCCTCCTTTTTCGTCTCGTTCACTTCCGCCCGCACCCCTCGAGGTCATAGTCGCAGAACTGCGCGGCGATGAAGTACGCGACAAGGAGGAGGAAGGCGACGACGGCTACGGCGACAAGGACAACCTGCCTCGCCGATCGCTTTCGGACACTCCGGGCCGCGGTTCGGAACTTGAGCGCGTCCGCGCGCAGGTGCTCGGTCTTATCCACGAGGTGTTCGAGGGCGTCGCCGCGGTCGAGCGCGCGCTCGATGTTGGAGACCATGACGCGCTTCACCTCGGAGAGCTCCCCACGCACGCGGGAGATGACATCCACCTCGGGCGGATCCGACTCGAAGCGCGTCATCTTCGCCTCCAACACGGGCCCGAACGAGGCGTCGAACGCGCCGGGTGAAGCGAGGGGGGCCTCGAGGACGTGTGCGGAGGTGAACGCCTCCATGACGGCCTCGAGGAAGGCGAGGGGCACGCGTGTGCGACTGAACCCCGCGTCGCACACGCACAGGTACGCGAGGCCGCCCGCCTCGGGGCTGACGAGGACGTGCACTGTCTTGTCACCGAGTTCGAACCGGAGGTAGGACGCGCGCCCGTCGTCCTCGTCTTCCTCATCCTCATCAGATCGCTCGGCGAGCACCGCGAGGACCTCGCGGGCGATCTCACCCCCTTGCTCAGCATCCGAAACCGCGCGCTCCGCCAGAACCGCCGTGCCCCTCGCCACGAGGGCGAGGACGAACGCCATATCAGATCTGTTTTCGTTTCCAAGCCGAAGAGCGGACGGACGGACCGCGGGGAGGCTCACGGCAGCTGAGTGGTATTCGTTCTGCGAGAGCGGATGGCTAGACGCGCGCGGGTCCGGCGCCCTCGCGCGCGTCACGTGCGCGGTGCGGTGTCTCTCCGGTTTCACAAGGCTACGTCGCTCCGGTCTATAGGAGACGCCTATTTTCGCGCCACTCTCAGATCTCAACATCTCGTGAGTCGGCCTGGAGTCCCTGAAGTTCTTATCATTTGTCCATCTTCACCGGCGCCGAGGCAGCGTCGATCCCCCCCTTCCCCTTCCCGCCGCCGTACTGCTTCTTCCCGAACGTGATGGGCACGTACTTATACTTGATCATGTGCTTAATCTGGTTCTTCATCGTCATGTAGAAAAGCATGCACCAGTAGAAGAGCAGGATGGGCCAGAACACCGGAACGTCAAAGAATGTGAAGAAGGTCATGCAGAAGGCAATGACGAAGCTCTTGGTGCTGCGGTACCAGAACTTGAACTCCGGCAACCGACGCACGAAGGGCCTGAACTCCTCGTTCCCCTTCGTCGGGAGCGTCGGTCCTTCCTTCGAGGGATCCACCTGGGGGGAGAGGAAGCCGATGATGAGATTGAGGTTGTAGATGCCGAGGCCGTACGTCACGATGTACCAGCCGTGGAGGAACGAGATGCGGATCAAGTACACCAGCGCGGCGAAGCCCCAGCCCGCCCATCGCTCCTTGATGTGCGGCACGGATTTGTCCAGATAATGCTGAAACTTGCGGTTGAACTGCGCGACGAGCTGCGCGCCGCGGGAGTTATCTGCCCCCTCGGGGGCGCCGTATGCCATCGCCGCGTTCATGGATGGTGCCTCTTCTCGCCGAGCCCGGGATCTCTCCGCGGGTGAGGAACACGCCGCCTCGGGCGGTCGATCGAACGCGCACGCGGCGGCTCTCGCTCGCGAAGTGCACGGGTGACGCGAGCGTGTGGCGCGCGCGGCGTTCGGACCCGGAGACCAGGTGCGAGCGCGTGTGACCGCACGTCGTGGCGGAGCCGCCGGTTGGCTCTCCCCCTCTCGATCGGATCCCCGCGGCTCGCAAATTTCCATCTGCACTCGGTACGTCGGGCCACCACGCGCCCGGGCAATACAAGTAATTGTCAGCCGGCTTAATATTCCGAGTGCGGTCGGTCCGAGTCCAGGAGACAGGCCGGGCGCAGCAGTCCCCGCGCTCGCGTCGACGGACGCGAACGTCCGAGGGCGTATCGCGCGGCGGATCTCGCCCGCCTCGCCCTCCCCGTCGCCTCCGCGCGTCCCAGGTCGCGCGCGTCCCGGTACAGATATCGTTCACGGAACGGGGCAGGGAGTCGCGCGCGCGTGACGGGAGACGGCACCTCCGCGAGACGATCTCGTCCCATGAAGGGCTTCTACCAAGCCGGGCGCTCCGCGATGAGCGCGGCCGCGCAGGCTGCGAACGGCACCCTTCCCGCAGGGTGCAAGTTCGAGCATCACGACGCGATGGATTCGGGGTCAGCGAACGCGTCTCGCGTCTCATCCCCTGGCGACGACGCGTTCTCGGCAGAGCCCGGGGCGCATCTGATCGTGCGCGTGCTGAGCGCGCGCGGGCTCGACGCGCACCCCGCGTTCGTGTCCTTGCGCGTCGCGAGCGCTCTGGGCGAGGTACGCGGCGCCCGCGCGCGCACGCTCGCCGCGCGTCCCGCCCCGGGCGTTCGTGCGCACGTCTGGCGCACCGCGCGTGATCTCCGGTGCGAGCCGAGGGAAGGGGACGTGCTTCTCGCGGAGGTGACCTCCGGGAGCCCGGACGCGGTCGATCGACATGCGATCGAGAGCGGCGTCGTCGCGCGCGCGTGCGTCGCGCTCGCCGCGCTCCCGCCTGACGGCGCGTCCGTGCGCGTGCCCCTCCACAGAAACCTGCGCGCGATCACGGACGTGAGCGCGGAACCCGGCGGGGGGCCGCCGGCGACGCTCACCCTCGCTCGAGTTCCCCGCGAACGCCTCTCTCCGGGTCTCGACCTCTTCGCCGCCGCCGCCGCCGGCCCCTCCGTCCTTCCCCGGCGTCGCAAGCGTGTCTTTTTCGTGCGGCACGGCGAGAGCGCGTGGAACGAGGCCACGCGCGAGTACAAACTGTCGAAGATGATTCGCTTCGACCACCCGCTCAACGCCGAGGGCGCCGCGCAGGCGAGGCGGCTCGGACGCGCCGCGGCGAAAGCCGCCGCCGCCGCCGCCGCGCCGAGCCGCGCCGACGCGGGAAGCGCGTCGGCGTCCTCCTCCTCGTTCACCCCGACCTCGTTCACGCCAACGAGTGGTCGAGGCGTCGGTGCGGATCCCTTCGCGTCTCTCGCGCCGCTCGCCGAGGGGCTGGCGGAGTTCACCGCGCCGGCGAGCGCTCCCGTCTCCTCCCCCGCGCCGTCGGCGCGGATCGACCGCCCCGCCCCCGCGTCGGCGGCGTCGGTCGCCGACGCCGAGTGGACGCGTTCGTACGCGGACGCCGGTCGTTGTTTCGTCTCGCCCCTCACGCGGGCGGTGCAGACGGCGGCGCTGCTCCTCGAGGCGCACCCGGGGCGGCTCGGCGACGCGCGCGGCGCCGCGCCGTTGCCTCCGACGCCGGACGCCCGCGGTCGG
>MDSW01042947.1_pt1 | contig 12933 bp, 11 predicted proteins | sample 811171 | NCBI WGS metagenome assembly MDSW01 (sample SAMN05326641, study PRJNA326480) | marine metagenome | isolation source: seawater | place: Atlantic Ocean: North West | collected 2012 | reverse complement strand
TTCAGGATCAACAAACTTTGATGTAATTTCAAATCAACTTAATTCTAATGAATATGTTTTGACTTTTGGAATTGTATTTATTTTAGTTGGATTGGCATTTAAAATTTCTGCTGTTCCATTTCATATGTGGGCGCCTGATGTTTACGAGGGATCTCCAACCTCAGTAACATTATTTTTTGCAGTTGTTCCAAAAATTGCGGCTTTAACTGTTTTTATTAGATTTTTATATGTACCATTTGTAAATGTAATGGAGCAATGGCAGTTAATTTTAGTTTTTTTGTCTATTGCTTCTATGATTTTTGGAGCTGTGGCAGCCATAGGTCAAAAAAATCTTAAAAGGCTAATAGCTTATAGCTCTATCGGACATATGGGTTATGCCTTGGCAGGTATATGTGCAGGAACAAATCAAGGCATTCAAAGTGCAATAATATATATTTCTATTTATCTAGTAATGAATCTTGGATTTTTTTGTTGTCTATTTATGTTAAAGAAAAACAATAAGTATCATGAAGATCTTAATGATTTGGCAGGTATATCTAAAAATCATCCTTTGTTAGCATTATCAATGTTAGTTATATTATTTTCATTAGCAGGCATACCACCATTAGCTGGTTTTTTTGCAAAGTTTTATATATTTAAAGCAGTATTAGATCAATCAATGTATTACCTAGCTATAATTGGTTTACTTTCAACTGTTATCGCTGCCTTCTACTATTTAAGAATTGTTAAAATAATGTATTTTGATGAAGAAAAAATAATATTCGATAAAGATAATAATACAGCATTAAAAGTTACACTCACTATCTCAACAATTTTAATTTTGTTTTATTTTATATATCCTGGAAAATTAATAGATATAGTTTCAAATATTAATATAATTTAATGATATTAAAAAAATTTGTATATAAAAAAATTGATAGCACTAATAATCAAGCAATTAAAATAATTAAACGAACAAAAAATAAATCTGGTATTATAATAGCTCACAGTCAAGACAAGGGGAGAGGTAGATATGGAAGAAAATGGATTTCATATAAAGGAAATTTATTTGTAACTATATTTTTTGTTCTTGAAAATAATATGGTATCATTAAAGAAAATAACCCAAATAAACTGTCTCTTAGTTAAAAAACTGTTGTCATTTTATTGTAAGAAAATAATTAGCATTAAACGTCCAAATGATTTATTAATTAACAAAAAAAAAATTTCAGGAATACTTCAGGAAGTAATTAAAAAAGATAATATTAAATATATGATTGTAGGAATAGGTATAAATTTAATTAAAAACCCTAAGATAAAAAACTACCCTACAACAAATCTCTCAGAAGAATCAGTTAGACCAATAAATAAAAATAAAATTATTATGAGATTAAAAGAATTATATGAAAAATCTATACCTAAAATCAATTCATTTACAGAAAATAGAATCTTATGATAGTTGTTGGCGACATAGGAAATACAGAGACTAAAATTTGTTTAATTAATTCTAAAAAAAAAATTATTAAAAAAATAAATTTAACAACAAAAAATATAAGTATTCATTTATTGAAAAATTCTTTTAAAAAATTAAATTTAAATAAATTTAAAATTAATAAATGTTTATTCTCTAGTGTTGTTCCTAAAACTTTCAAGACTATTTATATTTTTTTTAAAAAATTTTATAAAATTAAATGTTATGAACTAAAGAATTTACCTCTAAAAAAAATACTAAATATAAAAGTAAATAAAAAACAAATTGGCTCAGACCGTCTGGCTAATGCTTTAGGAATTTTAAACAATAAGAAGAATTTCATAATTTTAGATTTTGGTACAGCCACAACTTTTGATGTGTTGATTAAAAACACATACTATGGCGGTGTAATTGCTCCGGGTGTTAGTTTATCTTTAGAAACGTTAATAGATAAAGCGAGTTTAATCCCTAATTTGAGTTTAAAGAAAACTAATAAAGTCATAGGCATAAATACAGTTTCAGCAGTTAGATCGGGTTTTTTTTGGGGTTATACAGGACTAATTAAAAATATTATAAATTTAATTAAACGAGAAACAGGTAAATCATTTCAAATAATAATTACAGGTGGATTTTCATATTTATTTAAGAACTCATTAAAATTAAATGTTAAAGTCTATAATGATATTACAATAAATGGACTTATTAAGGCCTCTAATTTAATTAAATTAAGATGAAAGAAGAATTTTTATTTTGTCCCTTGGGTGGATCAGGTGAAATAGGAATGAATATGAATCTTTTTGCCTATGGTAAACCAAGGGAACATAAGTGGATAATAGTTGATATTGGAGTAACATTTGCAGACGATAGTCTTCCAGGAATAGATCTAATATACGCCGATCCTGGATTCATTGTTGATAGAAGAGATGATCTTTTAGGTATAGTTTTAACTCATGCTCATGAAGATCACATAGGTGCAATCGCACATCTTTGGCCAAAATTAAAATGTAAAATTTTTGCAACTCCATTTACAGCTTTATTAATTAAAGAAAAGTTTAAGGAAAAAAATATAGATATTACTAAAGATTTAAATATTGTTGATCTTAATGGAACGGTAAAACTCAAACCATTTGAAATTGAATATATAACTTTAACACATTCTATTTTAGAACCTAATGGATTAAGAATTAAAACACCAGCAGGAACAATACTTCATACAGGAGACTGGAAGGTAGATCCTAACCCATTAATCGGAGGCGAAATAAATTCTAAAAGATTGAAAGAAATTGGTAAAGAAGGAGTTTTAGCAATGATATGTGACTCAACTAACGTTTTTAGCATGGGAAGATCAGGATCTGAATTAGATGTGAGAAAAAGTTTATATAATATAATGAGTAGGTTAAAAAAAAAAATTATTGTAACATCTTTTGCTTCTAATGTAGCTCGTATGGAAACAATTTTTTACTGTGCAGAAAAAACTGGAAGACAAATATCATTAGTTGGAAGATCAATGCACAGAATTTTTAAAGCTGCAAGACAGTGTGGATATCTTAAAAATGTAATCGAACCAATAGACTCTAGAGAAGCAAAAAAATTTCAGAGAGAAAAAATTGTTTATTTATGCACTGGTAGCCAAGGGGAACCATTGGGGGCAATGATGCGAATTTCATCATCTATACATCCAGATGTTACGGTTGAAAAAGGTGACGCTGTTATATTTTCTTCAAAAATAATTCCGGGTAATGAAAAAAAATTGTACAAATTACATAATCAATTAGTAAAAGATGGAGTTGAAGTTATTTCTGAAGATAGTGAGTTTGTTCATGTTTCAGGACATCCAAATAGAGAGGATTTAAAAGATATGTACAACTGGGTGAAACCAAAATGTGTTATACCTGTACATGGGGAACACAGACATATGATTGAACATATAAATTTTGCAAAAGAAATGCAGGTACCTTTTCCAATACAAGTTGAAAATGGTGATATTGTTAAATTATCACCTGGAGAAAAACCCAATGTCTACGACAAAGCTCCAAGTGGAAGACTTTATCTCGATGGAAATATAAGCGTAGAAGAAGATTTTCAGTCAATAAAAGATAGAAAAAATTTAAGTAATAATGGTTATATGGAAGTTACAATTATGGTAACCCCTAAAGGAAACATCCACCAAAGACCAGTTTTAACCTTTAGAGGACTTCCAGTTTTTGAAGTAGATGAATTTATCAATGGCTTAGAAGATGAAATTGAAAATACAACTAAAACTTACTCTCTAAATAGCAAAAAACAAGAAACCAATTTAATAGACGCTCTAAAAATAGTTTGTAGAAAATATTCTAAAGAAAAAACAGGAAAAAAACCTTTTACAAACATTAATTTAATACGAATTTAATTGAATATTCTGATTTAAAAAACATAATAACTTAAAATGTATATATCTAAAGCTTTTATACCAATTCTAAAAAATAACCCAACTGAAGCAAAAATAAAGTCTCATAAATTAATGCTTAGAATAGGAATGATTAAACAATCATCTGCTGGAATTTATTCATGGCTTCCGCTCGGCTTTAAAGTAATGAAAAAAATAGAAAATATTGTTAGAGAAGAACAGAACAAAATTGGAGCACAAGAAATTTTAATGCCAACTATTCAGTCAAGTGATATTTGGAAAGAAAGTGGTCGTTACGATGATTATGGTGATGAAATGCTTAGAATAAAAGATCGACAAAATAGAGAAATGTTATATGGGCCTACAAATGAAGAATTAATAACAGACATTTTTAGATCAAATATAAAATCTTATAAATCATTGCCTCAACTTTTATATCATATCCAGTGGAAATTTAGGGATGAGTTAAGGCCAAGATTTGGGATAATGAGATGTAGAGAATTTTATATGAAAGATGCATACTCATTTGATGTTAATGACGAAGAAGCATTGTACTCATATAACAAATTTTTCTTTTCATATCTTAAAACATTTAAAAGACTAGATTTAACAGCTATACCAATGGCCGCAGATACTGGACCAATTGGAGGAAATCTTTCACATGAATTCATTATTTTAGCAGAAACAGGTGAAAGCAATATCTTTACAGATAAAAGAATTTTTAATGTTAATTATGACGATACTACCTTAGAAAAAAAATCATTAGAAGATTTAAGAAAAAAATATGAAACATTTTATGCAGTTACTGATGATAAATTTAAAAAAGAAGATTTTGAGAAAGAAGTTTCATCTGAAAATAGATTAAAAACAAAAGGTATTGAAGTAGGACATATATTTTATTTCGGTGACAAATATTCAAAACCATTAAATGCTGCTGTAGATATTCCCGGGGGTAAAAAAGATTTTGTTAAAATGGGATCTTATGGTGTTGGTGTTTCAAGATTAGTTGGGGCAATTATAGAAGCTAAATATAATGAAATAGAAGAAGTTATGAAGTGGCCAATAAGTATTTCACCATACGAACTAGCAATAATACCAATAATTACAAAAAATGACACATCCAACCTAGATAAAGCAAATAAAATATACGAAGTTTTAGAAATTAAAAAAATTGACACAATTATTGACGATACTGAAGAAAATTTTTCTTCAAAAATGAAAAAAATTAATTTAATTGGAATACCTTATCAAATTATCATTGGTAAAATGTCAGATGGTGACATGTTGGAATTTAAAGAAATTGGTAAAGAGACTAAAAAATTATCTATCGATCAGATAATAGATTTTATAACTAAACAAAAAGAGAAAAATTGATTTCTGCATTAGAAAAAGAAATTACTTTCAGGTATTTAAAAACCAGAAAAAAAGATGGTTTCTTAAATGTTATTTCAATATTTTCTTTTATAGGGATAAGCCTAGGTGTAGCTGTTTTGATAATTGTTATGTCAGTTATGAATGGTTTTAGAACTGAACTAATAAGTAAAATTGTAGGATTTAATGCGCATGTAATAGTTGATCCATATGATCAAGAAATAAAAAAAGCAAACTTAAATAATGGTAATCTAAAAACTATTTCAAATAATTTAATTTTTAGTAACAGTGGTGAAGCAGTTTTTATAAATAAGGATTATACAAAAGGAATAATTTTAAGAGGATATAATAAAGATGATTTTTTAAGTCTTGAAATTATTAATAATAAAGGATTTATTGGAAACAAATATAATCTAACAAAAAATAATATTTCAATTGGTAAAGAATTAAGTTTTGCTCTAGATATAAAAATTGGCGATAAAGTTTCAGTTATGTCTTCGACAGGAATAGAAACTATAATTGGAAATTTACCAAAACAACAAACTTTTATAGTTAATTCAATTTTTGATAGTGGTCTTGCAGAATTCGATCAAAGTGTTGCTTTTGTTAATTTGAAATATTTAGAAGATTTTTTAAATTTAGATCAAAAAGAAAGAAATTTAGAAATATATTTAAAGAAACCATCTGACATAGAAAAAAGTAAAACTATAATACAGTCTATTTTTAAAGATGAGTTTATCTATACATGGGCAGATATGAATAAATCTTTATTTTCAGCTTTAAAAGTCGAACGTAATGTAATGTTTATAATTTTATCTTTAATAATTATTGTTGCAGCTTTTAATATTATATCTGGTTTAACAATTTTAGTTAAAAATAAAACACGTGAAATAGCTATATTAAAATCAATTGGAGTTTTAAATAAATCAATTACAAAAATTTTTTTTTTAGTCGGTGTAATAATTGGCTTCTCTGCAACTTTATTTGGTATTCTTTTGGGTGTAACTTTTTCTATTTATATAGAAGAAGTTAGAACTCTTTTAAGCACTTTTTTTAATATAAGTTTATTTCCAGAGGAAATTTATTTTTTAAGTAAAATGCCTTCAGAAATTAACTTTCTATCGATTTTAATTATCTCAATTTGTTCAATTTTTATTACAATTGTAGTCTCGATATTTCCTGCTATTAAAGCATCAAAATTAGATCCTGTTAAATCATTAAAATATGAATAGTTCAATTACACTAAATAAAATTTCTAAATCTTTTTTTACAAGTAAAAAAATTTCAGTTTTAAAAAAAATAAATTTTAAATTTAATTTAGGTAAAATTTATTCAATAGTAGGTCCATCTGGTTCAGGCAAATCTACTTTATTGAACATTATGTCTATGATAGACAAACCAACAACAGGAATTGTTAAAATTAACGAAAATACAATAAATTTCTTTAACTCTTCTATAAATGATAAAATAAGAGCTGCCAAAATAGGTATTGTATATCAACAGAACAACTTACTTCCAGATTTTACTGCGCTAGAAAATGTTTATCTTGCTAGACTGTCTTTAATAAATAATAAAAAACAAGCTATCGATATTGCAAAAAAAATAATAAAAAAAATTGGTTTAATTGATAGAATTAATCACTATCCATCAGAATTATCAGGTGGGGAAATGCAAAGAATTGCTATAGCAAGAGCATTAATCAATGAACCACAAATTATATTAGCTGATGAACCTACGGGCAGTCTAGATCAGGCTACTGCCAAAGAAGTCTTTAATGTCTTATATAAGTTAAAAAATTCTAATAGAGTTATCATTTATGCAACTCATAATAGATATTTTGCAAATAAGGCTGATTGCAAACTAGAAATGATTGATGGTAATATTAAAATCATCAATGCAAGAATCAAATAATCAAAATTTCAATCATTTAAAAATCCACACACAATACTCAATATGTGAAGGAGCAATAAAGATTGAGGACTTAAAAATTTTTTGTAAAGATAATAAAATAAGATCAGTAGGTTTATCTGATACATCTAATTTATGTGGATCTTTAGAGTTTGCAGAAAACATATCTAAAGTAGGGTCACAACCAATAATTGGCACTCAAATTAATTTTACTTTTGAAAATACGACAGGACTTTTGCCTCTTATAGCGCTTAACAAGAAGGGTTATAAAAGAATTTTAGAACTGTCGTCAAAATCATATTTAGAAAATGAATCAACATCTTTACCTAATTTGAATATTTCAGAGTTGTTGAAGGATTCTGATGGAATAATTGTTTTTTCAGGATCAATTCAAGGACTTTTTGGAAAATTATTTAACAAGGGAAAATTTGATGAAATTAAAAAATTATATATAGATTTGTTTAAACATTATGGTGACAGATTTTACTTAGAAATCCAAAGGCATGGTGATGTCAATGAGTTTGAATTTGAAAAAAATAACTTAAAGCTATCAGGTGAACTTAAAATCCCAATAATAGCTACCAATGAAGTTTTTTATCTTCATAAAGATATGTACGATGCCCACGATGCATTAATGTGTATAGGAAACAAATCATATATTAACGATAAAAATCGTTTCAAATACACTGATCAACATTATTTTAAATCCAATAATGAAATGCTCGATTTGTTTGCAGATTTACCAGAAGCTTTACAAAATAATTTTCATCTACCATTTAGATGCAACTTCAAACCAGAAGTATCTGATCCTGTGTTACCTAATATAAGCTCAGAAAAAGGGGGTGATGCTGATAAAATTTTATTTAACGATTCACAAGATGGACTTAAAGATAAATTTTTGAAATCATTTAAAATTCAAGAATCGGATTTAAATGATAATGATAATTTTAAAAATTATAAAAAAAGATTAGAGCATGAGTTAAAAATTATTACAGAGATGAAATATGCCAGTTATTTTCTAATTGTTTCTGATTACATTAAATGGGCAAAAAAAAATGATATACCTGTTGGTCCAGGCAGAGGATCTGGTGCTGGATCACTAGTTGCTTGGTGCCTATCGATTACCGATGTTGATCCAATAAAGTTTAATTTAATTTTTGAGAGATTTCTAAATCCAGATCGTATATCAATGCCAGATTTTGATATAGATTTTTGTGAAGAAAAAAGAGATTTAGTATTTAAGTATCTCACATCTAAATATAATAATGGTGTAGCTCATATAATTACTTTTGGTAAACTAAAAGCGCGTATGGTTATACGTGATGTTGGAAGAGTAATTGGTTTGCCCTATGGTTTTGTTGACAGCATTTCCAAGATGATACCTTTTGATCCATCCAGACCTCAAAGTTTAACTCAATGCATTAATAATGAACCAAGATTACAAAAATTAATAAAAGACGACAGTAGAGTCAAAAAGTTAACAGATCTTTCACTTAAACTTGAAGGTTTAAATAGAAATGTTGCCACTCATGCAGCGGGTGTGGTTATAGCTGATAAAAATTTAACTGAAGAAGTGCCTCTATACAAAGATTCTTCAGCTAAATTATTATTACCATCTACGCAATTTGATATGTATTCAGCTGAAAAAGCAGGTTTAATTAAATTTGATTTTCTAGGCTTAAAACATTAACTGTAATAAATAAAACTCAAAAACTAATTAATAAAAAAAATAAAAATTTTAAAATAGAAAATATTAGTTTTGAAGATCAAAAGGTTTTTGAATTATTATCTAAAGGCAATACTGTAGGAATATTCCAGCTTGAAAGTGCAGGTATGAGAGAAGCTTTAATAAAAATGAAACCAAATCATTTAGAAGATATTATCGCACTTGTAGCACTATATAGACCAGGTCCTATGAGTAATATTCCAACATACAACGATTGTAAACATGGAAAACAAAAACCTGATTATTTGCATCCTAATTTAGAGGAAATTCTTAAACCAACATATGGAGTAATAATCTATCAGGAACAAGTTATGCAAATTGCACAAAAATTATCAGGATTTACACCTGGTCAGGCAGATATTTTAAGAAAAGCTATGGGAAAAAAGAAAAGATCAGAATTAGAAAAACAAAAAGAAAAATTTATTGACGGTGCAGTAAAAAATGGAATTAAAAAAGATGTAGCAGCTAGTATTTTTCTTAAAATAGAACCTTTCGCTGAATACGGTTTTAATAAAAGTCATGCTGCAGCGTATGGAATGATTTCTTATCAAACAGCATTTTTAAAAACACATTTTCCAGATGAGTTTTTTGCAGCATCTATGACAATGGATATATCAAATCAGAATAAATTAGGCGAATTTTTTGAAGAACTAAAACGACTAAACATAAATATTATAAGACCAGATATAAATAAATGTTTTGCAGAATTTAGATCCGATAATAAAAATTTTTATTATGCTTTAGGTGGTATTAAAAATGTAGGATTTGAAGCTGTTTCAAATATAATCAAAGAAAGAGAAAAAAATGGAAAGTTTGTATCTATTAACAACTTTATTGATAGAGTTAATCCAAAAGATATTAACAAGCTTCAGTTAGAAGGTCTAGTTAAAGCAGGATCATTTGATACAATCAATAATAACAGACAATCTCTTTTTGATTCAATTCCAAAAATAATTCTAAAATCTAAAAATGTTTTTGATAACAAAATAGCAAACCAAATAGATCTTTTTAACACAAATGATACTAATGAAGAAAATTTCATTACTTCAAAGAACGATTGGAGCTTTGAAGAACGTTTATCTAAGGAGTTCGAGGCGGTAGGATTTTATATTTCTGATCATCCTTTAAATCAATTTAAAGATATTTATAGTGATTACAAAATTATAAACTTTGACCAGTTTCAAACAGTAACAGATGTAAAAGAATGCAATGTTGCAGCAACACTTCTTAAAATACAAGAAAGAAAAACTGTAAAAGGTAACTCTTATGCTATTATTAAACTCTCTGATTTAAATGGAGTATTTGAATTATTTATTTTTTCAGATATTTTGGAGTTAAATAGAAGCATATTAGTCGAAGGTAACTCACTTTTAATGACATTAAATAGAAACCTTACGGAAGAAGCGAATAGATTTAAAAGAGTAAATGTTAAAAAAATTGTTTCATTAAAAGAACTATATACCAAACCTATATCAGAAATTGAAATTGAAATTACCGAGCACTCCCAAATGAAAGAAATATCTGAATTAATAAAGAATGAAGGAAATACAGAAGTAAAAATAAAACTTAATAATGAAAAAGAACAAGTCACGTTTAAATTAAAGAACAAAAGGTTTGTAGATAGAAAATTATTAAATATTATCAAAAACCAAGATATTTTAACCACTATTAATTAAAAAAACACTTGTTTATTGTTAAAATAATTTGTAAATAACCCTCTTAAATTAATACGCACACAGCTTGTGGTTTTATACCTCCGGTCCTTAAGTGGAAATAGTTGTGGTGGCATAACCGGGAATAAATATGAAAATACCAAGTCTAACAATACAACAATTATTAGAAGCAGGCGTTCACCTAGGCCATAAAACTCTAAGATGGAATCCAAAAATGAAAAAATACATTTTTGGAAAACGAGATTCAATACATATAATTGATTTAACTCAAACTCTCGAGCTGACAAATACCGCGTTAGAAAAAGTTTACGAAACGATTTCTAATAATGGAAAAATTTTATTTATATCAACCAAAAAGCAAGCATCAGAAGCAATTGCCGATCTAGCAAAAAATACTGGTCAATATTTTGTAAATTATAGATGGTTAGGAGGCATGTTAACGAATTGGGGAACAATATCAAATTCAATTAAAAAACTTCAAAAAATAAATATGGATCTTTCATCAGAAAATAGAGGATTTACAAAGAAAGAGTTATTAAAAATGAGCGTATTAAGAGACAAGTTGCAGAGATCGCTTGGTGGAATTTCAGAAATGAAAAAAATTCCAGATTTAGTATTTGTTATAGATACTAACTATGAATCGTTAGCTATAAAAGAATCTATTAAATTAGGAATACCAATTATAGCAATATTGGATACCAATTCAAATCCAGAAGGAATAGATTTCCCAATTCCAGGAAATGATGACGCAAGAAGATCAATAGATCTTTATTGCTCACTAATAAAAGAAACAATTGATAATGCAAACAAAGCATCACCTCAAAAAACCGAGGAAAAAGTTGAAAAAAATATTAAAAAGCAGGAGACAAAAAAAGAAAAAGTAACAGAAAAAAAAAGTCCTAACAAAGTTCTAAATTAATATGAGTGACATAGATAAAGTTAAACAACTGCGTAAATCAACTGGTGCAGGTTTTAAGGATTGCAACTCAGCTTTAGAGGAGTCAAAAGGAGACCTAGATAAAGCAGTCGAAATATTAAGAGTTAAAGGAATATCAAAAGCATCTAAAAAAATGTCAAGAACTGCAAATGAAGGTGTTGTTGCAATAAGTGGGAACGAAAAAAAAATATCATTAATTGAAGTAAATTGTGAAACTGATTTTGTTGCAAAAAACGAGGACTTTATTAATTTTGTAAAAGAATTAAGTGAGATTAATAATTCAAATAATTCAGAGTTAGAAAAATTAAAACAAACAAAAATGAAAAATAATAAAACTGTTGAGGAAAATTTGGTTTCATTAATTGCTAAGATCGGTGAAAAAATTACAATTGGAAGATTAAAAACATTCAATTATGATGGATCTAAAAATTTTAATTATCTACATACAGTTGTCAAAGATAACTTATCTAAATTAGCTGTAGTGGTATCATTAGAAACAAATGATATGTCTAATGGTTTAAAAAGTTTTGGTAAACAGTTGTCTATGCATATTGCTGCAACAAATCCATTAGCTCTTGACTCTAATAGTATTGATAAAAATATTTTAGAAAAGGAAATTTCATTAATAAATGAAGAGTTAAAGACTACAGGCAAACCAGAGAATATTATTAAAAAAATTAGCCAAGGTAAGCTTAATAAATTTAAAGAAGAAAATTCTTTATTAACCCAACAATGGGTAATGGACCCCAAAAAAAAAGTGCAAGATATTATAAAAGAGCTTAGTATTAGTGATTTAAAAATAAAAGATTTTTATCGTTTAAAGATAGGCGAATAAATGTTTGATGAAAAAAGTTACAACCAAAAAATGAATAAAACTTATGACGTATTTACAAAAGAACTAAGTTCTTTAAGAACAGGCAGAGCTAATTCAAATATGCTTGATCTAATTAAAGTTGATGTGTACGGACAAAAAATGCCAATCAATCAAGTAGGAAGCATAACTACACCAGAAGCAAGAATGATAAATATTCAGGTTTGGGATCAAAATAATGTACCTTTAATTGATTCAGCTATAAGAAAATCAGATCTTGGATTAAACCCGCAAATTGATGGACAATTAATTAGATTGCCTATTCCAGATTTAAGTGAAGAAAGAAGAAGTGAAATGAAAAAAATGATTAAAACAATTGGAGAAAAATGTAAAATCTCCATAAGAAATATAAGAAGAGAAGCGAATGATAATCTAAAAAATTTACTAAAAAATAAAGATATTAGCGAAGATGATGAAAAAAAGTTCGAAAAAATAGTACAAACTTATACTGACGATCATATAAAAAAAATTGATAATAAAGTTAGCGCTAAAGAAAAAGAAATTATGACAATATGAACCCAGTAAAACACGTGGCCATTATTATGGACGGAAATGGTCGATGGGGCATTAAATATAAAAAATCAAGAAATTTAGGACATAAGGCCGGTTTAA
>MDSW01167508.1_pt1 | contig 12937 bp, 10 predicted proteins | sample 811171 | NCBI WGS metagenome assembly MDSW01 (sample SAMN05326641, study PRJNA326480) | marine metagenome | isolation source: seawater | place: Atlantic Ocean: North West | collected 2012 | reverse complement strand
CGAAATATATTATGATAGCTCCCTATGACCCAAAGAGTACCGTTTGGTTTAAGCGCATGTCTGGCTGCACTTAGCCATTCATGGGTGAAATGATCGTATGCTTTGTTACTATTAAACTTATCCCAGCTCTCATCCACACCATCTACACGAGTATTGTCAGGTCGCAAAAGCTCGTTGGCTAGTTGAAGGTTATATGGTGGATCAGCAAATATTGCATCTACCGATGCCTCAGGCAACGCTAACATGTGTTTAACACAGTCGCCTTCTAAAATAACATTGCGCGGAGCCTCTTTTACCGCGCGTTCTGGGCCAGGAGAACGCATAATTAGAGAAAATGGGCAAGTCGTGAATCTGGGTCAATAAAAAAATTTATCGAAATCAATATTTTGTGATAAAATATTCAAATTCAACTATATATAGTATTTTGTTTAATAATATTTTTAACCGGCCTAAAACTTTTTCTGTGATGTTCAGTAATACCACAATTTATTAGTCCTTGCTGATGACGTTGAGTGCCATAACCAGAATTTTGTTCCCAACCATAGCCATCATATTCTTTTGAGAGACTAAACATATATTTATCTCTTGTAACTTTGGCATAGATTGAGGCAGCGGCTATTGATAATATTAACTTATCGCCATTAACTATAGCTTTAGAAGGCGATGGTAATTCAGGGGTTTTGTTGCCATCAATTAGTATTGTTTCAGGTATGAAAGGTAGGTCTGCAACAGCACGTTGCATAGCAAGCATAGTTGCTTCTAGTATGTTTAAGGAATCAATTTCTTTGACACCAGCACTACCTATACCTATCCAAGCATTTCCTGATTTAATAGCATTTAATAGCTGTTTATAGATAATTTCGCGTTTACCTTTGCTAAGAGCTTTTGAATCATTAATAAATGCAAGGTTTGGTGAATTTGCTGCATCAGCGGTTAAAACAGCTGCTGCAGCATAAACAGGCCCTGCCCAAGCACCTCTTCCAACTTCATCAACTCCAGCAACCTTTCCACTCAATGAGGATTCAAGGGTAAAATCAAGCATCTAAATCTTTTGGGTTTTGGTTTATTATTTTATTCTTTCTCTGGTTTTTAGGTTTAAATATTAATCTCTTATTGCAAATGAAAACTTGAATATTAGAACCAATATTTTTAATTAACTTAGAAACTACAATGCCTAAGTTAGTAATAAAGTCTGCCTCACGGCCAAAAGCTATACGAAAAACATAGCGTACAGATAAGCTTTGGTAATTATCAATTCTATTTAAACGTCTAACTGCACCCATCCATATTGGTGAGACAACTAAAGACAAGGCTGCTACAGTAATAATAATACGAAATTCATTTGTTTCTATGATGCCACGTTTAAGGCCGACGCTACCTAATAGAAAAGAAAATTCTCCCACTTGAGATAATAATAGGGCTGTTAACAATGCTTGTGCCCAAGGAAGACGAAGAGCGGATAAGACCGCTAGATTTACTATAGTTTTTCCGACTGTTGCAATTAAAAGCATGGCGATCACTAGGCCTAGATTGTTCCAAATCAAATCAAAGTCTATGAAGAGTCCTATAGATAGAAAAAAAACCATCATCAAAATGCTTTGTATTGGTATAACAGTATTTAACATATTAACCCGAAGGTTACTGTTTCCAATCGTTAGCCCCGCTAAAAATGCACCATAAGCTGGAGATAATCCCAGTAAACCGGATATCGTCGCTGCTCCAAAGCAACAGACAAGGCCTAGTAAAGGCGTTAAATCGGGATGGCTTTCCATTATTACTGGCAAAGGTAATTTAACACGTCTGCGACGACTAAGAAAAAGGATAAGAAAAATTAATAATGTAATAGAAAGTAGGATTCTGGCCAAGGCTAAATAACTAAACTCACCAATTGCAGCTATATCAAGTAATAATATCATAGGGACTATTGCTAGGTCTTGAGCAATTAAGATACCTACAGTGATACTGCCGGTACGGGTTCGCAATTCGCCAATGTCCTGAAGAATTTTAACTGCAACAGCAGTACTAGATAACGCAAGAACAAATGCTAAAAGTAAAATTGACGCGGTAGACCAACCAACAAACTTACCAATAAACCATAATACAAGTAATGTGGTCATGGTCTGCAGTACTACTGTTGCTACTGCAATACGCCAAATTCTACGAAAGGCACGTAAACTTAATTCCATGCCAATTACAAATAAAAGTAATAACACGCCTAGGTCGGCTAAAAGAGTTATATTTTCTTGGTTTTTAACTAATCCGAAGCCCGCTGGTCCTAATACCATTCCAGCTAGGATATACCCTATAACGGCAGGTTGGCGTAACCTTGTAAAAATAACCCCACAAGATAAAGCTACGAGTATGACAACTGCTAGTGGGATCAATTGTTCGTGGGCGAGCATTATTCGTTTAATCTAACATATATATAAGTAATTATACCTAATAAAATATGACGCTTAGGCATTTGAAATGATATTATTTTAGCAAAAGTTTAAATAAAATATATTTTAGATGCTATTACTGCTGTGTCATTGTAAGTAATCTGGGTTCAAGCCAATCTGCTCTAGCCTCAGCAATTGTTTCAGCATGGAAGGAATGGGTAATATGATTGGCAACATGCTTTGTCATTCCCTTGTTTCTAACAGCAGGATGTTTATTATTTTGCCAAGCCACTTGATACCTTGCAAACCAAGTCATAGTGCGCAGCCAGGTTAAGCGGCGGAAGTTTATTGCCCAGGAAAAGAATTCTTTTGGTTTTAAATGATGCATTTTCATATTGTAGTGACGATAAAAGTTACTCACGTGTTCTGTAGTAATTTTGGTTGCACAATCCGGGTCCCATCCGGTTGAGACTGCAAGCGTAGCATGGGCTAAGTCAATATGGGGAATTCCGTATAGAGCTTTTTCTAGATCTACAAACCAGGCTTTTCCCTTAATATCTATGAGAAAGTTACCAGGGTGGGTGTCAGTACCTACTAAGCATAATGGTATCTCAGGTTCGCCCTGGTTTTTTAAGTTTTCAGCCCAAATTAATTCTTCTTGTATCTCTTTGCGAGCTCTTTTGCTTAAATTGGCTTTAGAAAGAAACGTAGATTGTTCCCCAATAACTTTTAACATTTCGGCAATAGGTTTAATGTGATGTTGAAGAGGTTTTCTTTTGTTTGGGGCAGGAAGTGGTAATTTATGTATGGCAGAAAAAGCATCGGATATAGCTGACAAGTCATCTGGTAACCTTGGGGGGCGCCCATTAATAAATTCAACTAGGAGTGCGCCACGTCTTAGCTTTTCACAAATGGGGATAGTTGCAATTAAGTTTGGACAATGTCCACTTTTTGAAGCTCGTTGAAATGCAGTGGATTCATAAACCAGTTGTTTGCTGGGTTTCATATCCCATTGGCTCATTTTTGGAATACGTAATAAATAGCTACTATTTCCTACTTTCCAATGATCGTGCGTGATGCCTTTAGTTGTTAGAACAGATAGTTCTTGCCCATCAATTTGATTTTGCAGGTGTTTATCTTCTAGTAAAGAGATGAGCTCAATGGATTTTATAGGTAAAATCACAGCCTAATATCCAAGATAATATTCATGAATTATCTATATTTTTTTCTGTTAGGCGAGGTATCAGTTCAGCAAAATTACATGGTCTATGCCTAATATCTAGTTGATCATTTAAAATTTGATCCCATCCATCTCTACAAGCACTTGTTGATCCTGGTAAAATAAATATATAGGTGCCATTTGATACAGCAGCGTCTGCCCTAGATTGAACTGTTGATGTTCCAATTTTCTGATAACTAAGCCACCTAAATAATTCACCAAATCCAGGAATTTCTTTTTCAGTTACTTGCTTAAGCGCTTCTGGGGTAACATCTCTACCAGTTAACCCAGTTCCTCCAGTAGAAAGAATTACATCTACATCTGTTCTTTTTATCCATTCACGAAATTGATGGGCTATTAGCTCAACATTATCTCGAACGATTTTCCTTTCAGATAAAGTATGACCACTTTCTGTTAACCTACTCACTAATAAATCGCCTGAGGTATCATTTTCTTCAGTTCGAGTATCTGAAACAGTTAACACTGCAATATTAAGTGGTCGAAAAGTTATGTTTTGATTAATACTCATTTTTTTTCATTTTGCCTGCTATAGGATCTAATTGATAGTAATTAGGCCATAAACCTGCCGCTACATCGCTTAATGAATGGGCCTCTTGATTTAGTCTACTACGATATAACCATAAATTCGTAAGAATGCGTTCAATAAAAAGTCTTGTTTCTTTAGATGGTAGGCTTTCTATAAATAACAATGGGTCAGAATTATAGTTCATTTTAGCCTCCCAATTACGCATATTTCCTGGGCCCGCATTATAAGCGGTAGTTATATGAAATAAATTGTTTGGAACGGACTTATCAGAGAGGAGATGTCTAATATATTTCTGTCCAAGTAAAATATTAAGTTCTGGATTATATAACTCGTGTTTTTTCCTTCCCCTTAAACTTCTTTTTCCTGATATAAAACTTGCAGTACTTGGCATCAATTGCATTAGGCCCCTGGCACCTGCTCGACTTTTTGCTCGCTCATTAAAAGCTGATTCTTGTCTTACAAAAGCATAAATAAGAGCGCGGTCTAGGGTTAGGTTATTTTTTAGGTTCCAGTCTGGAATCGGGTAAAGCGCGGTATTCTTTAAAGATACATCTGCTATGTGTGCCATTTTAAGAGATAAAGATGGTAAATTCATATTAATAGCTAAATTAATAATATCAGATTGCAGAGTGGGTTCTGCTGCAGCCAGCGTTAACAGTTCTTTTTGTGATTCTTGTTTGAATCCAATTTGTAATAGGGCTACAGCTCTAACGCCATATAAAGTTTTTAATATGCGGTGAAAGACAAATTCACTTAGCGGCGGTTGTTCCCAATTGACTTCTAATTTTTCTCCTAAAGCGCGTTTGGAGATTAACCCATAAAAGGTAAGATGATGCTGTGCACCTAATTCAAGCATTTTAGTATATTCTTCTGGGCGTCGGTTAACCAATAATGTCCTCGCTGACCAAAAGGCGCCTGCAGATTTTAACCAATCAGAAGTTTCTTTCGTTTCTGCAAGCGCAGTAAAATGCATGTGGGCGGTATCTATTTTATTAGAACGCCAAGCTGCTAGTCCTCCCCACCAATGTGCCAAGGGCATATTATGTGGAACATTTTTGATTGATCTTCCAGCTGCTGTAACAGCTTCATGGTCTTTACCTGCTCTATAGTATGATGCCGCAATATCACGTAATAATATTGCTACCTTTTCTTTGCTCATAATTTTTTTTGTAGATGGTTTGTCTAATAACTTTAACGCGCCTGTTGGCCAACCCTTTTTAATTCGTGCCTGAATTGTAGATTGTAATTGTCTAGCGCTAGCAGATTTTTCCCTAATATTCCTATTACTGTGTGTCGAAGTAGATAAAGATGATAGAAATTTTTTTATAGGCTTTTTGGGGTAGGTTGAGTTTTTTGGCCTGCGCCTGATAGCAAGTTTGTAGATTCTACTTGCCTGGGGAAGATCAGCATAATTGTTCATCCAGTTTTTTAGTTCACTATAATTAGATCGATATTTGTTAGGGTGTAAATATTTTTGGGATAATACATAACCCATTAAACGTTCATCTCTTAGTCTATTTATAATTTGTTTTGCTTCACTCCAACGACCATCTCTTTGGAGTGAAAATATGGTTTTATATCTGTCTATGTCGCGAGATGATAAAATACCAACGATACTTTTTCCGTCAGAAATGTGTATATAGGAAGGGTTTGTGTCTTCTGATGGGAAGGGTCGTGGAATTGGTGTTTGAGCTAGGCTAGTACTAGCTACAAAAAATTGTATTAGAGCTAATTTAACTAATATTAAGCGCATTAATCATTCCTTGACCTTAGGCAGGGAGTTGTGTGTTTTTTGGCTTTATTCATCTAAAATTAATTGATGATTTTTAATGTCCTTACCCTGTGTAAGTATTAAGGAGTTCTCGTATGCTTAAGAGATCTTTCCAGGTAGATCGTTTTTGTGCTGGTTGACGAAGAAGGTAGGCGGGATGGAGTGTCGCCATAGCAGGGATACTTTCAATGCCAGATTTTTTTAAATAAGAGGATTTATAATCATACCACTTACCTCTAAGTTTGGTGATGCCTTCCGTGCTTTCTAATAAAGTTTTAGCTGATGTAGCACCAAGAAACACTAAAATGCGAGGTTTTACTAGTGCAATATGCTGATAAAGAAATGGTAAGCAAGATATAATTTCTATGTCAGTCGGTTGCCTGTTTCCTGGAGGCCTCCATGGAATAATATTAGTTAAATATATATTTTTTTCCCGACTGAGGCCAATATAGCTGAGCATTTCATCAAGCAATTGACCACTCGGTCCTATAAAGGGAACACCTTGGCGATCTTCATGGCGTCCCGGGGCTTCCCCAATCAACATAACATCAGCATTCTCTTGGCCTTGTCCAAAAACCAAATTTGTTGCTGTTTTTTTTAAAGAACATCCCTCAAATAGGGCTAAATTATTTTTTAGGCTAATTAAGTCGGTAGCATCATTAGCTAATGACATTGCATTAATATTGATTGCTTCTTTACTCATTAATTGTTCAGATAAATTGTTAATATTCTGTTGAGAAAAGTCTAGCGATTCTGATTTCTGAGTAGAATTAGTGGGTATGCTTTTAGTTTCTTGTTTCTTTTTACCCTGAACTATCTGGTTAAACCGGTTGAATGTGTGGTTGTCTATTGACTCATCTACACCAATATCAATCTGCCACTTTAGTGCAGCTAACAATTTGGAACGTTTTGAATTTATAATATTTGAATCATTCATTTATAAATAATACCAGATTACCAATTTACTAAAACAGTTCTAAGTGAGATTATTCATACTATTCTATATCTTCCTTTGTATTAGTCTACTATCTCAATATTTTTAAAGACATTACTCCAAGAGAATATTTAGAATACATGGCGGGTGAAAATGGAGAAAAATGCAGTGGATATAAATGAAAAGGACAAAGATTCCATTGAAAGAGAAACGATGGAGTACGATGTGGTTATTGTGGGTGCTGGTCCCGCAGGTCTTTCTGCTGCAATAAGACTTAAACAACTTGCTGCAGATACAAATAGTGAAATTAACGTTTGTATTATTGAAAAGGGTTCTGAAGTTGGTGCTCATATTCTTTCTGGTGCGGTTCTGGAAACACGAGCTCTAGATGAATTATTACCCGATTGGCGTGATAAAGGAGCACCTGTGAACACTGAGGTTATTAATGAAAAATTTTTATTTCTCAGTAAAAGTAGGTCAATACCAATACCTACTGCTTTTTTACCACCTTCTATGCATAATAAAGGTAATTATATTATTTCGCTTGGAAATTTTTGTCGTTGGCTTGGCGAACAGGCGGAAGCCCTGGGTGTTGAGATTTATCCAGGTTTTGCTGCATCTGAAGTTCTTTTTGATGAAACAGGACGAGTTAAGGGTGTAGCAACTAGTGATATGGGAATAGGACGCGATGGAGATAGAACTGAAAACTTTACGCCTGGCATAGAATTACACGCTAAGTACACTTTTTTTGCTGAAGGGTGTAGAGGGCATTTAGGTAAACAATTATTAGAAAAATTTTCTTTGCGATCTGACTGTGAACCCCAGACTTATGGCATTGGTATTAAGGAATTATGGGAGGTGTCACCAAATAAACATATGGAGGGATTGGTAATCCATACTGCTGGTTGGCCACTTGATAACAGCACTTATGGAGGATCATTTTTATATCACCTTAATGATAATCAGGTGGCAGTAGGGTTTGTAATAGGCTTAGATTATAAAAATCCCTACTTATCGCCTTTTGATGAATTTCAGAGATTTAAGACGCATCCAAGCATCCGTTCTACTTTCGAAGGAGGAAGTAGAATCTCTTATGGTGCTCGTGCTCTTAATGAGGGAGGATTTCAGTCATTACCTAAAGTGTCTTTTCCTGGTGGTGTACTGGTGGGTTGTGAAGCTGGCACTCTTAATGTTCCCAAAATAAAGGGTACACACACTGCTATGAAGTCAGGCATGTTAGCTGCTGAAGCTGCTTTTGAAGCTATTAGCAATGACAGTGACATCAAAATATTAAATGACTATGAGGATTGTTTAAGGAATTCATGGATTAATAAAGAGTTACATCGTGCTAGAAATTTTAGACCAGCGTTTAAGTTCGGCCTTTTATTAGGTACCTTAATAGCGGGTTTTGATCAGATTATTCTCCGAGGTAGAGCTTTTTGGACCCTTAAACATGGTCATACCGATCATGAAACTCTTTTGAATAAAAAAGATTGTAAGCCAATCGAATATCCAAGTCCCGATGGTCAAGTAAGCTTTGATAAACTATCATCTGTGTATATTTCGAATACTAATCACGAAGAAAATCAGCCGGTACATCTAACATTAAAAAATATAAATGTACCAATCGATATCAATTTGGAGAATTATGATGCTCCGGAACAGCGGTATTGCCCGGCTGGCGTATACGAAATATTAACTGATGATTCTGGTCTTAATCCCCAGTTACAGATTAATGCTCAAAACTGTGTACACTGTAAAACGTGTGACATTAAAGATCCAACTCAAAATATTATATGGGTGGCTCCAGAAGGTGGAGGCGGACCTAACTATCCGAATATGTGAATAATGCTAGTTGACTTTGGAATTAGAATATTTTCATAGACTAATATAATATATTATTCATAACTTACAGTTATCTAAGTCTAGTTTGTTAAATATATTTTTATTAATGTAGGCTTGTTTTAATACGATGATTTTCTAATATCGGGATCTGTAATGCGTGTAAAATTCATAACTATTCTATGCATTATAAACATAGCAATTTCTTCTTATATAATGAATTTTGTGTTTTCCACTGAAGCAATAGCTAACATTGAAAACATAGCTCAAGAAGAAATATCTCATATTGGTAGTACTTCTTATGGTAGTTATTTGAAGTCACGTCATGCTGAGAATATTGGAGATTTTACTTCGGCTGCTTCTTTTACTGCCCAATTATTATCTACAAATCCAGAAATTAAGGGGATTACTAGGCGTGGACAAATACTAATGATTAGTTCAGGTCGAATTGATGAGGCTGCTAAATTTGCGGAAATTATTATTAGAAACAATGAAAGTGATCCTTTAGCCAATATAACTCTGGCAGTGGTAGCATTTAAAAATAAAAATTTTAATGAGTCTATTAGTCGACTAAATAAGATACCAAGAGAAGGATTACAGGCACTTATCGTTCCTTTATTGACTGGTTGGGCTTTGGCAGGTACTGGGAGTAGGGACAAGGCACTTGATGAAATAAAAAAACTCAGAAATATAGATGGAATGGGACCAATTATAGGTTTTCACTCTGGGTCTATATCTGAATTGTATGCTGATTATAGTAGTGCTGAAAATTATTACATGAAGGGGATAAAAGAATCTGTAGGTATACCTGCTTTAAAAATAATTGAAGCTTATGTTGGATACTTATTACGCAGTAAACAATATGATAGGGCTAGTAGTTTAGTAAAAAAATTTATTTCGGAGAACCCTAAACAATTATTGATAGAAACCACTAATTTGGCATTAGAAAAACGCCAAGCTCCGGAAAAATTAGTGAAGGTTTATGAACATGGTGCTGCTGAAGCACTGTCTTCTGTTGCTTCTATGTTGAAAAAAGAAAAACTGAAACAAGAGGCGCTAATTATGGTTCAATTAGCTATTTATTTGCGTTCGGATTCACCATCTATACTTTTTCTTTTAGGTCAAATATTAGAGGAAAATAAGCAAATTGAATCAGCTATAAAGGCTTATACAAAAATAGAGTCACTAACTCCTTACGGATGGTATGCGAGGCTTAATTTAGCAGAATCATTCTGGGGTTTAGAGCGAACGCAGAAGGCACTTAATATTTTGCGAAAAATGTTAAGAGAAAGACCTAAAAGATCTGATGCAGCTCGTTTAATGGGAGATATTTTGCGGATAAATGAACGCTATAGAGACTCTATTATTGCGTATGATAAGGCTATTCATCGTTCAAATCATAAGATAGATTGGCGGCTATATTATTCTAGAGGGATTTCATTAGAACGCAGTAGAAAATGGGCCCGAGCAGAGACAGATTTTTTAAAGGCTCTCGAACTTGAACCTGATCAACCATATGTTCTTAATTACTTGGGATATAGCTGGATTGAACAAAAGAAGAATCTTTTGCGTGCAAAAAGGATGATAGAAAAGGCGGTTAGACAACGCCCCGAGGATGGCTTTATAGTCGATTCTCTGGGTTGGGCTCTTTATAGACTTGGTGACTATGCGGGCGCAGTAATTCATTTGGAGCGGGCAGTTTTATTAGAACCTGGGGATCCGATTATTAATAATCATTTAGGAGATGCTTATTGGCTGGCAAACAGACGTTTAGAAGCCGTATTTCAGTGGAGAAGGTCATTATCGCAGCAGCTCAGCGGCAACGATAAATTAATAACTCTTGATAAACTTAAGGGTAAGAAATTACCAAAACCTGTTCCTGTAAGCTAATGGATGGAACCTAATTGGATCTGTAGGACAAATCTGAAGGATAAAAACTTGAGCGAAAGTCAGGACAAAATAGTAGAAGTTGCTCCTGCTAAGGTAAATCTTTATCTGCATATTCGGGGTCGGCGTCCCGATGGTATGCACTTAATAGATAGTTTGATCGTTTTTGCAGATCAAGGAGATATAATTAGTGTATCTCCAAGTAAGGATATTTTAATTGATCGTTGTGGTCCAATGGCAGATGGTTTGCCACCTATTCAAGAGGATCTGGTCTACTATGCAACTAATTTATTAGCTGAAACTGTACAAGCTAGAGTTGGCGCAAAAATAAGCATAAAAAAAAACTTACCTATAGCCAGTGGTATTGGAGGAGGATCTGCTGATGCTGCCGCTACCATAAGAGCTTTATTGAAGCTATGGAAAATTAGACTTACGTCTTCAGAGCTACTACAAATTTCTCATAAAATTGGTGCCGATGCTGCAGTTTGTTTGCAATCTAGGCCGACAAGAGTGACTGGCATTGGTGAAAAACTTATTGAAACTAATACTATGGCTCCACTATTTGCTGTATTGGTAAATCCTCGATGTATTTTAACTACTAAAAATGTTTTTTCTTCTTTTTGTCATAATAGTAAAATAAAGACTTCCGTATCTGAGGTTCCTTTAAATTGGGCGAAAGATCCTTATATTTTAATTTCACAATTAAAAACTCAACGAAATGATTTAACTGAGGCCGCGATATCCTTGTGTCCTGTGATTAGTAACGTATTAAATAAGCTTCAAAATCAACCGGACTGTTTACTGCAGCGTATGAGCGGCAGTGGTGCCACGTGCTTTGGATTATTCCCCAATATAGATCTAGCGAAGGCCGCTGCTGAAAAAATAAAGTATGAAAATGATTGTTGGTGGGTAAAGGCAGTTGCACTTAATACTAATAAAGCTTCTATTTGATGGCGCGAACGTTTGACGCAGGCACTTGCTACGAAAGGCTTGAAGGAGGATATTGGTAGAATTAATAAAGTCTGAATTTACTGGGGCGTAGCCAAGTGGTAAGGCATCGGGTTTTGATCCCGTGTACCGTAGGTTCGAATCCTACCGCCCCAGCCAATCTGTAAACTCTAGTTATTATTTATTTTGTAAAGCTGTTACTTTTTGGTGCAGGTCGTTCATGCTTTTATCTATTATACCAAGTTTAGTGAGATGGGTTATCAAATTTTCTAAGTACTCGGCGGATGTTCCAAGTTCACCCATCGCGGTTGAAAGGTGTTTAGCAATAGTTTCTGTCGGTAGCTTCTGTGCATATCGCAGATGATTTCGATTTATGATGAAAGTAAGACCAAAGATCATTTTTCCATGTGTATGAATTTTTACCCATGTTGGTATATAGTTATCCAGCGCCATTTCACGGGACCATAATATTTTCAGTTCTTCTTCTATTTTTTCTATGCTCACACGAAAAGCTAACCCATTACATGATCCACCGCGGTCCAGGGCTAGCATAATGCCTGGGTTTTCCGGCGTTCCCCGCCCTAAAGGTGTCCACATACAAAAAGCTCTATGATAACCATATATACGACCTATACGCTTTTCTATAAAATCAATGGCAGGATTCCAAATTAATGATCCATATCCAAATATCCAAATACCATTTTTGACTGCTCCATTTGGCGCTTTGGATAAAGTCAATTCCAAGGAGGCAGATCTTTCTTCTAACGTTTTTGGTGCCATATTAGTTATATGTTGATTTTTTTTTAGTAAGTTATAAATCACACCATTCTTTATTGAATTTCTATTTAACATACATTCGCACTTCGGTTATTTTATTCAATAGATGTTTAAACTAAAATTAATTGAGTGGCGATATAGAATGCATAAAACAGTATCTTTTTTTAGCTATTATGAAACTGGTGATTTATGACGTTGGAATCTAATGAAGTTCTTAGCTTTTGGTTTGAAGAAAATGGAACTGAGCAATGGTTTGGTAAAGAGAAAAGTTTTGACGAAAAAATTAGAGTGCGCTTTTATGAACTGATGCAAAGAGCACGAGAGGGAGAGCTCGAAAGCTGGATAAGAGAACCGAGAACATGTTTAGCACTAATTATTTTAATTGATCAATTTTCTCGAAATTTATACAGAAACTCGCCTTTGTCCTGGTCAGCTGATTCATATGCATTGGCGTTATCTAAGCAAGCAATAGAAAAGAATTATGATAACAGCATGAATCATAATGAAAAAGCATTCTTATACTTACCCCTGATGCATAGTGAAGTTCTAGAGGATCAAGATCTTTGTGTTAAGCTAGTAGAGAGGACGTTAGTGAGTAAAAATGAGTTTAATTTAAAAAATTATGAATCTG
>MDSW01150290.1_pt1 | contig 12938 bp, 10 predicted proteins | sample 811171 | NCBI WGS metagenome assembly MDSW01 (sample SAMN05326641, study PRJNA326480) | marine metagenome | isolation source: seawater | place: Atlantic Ocean: North West | collected 2012 | reverse complement strand
TCTGTTGCAATAATAATCTTATTGTAACGAAGGTCATCGATGCCTTGCTCAATATTAAGTGCAGCTTGTAATAAATTAAACTCTTCATTTTCATAAACTACCTTTTTAGTTAAACCATATGAGTTTAATGGCTTACCTCTAAGACTAAAAACAGCTTGAGTTCTTATATCTCTAGTTTTAGTAATTGAACCAGAAGCAGAATCTCCTTCTGTTATAAAAATTGTAGAATCAACTCTATCGTCTTTTTTATGATCATTATAGTGAACTCTACAATCTCTTAGCTTCTTATTATGTAGACTCGCTTTTTTAGCTCTCTCTCTAGCGAGTTTTTTAACACCAGACATAGCTTTTCTTTCATGCTCTGCCAACTGTATCTTTTTCTGTATCTCTTCGGCTACATCTGTATTCTTATGCAAATAATTATCTAACTTCTTTTTTAAAAAGTCTTGAATAAATGTAAGTACTGTAATACCACCTGGCTCCATTTCAGTAGAGCCTAGCTTTGTTTTAGTTTGAGATTCAAAAATAGGTTCTATAACTTTTATACTTATCGCTGCATTTATAGCTTGTCTAATATCTGAAGAATCATAGTTCTTACCATAAAAATCACGTATTACTTTCACTAATGCTTGTCTGAAAGCTCCTTGATGAGTACCTCCTTGCACAGTATGTTGTCCATTTACAAATGAATAATACTGTTCAGAATATTGATTCTTACAATGTGTAATTGCTACTTCAATATCTTCTCCCTTAAGATGAATAATAGGATATAACATATCTGCATCTGTTCGTTTCTGCAGAAGATCAAATAATCCATTTTCAGAAAAAAACTTTTTATCATTAAAAATTATTGTTAATCCTGGATTCAAATAACAATAATTCCACATCATCTTTTCTATATATTCATTGATGAATCTATATTTTCCAAACAATTCTTTATCAGGAATAAAAGTTACTTTAGTTCCTTTTCTGCTAGTATTATCTTGTATTGGCTGATCATTAGTTATATTGCCCTGCTCAAATTCTACTAACTTACTTTTACCATCTCTAATTGATCTAATACAAAAATAAGAAGACAAAGCATTAGCTGCCTTAGTTCCTACCCCATTAAGCCCAACTGATTTCTTAAACACTTTTGAATCATATTTAGCTCCTGTATTAATCTTTGAGACACAATCTACAACTTTTCCCAATGGGATACCTCTACCATAATCACGAACAGATATTTTATTATTTTTGACTGTTACTTTAATACTTTTTCCATTCCCCATTACAAACTCATCAATTGAGTTGTCAATCACTTCCTTCAATAAAATATAGACGCCATCATCAGGAGAAGATCCGTTCCCCATCTTCCCAATATACATTCCAGGTCTTAACCTAATATGTTCTTTCCAATCTAACGACCGTATACTTTCCTCATTATAAATTTCTTCTGCCATTATTCTTCTCTATGATGAATTTTAGTAGAGAGCAAATATAAAACACTAATATTTTTATTTTAAAAAACTAAAAATGCTTTATCAACAAGTTTTTCAACCATGAAATACTATAAAATTTAGACATTAAAACGAAAATGCATAATATCCCCATCTTGAACTACATATTCTTTTCCTTCAATAGACAATTTTCCATTATCTCTGCATGCCTGTTCTGAACCTAATCTAATATAATCATTATAACTTATAACCTCTGCTCTAATAAAACCTTTTTCAAAATCAGTATGAATTACAGCAGCAGCCTGTGGAGCTTTTGTTCCCTTTATAATAGTCCAAGCCCTTACTTCTTTTTCTCCTGCTGTAAAATACGTTTGCAACTTTAACAAGTTATATGTTGCTTGTATTAAATAATGAACACCTGGTTTCTCTAAGCCCATCTCTCTCAAAAACATAGCTTGCTCTTCTATATCATCAAGCTCCGCAATTTCAGCTTCAATAGCTGTTGCAATTAACAAAACTTCAGCACTCTCATGCTTAATATGATTCTTTAAAGCTAATACGTGCTTATTGCCTGACTTAACTGATCCCTCATCCACATTACACATATAAAGAACCGGCTTTAATGTTATTAAATGTAAGGGCGCTATCACTTCCTCTTCTTCTTTTTTCATAGCAAGATTTCTTAGTGAATTTCCTTCTTCTAAATGATTAATATATTTGTTACATACCTCTAGAATATTTTGAGCTTTTTTATCTCCTGATCTTGCAGTACGTAAATTCTTATCACGTAACCTCTCCAAAACTTCTAAATCCTTTAACTGTAATTCTATATCAATAGTATCCTTATCTCGGACAGGATTAACAGATCCATCAACATGAGTAATATTATCATCTTCAAAACACCTTAAAACATGAATAATAGCATCCGTCTCTCTTATATTTGCTAAAAATTTATTACCTAGCCCTTCTCCCTTGCTAGCTCCTTTGACAAGACCTGCAATATCTACAATTTCAACTGTTGTTGGTATTACTTTCTCAGGATTTACAAGTTTTGAAAGAGAATCTAATCTATTATCTGGCACAGTAATAACACCTACGTTTGGTTCAATAGTGCAAAAAGGAAAATTAGCTGATTGTGCTTTTGCTTTTGACAAACAATTAAATAATGTTGATTTTCCAACATTTGGCAGTCCAACAATTCCACATTTTAATGACATATTTTTTTTAATTGAACAAAGATATAATAGTTTTATCTTCTTACTATCTTAATTTAATAATAATGTAGATATTAATTTTGTCAATAAATCGTTAATAAAAAGAACCATATTTAATGTTTAATAAAGAATACCACATTTAGTATTGCTTATTTTTACAAAAATTATACATTATTAAAATGCCAGATATTTCAAAACTACAGAATATCATCTCACAAGTAAGAAGAGATATTATAAGAATGGTTCATGCTAATAGTTCTGGTCACCCAGGCGGCTCCTTAGGATGTACAGAATTTCTAGTAGCACTCTATTTTGAGATAATGCATCATAATACTAATTTTAATATGGATGGAAAAGGAGAAGACATATTCTTCTTGTCTAATGGACATATCTCACCCGTTTTCTATTCTGTATTAGCAAGAAGCGGTTATTTTAAACTCTCTGAATTATCTACCTTCCGAAAAATAAATAGTCGATTACAAGGACATCCTACTACTCATGAAGGGCTAGAAGGAATACGTATGGCTTCAGGATCCTTAGGTCAAGGATTATCAAATGCTATTGGGGCTGCTATAACTAAAAAATTAAACAATGATAATAGACTAGTCTATTCATTACATGGAGATGGGGAACTACAAGAAGGTCAAATGTGGGAAGCATTTATGTATGCTGCAGGAAAGAAAGTAGATAACCTAATTGCAACAATTGATTATAATCAAAAACAAATTGATGGTTCCTTAGATGATGTATTACCAATAGGTGATCTCAGTGCTAAGTTAAACGCTTTTAACTGGATTGTTCTTGAGGAATTTCAAGGAAACAATATAGATTCTGTCATAAATACACTAAATAAAGCCAAAGAACTAACATTTCAAGGCAAACCAATCGTTATTATCATGCATACTGAAATGGGTAATGGGGTTGATTATATGATGGGGACACATAAATGGCATGGATCTGCTCCTAATGATGAACAGTTAGAAAGTGCACTAATGCAAAACCCTGAAACATTAGGTGATTACTAGAGAAATCAAAATATTATGCTTATGTTATATAATGCTTTTAGGTAATATTAAGAATATCTCCGGACAAGAAAATGTAGAAAAAACTAATCGTGTACTCTTTGTGTTTGATGCTTCTCAATCTATGCTAGGAAGATGGCAAAGTGGTCGTAAAATTGATATAGCGAAAAAGCTACTTAGCAATATGATAGATTCTCTTAGAGAAATTAAAAATCTAGAACTAGGACTTAGAGTCTATGGACATCAAAGAGGCTATCCTCCTCAAGATTGTGATGATACTAAGCTAGAAATTAATTTTCTTCCTGCAAATTTAGCTGCCGATCGTATAAAAGCTAAACTAAGCATGATTCGTGCAAGAGGAACTACCCCTATTGCATATTCTTTAGAAGAAAGCGCAAAGGACTTCCCTAAAGGAGATGCTAGAAATGTTGTAATCCTAATTACTGACGGAAAAGAAGAATGTGGTATGGATCCTTGTGCTGTCTCTCGTTTTTATCAACGTAAAGGAATTATCTTAAAGCCCTTTGTAATTGGTGTTGGTTTAGATGATAATTGGAAAAGCACATTCGATTGTGTAGGACGTTACTTTAATGCAAGTAAAGAATCTGAGTTTACATCTATTTTAAATATAGTAATCTCACATATTATTGACAATACTAGTGTGCAAGTTAACCTTCTGGATGAAAATGGAGACCCAAATGAAACAAATATAAATATTACATTCTATAACGATTTTACAGGAGTTGCAACATATAACTATATCCATACTCTTAATAGTTATGGAAATCCTGACACTATGATAATTGACCCTGTCCTCTCTTATAAGGTAGTTGCACATACTACACCTCCCGTTAGCATTGATAGTGTTTTACTTACACCAGGGAAGCACAATGTTATACCATTATCTACTCCTCAAGGAAGGTTAGAAATCAAAATGAATACAAATATTAAATACCAATATATTATACGTCCTGCTGGTGTTGATACTACTCTACACGTTCAAGAAGTAAATACAGAAAAAAAATATCTAAAAGGTAGGTATGACATTGAACTTCTTACATTACCAAGAAAAAAATTCTTTAATGTTGAGATAAATCAAAGTACCAAAACTACTTACAGCATAGAAAGTCCTGGTATTGTAAATATTGTTCTTCCTTCAAAAGGATATGGTGGAATATACTCCCAAAACAATGATGAACTAAAAGAAATATACACCTTTAATGCCAAGGACGTTCAACACAGGCTAAATCTACTTCCTGGCAATTACAAAGTTATTTTTAGAGCAAAATCAGTACAAGAATATATATATACTAATGAAAAAAGTTTTAAACTTAAATCAGGTCAATCAAAACTTATAAAACTGAATTAATTATGGAAAATAAAGACACTCGATCAGGTTTTGGCGCAGGACTTACAGAATTGGGAAGAGATAATCCTAATGTTGTAGCCCTTTGTGCTGATCTTACCGGATCTCTTAAAATGAATGAATTTAAGAATGAAAACCCTGAACGATTCTTTCAGGTAGGAATTGCAGAGGCAAATATGATAGGAATTGCTGCTGGTATGACTATTGGAGGAAAAATTCCATTTACTGGAACTTTTGCTAACTTCTCTACATCTAGAGTCTATGATCAAATCCGTCAATCTATTGCCTACTCTGGTAAGAATGTAAAAATATGTGCATCACATGCTGGAGTAACTTTAGGAGAAGATGGTGCTACCCATCAAGTCTTAGAAGATATTGGAATGATGAAAATGTTGCCACATATGGTAGTAATTAATCCTTGTGACTACAATCAAACCAAAGCCGCAACTATTGCTATTGCTAAATACAAAGGTCCTGTTTATCTAAGATTTGGAAGACCTTCTGTACCTAACTTTACTCCTGCTGATCAAAAATTTGAGATTGGAAAAGCTATAAACTTAAATAATGGTAATGATGTTACAATATTTGCTACTGGACATCTAGTATGGGAAGCACTAAAGGCTGCAAAATCGCTAGAAAAAGAGAAAATATCAGTAGAGGTAATAAATATTCATACTATTAAGCCTTTAGATTATAAAGCAATATTAGACTCAGTAAAAAAGACTAAATGTGTAGTTACAGCCGAGGAACATATGTTAAATGGTGGATTAGGAGATAGTATCGCACAATTATTATCTAAAGAGATACCTACTCCTATTGAAATGGTGGGTGTAGATGATAGTTTTGGTGAAAGCGGAACACCTATGCAGTTATTAGAAAAATATAAGCTAGATGAGAAAGCAATTATATCTGCTACTAAAAAAGCTATATCAAGAAAAGAGATATAATATCTTTTTATATGAGTAATCCAAAAGATATATTTAAAAAACATCAAGCACAAACCTTCACCTCTGCTTCTTGTTTAGAAGTTAAATCAGCAAAAGGAAGTTATATTACTGATATTAATGGGAATAAATATCTTGATTTTGTTGCTGGGGTATCCGCTTGTACTTTAGGCCATTCTAACCCTATTATTACGGGAGCTATAAAGAAACAATTAGATAAACATAGTCATGTAATGGTCTACGGAGAATATATCCAATCACCACAATACAAATTAGCTAAACTATTAGCAGAAAACCTACCTCCAAGTCTAAGCACTACCTATTTCACAAATTCAGGAACAGAGGCAATCGAAGGTGCTATGAAATTAGCTAAAAGAAGCACAAAAAGATCTGAGATAATCTCATGCAAGCAATCTTATCATGGCTCTACACATGGCTCTCTAAGTATTATGGGTAATGAGCAGTATAAATCAAACTACCGTCCATTACTGCCAAATTGTAATCAAATAACATTTAATACCAATCTATTAGATAAAATATCTGAACATACTGCTGCAGTAGTTATTGAACCTATACAAGGAGCTACTGGATTTATTACCCCTAAAAATAACTTTCTGAAGAAAGTAAGAGATAAATGCACAGAAACAGGAACAATCCTGATTTTTGATGAAATACAAAGCTGTTTCGGAAGATTAGGAACAATGTTTGGATTTCAAAAATATGAAGTTATACCTGATATATTATGTATCGCTAAAGGAATGGGGGCCGGGATGCCTATTGGTGCATTTATATCTTCTTATAAATTAATGACTCTTCTAAGTTTTAATCCTCAATTCGGACATATAACTACTTTTGGAGGACACCCTGTAAACTGTGCAGCATCTTTAGCATGCCTACAACATCTAATTTCCTCTAGTTTAATAAAAGAGGTCTCACATAAAGAAAAATTATTTAGAGAACATCTCTGTCACTCCAAAATAAAAGAAATTAGAGGCGCTGGATTAATGCTATCTATAGAGTTAAATGATGAAATATTAGCAAAAGAAATAGTAGAAAGATCGTTAATAAATGGTTTAATCCTATTTTATTTTCTATTTACTAAAACAGCGATACGTATAACTCCTCCTCTAACTATATCTGACAATGAGATTATAAAAGGATGTAATATCATTAAAAAAATACTAGACTCATAAAAAGATATCTTTAGATACCATTATTCTTATCGTTTAGCATAGGAACAAATGAGAACTCACCATGCGTTGTTATTTTAGTTTCTTTCTCTGACACTTTTTCAATAAGATGCATTATTTGAATATTTCCATCCCCAATTGGCGCTACCATTCTTCCCCCTACTTTTAACTGAGCAACCAGGTCATGTGGGATAAAAGGAGCTCCACAAGTAATAATAATCTTATCAAATGGAGAGAAATTAGGCATTCCCTTATAACCATCTCCATATACAAACATACAGTTATAACCTAACTTTGGCAGAAACTCTTTTGTTTTTAAAAACAATTCTTTTTGTCTCTCAATAGTAAATACTTCAGCATTTAATACTGAAAGTACTGCTGCTTGATACCCTGATCCAGTTCCAACTTCTAAAATTTTATCATAGGCATTGACTTCTAATAATTGTGTTTGAAAAGCTACTGTATAAGGCTGTGAGATAGTCTGTCCAGCTCCTATTGGAAAAGCCTTATCCTGATAAGCAAAGTTAATAAATGCATTATCCATAAAAAGATGTCTAGGTATACTATCTATAGCATTTAATAACTCTATATTAGATATTCCTTTTGTCTCTAAATAATTAACTAACTGTTTACGTAAACCTTTATGTCTAAAACTATCTTCCATTCTTTTTTTTTATCAATCTTTAAACTGTACTTTTGGAGCAAATTATTAATAACAAAGCAATACAATAAAAACCTATTTCAAACATTAATAGTAGTTGTAAATTACACAGCAAATTGTTAATAGAATCATATATGAAAAAAATTATCGGCATAATCCTAATAATTGTACTGATTTCGTGTGAAAGAGAGGCAATAGATGGAATACCATCATACATTAAAATCGAAAACATCAATTTAATTGATACTACTGACTATAATAATGGATTTAATACTGAAAATATTACTGATGCATGGGTAAGCATAAACGGAATAGACAAGGGCATTTATGAATTGCCAACTACTTTCCCTGTTCTAGACAATGGTCCTGTTGAGGTTAGAGTCTATGCTGGCATCAAAGATAATGGTATAGCGGCCCAAAGAAAAAACTATCCATTCTACAACTCATATACAGAAAATACAATATTAGTGCCTGACTCAATAACAAAAATCACGCCACAGGTAAGTGTTAAAGAAAATATTAATGGGCAATTTGATGATTTTGACAACTCTTTTTCTTTTAATTATGATTCATGTTGTTTTGCAAAAATAGCTAATGGTCCATATGAAAATTATGGTTCTTTAACTTTGTCAGATTCTATCCTAATTACTGAAATAAAATATCAAGATCAAACTTTGAGCTTTAATGATGTACCACAACAAGGATCTCCTGCTTATATAGAGTTAGATTATAAAAATAATACGCGTTTTCTAGTAGGTATATATATTAACTTTACTAACTCTCCTACTGTTGAAAAAGGATTATTATGGGTAAGTCCAAAAGATAGTTGGCATAAAATATATGTCAATATCACGGAAACACTTACAGAAGCTGTAGGAGCAGAAGATTTCTCCTTATTTATTAGAATGTTACGAGATGATGAATTAGAAGAGAATAAACTTGATTTTGATAATATCAGAATCATACATTATGAGAAATAAAAAATTAAACATACAATAATACAAATGAAGAATATTACAGTAATCGGTGCAGGAACAATGGGAAATGGAATTGCTCATGCATTCGCTCAAAAAAGTTTTAATGTTAATTTAGTAGATATATCAGAAGAGGCACTTAAAAAAGCTGTCTCTACAATTAGTAAAAACTTAGACCGAATGGTTAATAAAGAAAAGATTACTGAGGATGATAAGACACATACATTAAATAATATTAAAACCTATACTGATATCTCAAAAGCTATAAAAGAAGCTGATATAGTAATAGAAGCAGCAACTGAGAATATTGATCTGAAACTTAAAATATTTAAACAATTAGATGAAATATGTGCTCCTAACACATTATTAGCTACCAATACATCTTCAATCTCTATTACAAAAATTGCAGCAATAACAAATCGTCCAGATAAAGTTATAGGCATGCATTTTATGAATCCTGTTCCTATTATGAGACTAGTAGAGGTAATTAGAGGATATGCTACATCAGATGAGGTAACTGAGAAAGTAATGGAAATGAGTAAAACATTAGGAAAATCTCCTGTAGAAGTAAATGATTATCCTGGATTTGTTGCAAATAGGATTCTAATGCCCATGATTAATGAGTCTATTGAGACATTATTTCAAGGTGTTGCAGGCGTCGAAGAAATTGACACAGTTATGATGCTAGGAATGGCACATCCTATGGGCCCATTACATTTAGCTGATTTTATTGGTTTAGATGTTTGTCTTTCAATCCTAGAAGTAATGCATGAAGGTTTTGGTGATCCAAAATATGCGCCAAACCCATTATTAGTGAACATGGTAACAGCTGGAAAACTTGGTATTAAATCAGGAGAAGGTTTTTATGATTACTCTGAGGGAGCAAGAAATAAAAAAGTAGCATTACAATTTTGCAAATAACTCTTATTTTCTAGAGTTTTTTAAGATATGTTCAATAAGCATATCTTCTTTAATATTAATAGGGTCATACTTTGTTTTTAGATTATTATCCCATATTCTTGCCATAGTTTGCCAAAAGAAAGCCTTAAATCTACCTCTATGAGACTTTAAAATCTGATAAGAAGTAATATTTGTTTCTCTATGTATAAGTTTGACTAAAATCTTTCCTTCACTTATTGTAAGATTTTTTAATTGATCAGTATACTCCTCTTTCACCCATTTATAAACTAGCTTTTTATAACGCCTCTTATGCCTTCTCTTAGGTATAGAATCAAGACCCTTTTTTATCTCTTCAAGTTTTTGTTTAGCAAGTAAGGCATAAGGATAAACCTTTAAGACTCGATATCTTAAAATATAATAATTTTTTCGTTCAGTTTTATCCTTAAATTCTAATACTTTAACTTCAGGTATATCAGCTATAAAAAAAGTATCTCCATGATAAATATGAAAAGGAGCAATGTGTATATTATCCTGTCCATATATATTCATTGAAATAAAAAAAAGACATATTAATATATAATGAGCTCTCATAAAGCAAATATAACTAATTAGAGATAGTTGTTTATTAATCACAATCTGTATTTTTGAACTGTGATAACTCATCTTCAAATACAAGTTTCTCCAGAAATAGCTTCGAAAAATAATTTACTGAAAAAGCTAGTAGCTAAAAAAATCAATATAATTGAAAAAGAAATTAAGCATATTGAGATTAAAAAAAGATCTATCGATGCAAGACAAAAAGATATAAAAATCAATCTTCTTATAAATATTTATATAAATGAAAAACACCTAAAAGAAGATGTAATAAAACCTGAGTATAAGAATGTAAGTGGTAAAGATGAAGTTATTATTGTCGGAGCAGGACCTGCAGGTCTATTTGCGGCCCTAAAACTTATCGAAAAAGGATTAAAACCTATTATTATTGAAAGAGGAAAAGATGTTAGGTCTAGAAGAAAAGACTTAGCAAATATCACTAAGAATCATATTGTCAATGAAGATTCTAATTATTGTTTTGGGGAGGGAGGTGCAGGCACATATTCAGATGGTAAATTATATACTAGAAGTAAAAAAAGAGGTGATGTTAATAAAATTCTAAATATACTAGTTCAGCATGGAGCAAACAAAAATATTAAGATAGACGCTCATCCACATATTGGGACAAATAAACTACCAAAGATTATAAAAGCTATTCGTGAAACAATTATTGAATATGGAGGAGAAGTAATTTTTAATAGTAGAGTAACTGATCTACTTATCAAAGATAAAATAATAGACGGTATTCTATTACAAAATGGAGATACTATACATGCTAATAAAGTTATATTAGCAACTGGTCATTCCGCTAGAGATATATTTGAATTATTAAATAGAAAAAGAATTACCCTAGAAGCAAAAGAGTTTGCTCTTGGAATAAGGGTTGAACATAATCAAGAATTAATTGATCAAATACAATATAAATGTAAAAAAAGAGGAGAATTCTTACCCCCGGCAGCTTATTCTATAGCTAAACAAATAAAAGGAAGAGGAGTATACTCATTTTGTATGTGCCCTGGAGGAATAATAGCACCATGTGCAACAAGTCCTGGAGAAGTGGTTACTAACGGATGGTCACCTTCTAGAAGAGATTATCCAACATCAAACTCAGGAATTGTCGTAGAATTAAAGCTACAAGATTTCGCTAAATATGAGAAATATGGACCTTTAGCTGGACTAAAATTCCAGAAAGAAATAGAAAATAAATCATGGGAAGAAGCTGGCAAGACTCAAAAGGTTCCTGCACAAAGACTAGTAGACTATACTAATAAGATTCTATCAAAAGATATTCCTAAAACCTCTTATATACCAGGCACTACATCAGTATTGATTAATCATCTATTACCTAGTTTTATATCAGACCATCTACAAGAAGGATTAAAAAAAATAGGTGCACAAATGAAAGGTTATCTTACTAATGAAGCTGTAGTACATGCCCCTGAAAGTAGAACTTCCTCCCCTGTTCGTATCCCTAGAGATAGAAATACTTTTCAGCACCCACAGATAGAAGGATTATACCCATGTGGTGAAGGGGCTGGATATGCAGGTGGAATTATCTCAGCGGCTATAGATGGTCAAAAATGTGCCGATAAATGTTAAATAATCAGGCTATCTTAACTCTGCCCCTACCTTATCAGTAAAGGCTCTTATTAACTTCTCCATTACCTTATCGACTTCTTGATCTGTTAGAGTTCTAGTCTTATCCGCCATAACAAAAGAAAGAGCATAAGACTTTTTACCTTTCGGTAATTTATTACCCTCATATACATCAAATAAATCAACTGACCTTAAAATATTATTATCAGTACTTGTTGCTATACTACGTAACTCGTCAAAAGAAATAGATTCGTCAATTAATAATGATAAATCTCTACGCACTTCAGGAAATTTAGAAACTTCTTTATATTTAATATTATTATGCACTAAAAGATCTAATATTAAATCCCAATTAAAATCTGCTGCAAAAACATCTGATTTAATTCCAAACTTATCAGATAATGGCTTGTCTATCTGTCCAAAACAAACTAATCTTTTATTTTTAAAAGTATACATTAATCCTTGACTAAAACCATAATTATTAATACTTTCTGAATTAGTGCTACTCAAACCTAATCTATTAAGAATATGCTCAACCCTACCTTTAAGATAATAAAAATCTACATTTTTATTATCTACATCCCAATTTTTAGCTTTTATACGACCACTTACTAGAATATGAAGATGTTGATTCTCTATGTTTTGTTCTTTCCTTTTATGATAAGTCTTACCAAACTCGTAAAACTTAATGTTCATATTTTTTCTATTCTGATTATATGCAATATTTTCTAAACCACTAAATAAGAGTGACTGACGCATAACATTTAACTCTTGTGATAATGGGTTTATTATGTCAATATTCTCAGACGCATCTAATTCCTCAATCAAATCTGTATATTCTGACTTTGTTAAAGAATTATTCATAATTTCATAAAAACCATTACTAGATAATAAATCAGAAACTATATTTCTTACTTGCTCAGGATTAATCTTTGTTGAATAAGGAATATTGGCATGTAAGTTTAAAGGGACTTTTACTGTATTAAAACCATAAATTCTTAATATCTCTTCTATAACATCTACCTCACGTTGAACATC
>MDSW01140460.1_pt1 | contig 12938 bp, 7 predicted proteins | sample 811171 | NCBI WGS metagenome assembly MDSW01 (sample SAMN05326641, study PRJNA326480) | marine metagenome | isolation source: seawater | place: Atlantic Ocean: North West | collected 2012 | reverse complement strand
CTATTCATTTCCTCAACAATTTTGTCTTCTCCAGATAATTTCAATGCTGCAAGGTTAATAAGTGCTGCTTCATAGTCTGGCCTTAACTCTAAAGCTTTGTTATAATATTCCAAAGCCTTCTCTTTATTGCCCAATTGGTCATTGCTAATACCTAGGTTAAAATAAAGTTCAGGGTTTTCAGGGTCTGAAGCTACTATTTTTTCCATTAATTCATTATATCTTGCATTATCGCCCATTTTATAACTCATATCAGCATCAGCTCTCATAAGGAAAACATCATCAGGGTTTTCTGCCCTCGCAGTTTTAATCAACGCTTTTGCTTTATCTGTATCACCTCTTTCAATATAAATAAGTGTCATATTACGAAGTATTTCTCCTTTTCTGGATTCGGTAACACGTGACTCAGGTTTGATAAATTCTCCAGATTTTACTGCGATATTTCTTATATTTTCAGTCTCAAAAGCTTCTACTTGGCCTGTTTCTTTATTTGTAGCTACAAACTCTTTTGTAGCGCCCGTATAGCCAAGATCCAATAGCATTTGGTAGTATTTAATAGCTGTATCATAATCCTGGCCATTCACGGCGTTTCCGGCTGCAAAATATAAATCAGAAGTATCTTTCTTTGTAACCATATAACTGGTATACAATTTATCAGTTGCCATTTTATATTGTTGCGCATTTTGGTCTTTTATTGCGCTATTGATTAGTGTGGCTCTTAAGTTTTGCAATTGCTCACTTATTTCAGACTCAATTTTTGGGTTTAGGGAAATAGAAGTACTGAACGCTTCAGCAGCACCCTTTAATTTCTTGAAATCACTTCCAGCTGAGCCTAAAAGAGCTTCTCCCTTCACGGCATAAAATTCCGCTTTCATGTCATTATCTGCACTCCCTAGCATAGCTTCTGCTTCGCCCAAATATGTTAATGCTTCACTATACTCATTAGATTTTACGGCTTTCTCGGCTTTTTTGATTTCTTTTTTTTGTCCAAATGAAATAGCAGATACAAAAGCCAGTCCTGTTATTAAAATTCGTGTTTTCATATGTTAAAGTTTATTCGTTATTTTCGGTTTGAGTTTCGTTATTATCAAGAGTGGTGCCATCATTTGCTTCATCTATAATTTCTACCTCATCGTCGTCATCTTTCATAGCTTTTGCTACTGCTGCAATGGCATCATCTTCCCTAACTTTTATCAATCGTACCCCTTGAGTGGCACGGCCCATTACGCGAAGATTTGCTACAGCCATTCTAATGGCAATCCCAGATTTATTGATGATCATTAAGTCATCATCATCGGTTACATTCTTGATTGCTACTAATTTACCAGTTTTTTCGGTAATATTAATAGTTTTCACTCCTTTTCCGCCTCGGTTGGTAATTCGGTAATCCTCAATAGAAGATCTTTTTCCGTAACCATTTTCTGAAACGACCAAGATTTCAGAATCGCCATCATCTACTGCAATCATGCCTACAACTTCGTCCTTTTCATTGCCGAGTGTAATTCCGCGAACTCCTGAGGCATTTCTACCCATCGGTCTAGTCTTTTCCTCTTCAAAACGAATGGCTTTTCCAGATTTTACCGCCAACATTACTTGACTGTTACCGGTTGTCAATTTTGCTTCAAGCAGTTCATCATCTTCGCGGATGGTTATTGCATTGATACCGTTAGTTCTTGGTCTTGAATATTGCTCCAAAGGAGTTTTCTTAACCTGTCCTTTTTTGGTGGCCATAATTACATAATGGCTATTTATGTACTCTTCATCTTTTAAATCCTGAGTACAGATAAAAGCTTTCACTTTATCATCCGGTTCAATATTAATAAGGTTTTGTATCGCTCTTCCTTTGGAAGTTCGCGTTCCTTCGGGAATTTCAAAAACACGCATCCAGAAACATTTTCCTTTTTGGGTGAAGAAAAGCATGTATTGGTGGTTAGTTCCTACAAATAAATGCTCCAAGAAATCTTCATTTCGTGTAGCCGAAGCCTTTTGCCCAACCCCTCCTCTATTCTGTGTTTTGTATTCTGATAGTGAAGTACGCTTAATATAGCCTGCGTGCGAGATAGTTAAAACCACCTGCTCATCTGCAATCAAATCTGTAATACTTACATCCCCTCCTGCATATTCAATTGTAGAGCGGCGCTCATCGCCATATTTATCACGAATTTCCTCGAGTTCTTCTTTGATAATTTGCATTCTACGCTCTTTACTGGCTAGAATCTCCTTGTAGTCGCCAATGGTTTTCATCAGTTCGTCATACTCACTGCGCAATTTATCCTGTTCCAGACCTGTTAATTGGCGAAGCCGCATTTCAACAATAGCCTTGGCCTGAATTTCTGTAAGTTTGAAGGATTCCATCAATCGCTCTCTTGCTTCATCGGCATTGGAAGAAGCGCGGATCAATCTAATTACTTCATCAATATTATCAGAGGCAATAATTAAACCTTCCAAAATATGCGCCCGTTCTTCGGCTTTGCGAAGCAAATACTCTGTACGACGCACAACAACCTCGTGGCGGTGCTCCACAAAGTAGTGAATCAATTCCTTTAAGTTTAATAATTGCGGCCTTCCGTTCACCAATGCAATATTGTTTACACTGAAACTTGATTGCAATGCAGTATACTTGAAGAGCATATTAAGAACGATATTCGGAATTGCATCACGCTTTAAAATATAAACAATGCGCATTCCCTTTCTATCACTCTCATCGCGGATATTGGAAATACCCTCGATTTTTTTATCATTTATTAGATCGGCAGTTTTTTTAATCATATCTGCCTTGTTCACTTGATATGGAATTTCAGAAACCACAATACACTCCCTTCCGTTTACCTCTTCAAAACTCGCCTTGGCGCGCATTACAACACGACCACGACCTGTGTGGAAAGCCTCACGAACACCTTCATATCCGTAAATAATTCCACCTGTAGGGAAATCTGGGGCCTTGATGTGCTGCATCAACTCATCAATTTCAATATCGTTATTTTCAATATATGCTATCGTTCCGTTTACAACTTCGGTTAGGTTGTGCGGCGGCATATTTGTAGCCATCCCCACTGCAATACCTGAAGCTCCATTGATCAAAAGCCCCGGAACGCGGGTTGGAAGTACGGTTGGCTCTTTTAAGGTATCATCAAAATTTAATTGATGGTCAACGGTTTCCTTATCAATATCAGCAAGCATTTCTTCAGAAATTTTCTGCATCCTAGCTTCTGTATATCTCATTGCTGCTGGGCTATCGCCATCAACGGAACCAAAGTTTCCTTGGCCATCAACCAACAAATAGCGCAAGCTCCACTCTTGGGCCATACGCACCATGGCATCATAAACCGAGGTATCACCGTGCGGGTGATATTTACCGAGAACTTCTCCCACAATTCTCGCAGATTTTTTATGTGCGCCCGTAGCTCTAATGCCCAGTTCGTGCATTCCGAACAAAACTCTTCGGTGAACGGGTTTCATTCCATCGCGAACATCTGGCAGCGCACGTGACACTATGACCGACATCGAATAATCGATGTAGGCAGATTTCATTTCATCTTCAATGTTAATAGGGATTATTTTATCACCTTCAGCCATAAAAAATAGGTTTAATTATCGTTGTTGAACTAATGGAGCAAGATACACTTTTTCCTAGGTTTAACAGGGGTTTTTGACAGCTGTTATTCACGAATTTATTAACAAATTTAGGGGGTGAAATCGTTAATAAGTATCCTGGAATATCCTTTGAATTCCACTATATATTTTGTCCTTTTACTAAAATGATATCAAAGAGGAACAGTTTTTGTCCTATTTTGGTTAATTTAGTACTTATATTAAGAAGAGAGGATTTTAAATATGGATGATAATTTTTCCCCAAGAGTAAAAGATGTAATTGCCTATAGCAAAGAAGAAGCCCTTCGCCTAGGCCACGATTTTATTGGCACAGAGCACTTAATGCTTGGGCTTTTAAGAGATGGTAACGGTAAGGCGGTAACCATTCTCAACGCATTGGCCATTGACTTAAACCACTTAAGAAGAAAAGTGGAAATTCTAAGTCCTGCCAACCCCGGCATTACTACAAATACAAACGATAAGAAGAACCTACATTTAACCCGTCAAGCGGAAAGGGCGCTGAAGACTACCTTTTTGGAGGCAAAGCTTTTCCAGAGCAATTCCATTAACACGGCGCATTTGCTGTTGTGTATTCTTCGGAACGAAAACGATCCGACGACAAAACTGTTGAACAAAATGAAGGTGGACTATGATGTGGTTAAGGATCAATTTAAACTTATGATTACAAACGACGACGATTATATAGACACCCCGAGTGCAGAATCATTTCCAAGTGATGATGATACTTCGGCTGAGGATGCCAACAAGGAAAACTTATTTGCGGGAACTACTGCAAAAACAAACAAAAAGTCCAAAACCCCTGTTTTGGATAATTTCGGAAGAGATTTGACTGCTTTGGCCGAAGAAGGCAAGCTAGACCCCGTTGTGGGTCGAGAAAGTGAAATACAACGTGTTTCCCAAATTTTAAGTAGAAGAAAGAAAAACAATCCGTTGCTAATCGGTGAGCCTGGTGTAGGAAAATCAGCAATTGCAGAAGGTTTGGCATTACGAATAATTCAACGTAAAGTTTCTCGTATTCTTTATGACAAAAGAGTGGTAACGCTAGACTTGGCAAGCCTAGTGGCTGGCACCAAATACCGCGGACAGTTTGAAGAGCGTATGAAAGCCGTAATGAACGAACTTGAAAAGAATGACGATATTATTCTTTTTATCGATGAAATTCACACAATCGTTGGTGCTGGTGGCGCTACGGGTTCTTTGGATGCTTCAAATATGTTCAAACCTGCACTTGCCAGAGGCGAAATTCAATGCATCGGTGCCACTACCCTCGATGAATACCGTCAATATATTGAAAAAGATGGCGCTCTTGAAAGACGTTTTCAAAAAGTATTGGTGGAACCCACAACCGTTGAAGAAACCATCGAGATCCTTAAAAATATAAAAGATAAGTACGAAGCACACCACAATGTAATATATACAGATGAAGCTATTGAGGCTTGCGTGAAACTTACAAATAGATATATGACTGAGCGTTTTCTTCCAGACAAGGCTATTGACGCTATGGATGAAGCTGGTTCTCGTGTGCATATTACAAACATCCATGTTCCAGATAAAATTCTGAAAATTGAAAAACAATTGGAGGAAGTCCGCGAACTGAAAAATACCGTCGTTAAAAAGCAGAAATATGAAGAAGCGGCAAAACTTCGAGATGATGAAAAGAATCTTGAAAAAGAGCTTGCTGTAGAACAAGAAAAATGGGAAGCCGATTCAAAACTTCACAAGGAAACTGTTGATGAGGAAAATGTGGCGGAAGTAGTTTCCATGATGACCGGTGTTCCCGTAAACAGAATTGCACAGACCGAAACCACAAAACTCGCTGCACTCCCCGACCGAATTAAAGGAAAAGTAATTGGTCAGGATGAAGCAGTTGCTAAAGTGGTTAAAGCAATTCAAAGAAACCGTGCCGGATTGAAAGATCCAAATAAACCTATAGGTTCCTTTATTTTCTTAGGACAAACGGGTGTTGGTAAAACACAATTGGCAAAAGTATTGGCCCGTGAATTGTTTGACTCTGAGAATGCGTTGATTCGCATTGATATGAGCGAGTATATGGAAAAATTCGCTATTTCCCGCTTAGTGGGAGCTCCTCCAGGGTATGTGGGTTATGAAGAAGGTGGACAACTTACCGAGAAAATTAGAAGAAAACCTTATGCAGTTGTTCTTTTAGATGAAATTGAAAAAGCGCATCCAGATGTGTTTAATATGTTGCTTCAAGTTTTGGATGATGGTTATTTAACAGACAGCCTTGGAAGAAAAATTGATTTTAGGAATACTATTATCATTATGACTTCCAATATTGGAGCCCGTCAAATAAAAGACTTCGGTCAAGGCGTTGGTTTTGGTACCGCTGCAAAAAAGAGCCAGGAGGAATCGCACACCAAAAGTGTTATTGAAAATGCCCTAAAGAAAACTTTCGCACCAGAGTTTTTGAATCGTATTGATGACGTTATGGTATTCAATGCCTTGGAAAGAGAAGATATCCATAAAATTATTGATATTGAATTGAATAAACTATATGCCCGCATTTCAGATATAGGGTATGAATTAAAGCTAACCGAAAAAGCGAAGGATTTTATTGCCGATAAAGGTTTTGACAAACAATACGGTGCACGACCGCTAAACAGGGCCATTCAGAAATATATTGAAGATGCCCTAGCAGAAGAGATCATAAAAAGCAACCTGCAGGAAGGTGATACAATAACTATGGATCTTGACGAAAAGTCCAATGAACTCACCATAAAAATCAAGAAGCAAAAGAAACCAACGGAATCGTAGGTTCTTTTCCTTTTTAAGGACAACAGATTTTCAAAACAATAATGACTCCCTAAAATTTTGTATTTTAGGGAGTAATATTTTTATTTATGATTAAAGCATTATTTTATGAGTTTGGTGAAATTAATGTCTTCAAAAATTTCGTTATTGCCATAATGAAAGAAGGCACCACAGTTAAACCTGAATACAATGATCATCTTGTTGAAATTGCCCATACTTATTTTCACAATAGACCATTTGCATATATTACTTACCGTAAAAACAGCTATGCGGTAGACCCAATGGTTTATTTGAAAACTTCACAAATTGAAAATCTAGTCGCTTTTGCAATAGTTTCAAATGAGGAACATAAAATAAAGAATGCTGAGATTGAAAGGCTTTTTCTTAAAAAACCATTAGAAATCTTTTCGAATCTTGATGATGCCAAAAATTGGGTCAATCAACTTATTGAGAATGAGGATTTTTAGTGGTCTAGGCTCTTATTTTATTACCTTAAAAGTTCTTTTTGTATCCGCTATTGAACGTATAACTACAATATACATTCCTGGGCTATAGCCAGATAGATCAATAGCCATCGTCTTATTAAAGCTATTTTGAAGGGTTATCAATTTCTTACCTCTTAAATCATACACATTAGCATCTTTCACGCTCATTGTATTGTTCAACAAATAAACACCGCTATTAGTGGATTTTGAAACAATCACCTCCTCCAGCGGATTCTCCTTCACATTCATATAAACTGGCACACAATCGTCAATAGAATCTAAATTTGCATAAAAAACCTCAGTGTTTTTAAAATAGCAACTCAAAGCACCCACGCCGTTAAGATTAGGATATCCTCCCGGAGCATTAATGAGTGAAAGTGAGCCTGCTCCTTCCACCCAAACTGCATTCTCTGTACTTATAGGGTTTGAAGGTGTTGGTGAAAAGTAGAAATAATCGTAATCTAGGCCATCTACCAATGGTCTTGGCACAATTGAATCTAACCTAAAGTAACCTCCGTCTTGAGGAAATGGCGTTATTGGGTTTTGCATATTTATTGTATCCCCCACTTCAAGAGTAAAATCGTATAACAAATATTCCTCAAGGCCACCACTGGGGCGTATCCTCAAAAAGTATAATTTTCTTTCTGAAACATCTTCCCGTAACAAAAAAGTTCTGGATATAAAATGGTACCCTTCAAGTATTTTATACATCTTTCCATCAACCAAGGTATCTCCATCAGTATAATATTTATCGGTATAACAACCAAAATTACAAGTAGTGAAATGCCATTCGTTTCGGTAATCTAAAATGGGCTTATAGTCTTGTGCAAAAATTGGTTGACAACTTAAAAAAAGTAAAACTATTACTAAGAAAGATTTCATAACATACCTTATTTGGTTCAAATGGTTAAGATACCGCTTTTATCCAAAAAGTATTTCCCCATCCACATCCATTGACTGTATATATGCTATACTTGCGTGAATATCATCGGCAAGCAACCTATCGTCTTCAATAAATGGAACAATAGACCTATATGGTTTTAAAAATGATTCTATAAAAGGTGAAGATTTCTTCGGCTCCCTAAATTTTAATGCCTGTGAGGCATTCATTAATTCAATGGAAAGAATAGTTTCTAGGTTTTCAATAATGCGCAAACATTTGGTAGCGCCATTGGCTCCCATACTCACGTGGTCTTCCTGTCCATTTGATGATACTATAGAGTCTACGGAAGCTGGCGTGGCCAATTGTTTGTTCTGACTCACAATACTGGCGGCAGTATATTGCGGAATCATAAAGCCACTGTTTAAACCAGGATTGTTCACTAAAAATGCCGGTAATTCCCGAAGCCCAGAAACCAATTGATAGGTTCTTCTTTCTGAAATATTACCCAATTCTGCCATTGCGATTGCTAAATAATCCAAAGCTAGTGCCAATGGTTGTCCGTGAAAATTTCCACCGGAAATAATAACGTCTTCTTTCACGAAAATATTCGGATTGTCGGTTACCGAATTAATTTCAGTCTTAAAGGTTTTGTGAACAAAATGTATAGTATCTTTTGTTGCTCCATGAACCTGTGGAATGCACCGGAAAGAATAGGGATCCTGCACATTTTTCTTCTCAGAAAGCCCCAGTTCGCTACCTTCCAAAAACTCTAATATTTGCTCGGCAGTTTTTACCTGCCCTCGGTGTGGCCGCACCAGATGAACCAAAGCATTAAAAGGACTCATATTACAATCAAAGGCATCAATGGATACGGAGCTTATTAAATCTGCCAAATAGGATAGTTTGTAACTTTTTAAAAGACAATACACGCCATAGGCGCTCATAAATTGAGTTCCATTTAGCAAAGCCAACCCCTCTTTTGCCTGTAGGGTTATGGGTTCCCAATTGAATTTATTCAGCACTTTATCAGCTTGCATACGCTCGCCGCCGTAATATACTTCGCCCTTGCCCAACAGGGGCAATGAAAGGTGGGCCAAGGGCGCCAAATCGCCTGAGGCACCCAAACTTCCCTGCGAGTAAATTACAGGCAATATATCATTATTGAAAAAATCAATCAATCGTTGTACGGTTTCAATCTGAACTCCACTGTAACCATAACTTAATGATTGTATTTTTAGCAAAAGCATCAATTTTATAATTGGTTTTGGAACAAATTCCCCAGTGCCGCAGGCGTGGGACATCACCAAATTTTCCTGCAGTTTTGATAGATTTTCTGAGGAAATCTTCACATTGCACAAAGAGCCGAAACCCGTGTTTATACCATAAACCGGAGTTTGGTTGTCTTTCATTTTATTGATAAGATATTCTCTGGACTTTTTTATATTTAGTTGGGCTTCCTCGGAAAGGGCAAGGTTGGTATGATTTTCAATAATATCCTTGATTGTGGACAAATCGAGGATTTCTGAACTAATATAATGTGTTTTCATTGGGAAGGTATTCTTTCGGCAAAAATAATGTTTTTTAATTGCTATGCCACCTTTCCTCGCTTCAAAAGCTAGGTAGAAGTTCTATATATTAATATGCAGTTACTAAAATTAACTGTCATTGTTAATGGAAATGTAGTTTCTATATGTAATTTTACGGTGAAATTTTAAAATATAGTAAATGAAAAAAATAGGCTTATTCCTTTTGGTACTTCTAGTAATTGCCTGTGAGCAGGAAGAAAAACCACAATACTCCATACTCAGCGGTACTGTTGAAAATAATACTGCAGAAACCGTATTTGTGCGCGGAAACGATTTTGAACAAAGAACACAAATAGGTGAAAACGGCTCCTTTTTAGATACACTTCATATAAAAAAGGACGGTTTTTATGAAATGTATGTAGGCCGTGAACGTACCGGAATTTATTTGGAAAAAGGGAAAACACTTTCAGTAACACTGAACGCTAATGAATTTGATGAAACGCTAAAATATACTGGCGATTTGGGCAACATCAATGACTTTTTAGCTGCAAAATATCTTTGGAACGAGCAAAATCTAGACTATAAAGAAATTTTTTCAATGGATGAAGCTGACTTTTTTAAGCAATTGGACAAGAATCAGAAAAGCTTTGATAGTCTCTACACCGCCAATAGTATAACTAATGAAAATTTCAAAGAAAAACTTTCCGTGGAGGATAAATACGCACGGGCCATAATGTTGGAGAATTACCAAGAGGCACATCGCTATTACAACGGTAATACAGATTTTAAAGTTTCTGACAATTTTTATGATGAATTAAAAAACGTAAACTATACTGACACCCTTGCGTATCGTAATTCAGTGGCCTACCAGAGCTTGCTCGATACACATTTTAACAGATTGGCAGCTGAGGCAGCCGCTGAAAATGGCAATGTTGATCAAGCCATTCTTTATTTAAAAAAAGTGGATGAAAATCTTCCAGATGGGTATGCCAAAGAACGGATTATGAGTTCTTATCTACAGTTCGGCCTTAAACCCAATGAAAGTTTAGAAGAGGTTTTCAATATTTACAAAAACAGTAATCCAGGTTCTGAAAATTTAACGGCGCTTACGGAGCGCTACAACAAACTTAAAACTATTACAAAGGGGAACCCTTCGCCTACTTTTAATTTTGAAAATCACAAAGGTGGTTATACCTCGCTTGAGAACCTAAAGGGAAAGTATGTTTATATTGATGTTTGGGCAACTTGGTGTGGCCCCTGCCTCCGCGAAATTCCTTCCTTAAAGGAAGTTGAAAAAGAATACCATAACAATAATATTGAATTTGTGAGTATTTCTATTGACGAACCAAAAGATTACGATAAGTGGAAAGAAATGGTTTCTGCTAAGGAATTGGGCGGCATTCAACTTATGGCAGATAATAATTGGAACTCCAAATTTGTAAAGGATTATGCAATATTAGGAATCCCTAGGTTTATTTTAATTGATCCACAGGGAAATATCGTATCAGCCGATGCTCCCCGTCCATCTGACCCAGAACTGAGAAAATTAATTGACGGACTGATGTAAAAATATTTCCCGAAATTTTAGGCCATGAATTCACGGATTATATGAAAAATTATTCGCGTATTCATGGCTTTCATTTTTCAGCAGATTCTTCTGAAGACAATTCTTCGCGAGCAAACAAATCCAGATAGGCTTCCGAAAGATTATCTATAACATCACCAGCCATCACTGCTTCATATCCCAGTTGTCCCGCAGCAATATCACCCGCACGACCGTGAAGATATACCCCAAATACGGAAGCGAGCAAAGCATCATAACCCTGTGAAAGCAAGCCCGTAATCACACCACTCAATGCATCGCCACTGCCAGCGGTTCCCATTCCGGGGTTGCCAGTGGTATTTATATATAGCTTATCTCCATAAACAGTGATTGTATAAGCGCCTTTTATTATTACTACAACTTCATATTTTTCTGAAAATTTCTTTGTTTTTTCAAGTTTCTCATAATCATTTTTCCATTCGCCAATTAGTCGTTTTAATTCCCCAGGATGTGGTGTTAATATTGAATTCTTCGGAAGAAGTTTTAACATAGCTTTATTTTCCGAAAGAATATTCAATGCATCAGCGTCAATAACAAAAGGAATATCCTTATTCTGCAGTATTTTTTTAAAAGCAGCTACAGTAGTATCATTTTTCCCGATGCCCATGCCTATTCCAATTGCTGAAGGTTCAAAATCAAAAGAAATATTACTTAAATAATCCTCTTCTTTATCGGTAATTACCATGGCCTCGGGAATCGTGGTCTGAATAATAGCATAACCACATTTAGGTACAAATGCAGTTACCATACCAGCACCAATTCTAAAGGCTGAAGTAGTTGAGAGCACCGCCGCTCCCATCTTTCCGTAGCTTCCCGAAACTATTAGGGTGTGGCCATAGGTGCCTTTGTGGTCAAACTTTTCTCGGGGTTTGTAAAAACGCTGTGCTTCCAATTTTGAAATCAGTTGGCCTATGGGTTCGGTTGTTTGTAGAAATTCAATATCCAAGCCTATTTCCAAAACATCAAAATTTGAAACAAAAGAAGCCGTTTCCGGTAAAAAAAAGGAAAGCTTTGGGGTTTGGAAAGTCAAGGTATGGTTGGCTTTCAATACAGCTTCGGTATCTTCCAACGGCAAATTGGAATACAACCCACTGGGTATATCAATAGCAAGTTTAAAAGCCTTGCTTTCATTCAAATACTGGATTAATTTCTTCACCCATCCACCGGGGCAACGATTTAAACCGATTCCAAAAATGGCGTCCACAATAATATCTTCTGGATTTATTTCAGGAAAATCACTTTCGCCCTTCATCAATAGGGGCCATTTTTTTGTTACGTTTTTTATTTTGTCGTAATTGATCAAAAAGTTTTTGGAACGCTTGTCGCTGCAGTTTACTACATATACAATTACATTGTAGCCGTGTTCAATAAGCATCCGCCCTACTACCAGGCCATCTCCACCATTATTGCCAATACCGCAGAATATGCGAATGGGCACGGGCGTTCCATTTAACCGTTGGTGCAACCAATTAAAAATCTGCGTACCGGCGCGCTCCATCAACGCTTCTGAAGTAATCTGTTGTTTTTCAATCGTGATTTTATCTGCTTCGTATAACTGTTCTGCTGAAAATATTTTCATTCGTATAATCGTTTTGTTGATTCAGGAAATTTTTAACCGCTACTTTTATTGCGGTCAATTCCAAAGATAACATTCCTTCGCATTGTTGAAAAGAACGTTTATAACTAATTGCACTTCCTTCCAAAAAGCCTTTGATTATTTCTAATTTTAGAAAAAACCATATATGGAAACACGAGATAGTTTACTGCTCCGTATGCGCCCCGAAATTTCCTCTGCTAAAATCAACGCTAACATGTCTGCCGACGAATTTTTTCAAAACAAGACGCTGCGTCCTGTGGCAAAGCTTCAAAATGAACTTTTATTGGCAGTTTTCAGGAATTATGCGGCAAAGCATAAAAACGTTTTTTACGATCTTACTATCGAAAAGAGACTGGACTATATAGAAAACGCCATCCATAAGGATATGAAATTCCGAAATTCATTGAAAGGTATTATCATTGGTCAATTTACACTTGAAGAATTTGAGATTTATATTAAAAAT
>MDSW01141272.1_pt1 | contig 12940 bp, 6 predicted proteins | sample 811171 | NCBI WGS metagenome assembly MDSW01 (sample SAMN05326641, study PRJNA326480) | marine metagenome | isolation source: seawater | place: Atlantic Ocean: North West | collected 2012 | reverse complement strand
AGCGCCATCTGCCATTATATCATCCAAATAAGAAGTATTATCTATCAATCGACAAAATTCTTCCTGAACTGGAGCAAGTTTTGCTACCGCCAAATCAACCAAGTTTTGTTTAAAAGTAGAGAATTTTTTGCCGCCAAATTGGTAGCAAACTTCGTTAATTTCTTGATCAGCTAGTGCTGCATAAATTCCTATAAGATTAGCTGCTTCTGGACGGCCTATAAATTCACTAGGCGATTCTGGCATGTCACTATTATCAGTCTTTGCCTTTCGGATTTTTTTTGCAATCATATCAGCATTATCTGTTAAGTCTATGCGTGACATAGCCGAAGGATCAGATTTGCTCATTTTAGATTTACCATCACGAAGTGACATCACCCGTGAAGCCGCGCCAATAATTAAGGGCTCAACAATAGGAAAAAATTCTACACAAAAGTCGTTATTGAATTTTTGGGCAATATCTCTAGCTAATTCAAGGTGCTGCTTTTGATCCTCACCTACGGGAACATGTGTCCCTTGATAGAGAAGTATATCCGCTGCCATAAGATTAGGATATGCGTATAATCCGACTGAGGCATTTTCTTTATTTTTTCCAGCCTTTTCTTTAAACTGGGTCATTCGATTCAACCAACCAAGACGAGCAACACAATTAAATATCCAGGCTAGCTCCGCATGACCAGAAACTTGGCTTTGGTTAAATATAATATTTTCTTTAGCATCTATACCTGCAGCAACAAGAGCAGCTGCAACATTTTGGGTATTAGAACGAAGCTGATCGGGAGACTGCCAAACGGTTATGGCGTGCAGGTCAACAACACAAAATAAGCATTCGTATTCATCTTGCAAACGCACCCAATTGCGTATTGCGCCCAGATAATTACCTAAGTGAAGATTTCCTGTAGGTTGAATACCCGAAAAAATTCGATTTATCAAAATTTTCTCCCAAGCAGCATTAATTAGTTTTTTTTCTTTCACCTCTTATAGAGGTCTCTTAAGTCTTCAAAATTTATTATTCTCAAAGCCAATACTAATATTCCATATAAACCAATTCCTACGACCACCAAAATTAATAAAGCTAATACACGATCTACAGTCGAGCCGAAAAGTTCCTCTGCTAACAAACCAGTAGCCACATACAAAGCACACCCCATAATTAATGATGCAGCAAAAATGCCCGGAATTCGTCGAGACAACCGACTATCAACTAACAAATGTCCGCGTCGGAATAGAACATAAGCTAATAAACCTGCATTCATCCAACTTGAGATAACGGTCGCAGCAGCAATTCCAACATGTTTATATGGGTCCATCAAAATTAGGTTTAGAATTAAATTAATCACCAAACACATTACTGAAATTTTTACTGGAGTTGAAGTATCTTCACGCCCAAAAAAACCCGGCGCTAAGGCTTTTATCATAACATAAGCTGGGAGCCCTGCTGCATACATTGCTAGAGCTGCCGCAGTAGCCTTTGTTTCTACTACACCAAAAGCACCACGTTCAAACAACACCCTAATAACGGGGTCAGCAATCACCATTAATGCAACTGCAGCTGGAATTGTAAGTAATAGAGAAAATTCTAATGCGCGGTTTTGGCTATATAAAGCACCACCGATATCGCCACTTCGAACTTGACGTGAAAGCATGGGCAATAATGCCGTTCCCACGGCTACTCCAATCACCCCTATAGGAAGTTGATTGACACGATCAGCAAAAAATAAAAACGAGATTGATCCAGTTGCAAGCAAAGAGGCAATCACAGTGTCAATAACTAAATTAATCTGATAAACACCTGCACCAACAGCAACAGGTGCCATACGTTTTAATAGGGTTCTAACATCTTGGCTTAGGCGAGGTAAGGTTAATTTTATCCATACTCCCTGACGCACACATGCTATATAAAGCCAAGCTAATTGTAATATCCCTGCAAAAGTGACACCCCAGGCCAGAGCATGGCTTGCACTAGGCAAACTAGGTGCAAGACCTAAAATTGCTCCTATCATACATAAATTTAAAAGGATAGGAGTTGCTGCAGCAGCAGCAAACTTACCCAAAGAGTTCAAAACACCGGCCAATAATGAGACCATTGAAATAAATAATAGGTAAGGAAAAGTTATACGCGTCAGTTCAACAGCCAGATTGAATTTACTAGCATCACTAACGAATCCAGGTGCAAAAAATATCATTATTATTGGCATTGCGATTTGTAAAATAACAACGAACAAAATTAATACTATGAATAGAACACTCAAAGCTTGCTCAGCAAATTTTTTAGCAGCTTCTATTCCATCATCCTCCAGCCTACCTGCAAACATAGGAATAAATGCTAATGAAAATGCACCTTCAGCAAAAAGGCGACGAAAAAGATTAGGCATCTTGAAGGCAACAAAAAAAACATCTGCGCCTACTCCAGCACCAAGTATTGCGGCGACTAAGATATCTCTTATAAATCCGAGAAAACGGCTAATCAAAGTAACCGACCCGACAGTGATTATGGATTTTAGAAGTCTCACTTTATAGAGATCTCCTTCATTAGTTTATTTAGATAACAACTTGCCTGGAACATATATTTTCAATGTTAATTCAATAAAATTTTTTCAATATTGGAGATACAACCTAAAAATAATTATTAAGGATTAGGAAAAAGTCGTTTTTGTATCAATACGGGTGATAGATTTTTTATCTAACTTCGAGACAATATCTTTGTTTTTATCTCCCGGGTTTATAGAGTCCGCTGATCTAGCGTCACCAGTGACAGTTTCTAAAAGACCATTACGTAAAAATTCTAATTTTTCTGTCCGATCTACTTTCAGTCCAAATAAATCGCGAACATAAAAAACATCAACTACACGTTCGCCGTAAGTGGAAATATGGGCACTCGAAATCTGCATACTTGATGCAGTCAGGAAAGCCGTAAGATCGTGAAGAAGGCCTAGACGATCACGGCAATTAATTTCGATAACGGTTTGTCGTCTAGAGGCCTTATTATCGATTAACACCCTAGTTGGTTTAGAAAAAGCCTCTATGCCTATATTCTTAGAGGCCTTTTGCGCTGCTGCAAGCTCACGAGCAGAGTGATGCCGACCAGACATAGCGCGTTTAATACACTCATTAAGCCTATCTAAGCGGTCTCTGGCAGAAAAGGCGCTGCCATCAGAGTCTTGAATAAGAAACACATCAAAAGCCATTCCATTAGTCATGGTCATCACCTTCGCATTTACAACTGAAGCATCTGCTAGGGCCATTGCCCCCGCAATTGTAGCAAACAGGCCTGGATGATCGGGGGTATATATAATGATTTCAGTAGCATCTAGTGCCTCTTCTACTCTAGTGGCAATAGTTAATTTTTGATCATTATGTTCAGCTTCTTTTATCAAATTAGCATGATATGTTAGGGTTTCTAAATCAAAAGATAACCAGTAATCGTTATGACCAAGGTTAAAATGATGATCTAGGTCTTTTTTAGGCCAATCATTTAGGAGGTGTTTTAGCTCAGACTTAGCCTGATCAACTCGATCCGCCGGTCTCCCTAATTGAACTGCACCAACCAAATTTTCTTGTACTCGGTAATATAGTTCTCTGAGAAGGCCCGCCTTCCAAGCATTCCATACATTTGGTCCAACGGCTCTAATGTCAACAGTGGTTAGAATTAACAAAAGGCGCAACCTTTCTGGGGATTGAATTATAGCAGCTAAATCACTTGAAGTCTTTTGGTCATATATATCACGTTTGAAAGCAATAGAGCTCATTAACAAATGATGGCGAACCAACCACGAGACAGTTTCTGTCTCCCAAACGCTAAGACCTAGGCGAGGACCTAAACGATTAGCGGTCTCTGCGCCGAGAATAGAATGATCTCCGCCCCGACCCTTAGCTGTATCATGCAAAAATACAGCAAGATATAGCACGCGTAGTGATTGCACTTCTTTTATTACTAAACTAGCTGTTGGGTGTTCTGTTTTAAGTCGCCCGTCTTCAATTCTCTTTAGGATTCCAATAGCTCGTATAGTATGTTCATCAACTGTATAAACGTGATACATATCGTATTGCATCTGAGCTACGATGCGGCCAAAATCCGGCATAAAACGTCCTAAAACCCCCGCTTCGTTAAGGCGGGTCAAAGTGATTTCTGGGTTAAACCCCACCAATATATCCAAAAAAACTCTATTAGCTTCAGGGTTATTAAGTAATTTGGAATTGATACGTTCTAAATTTTCAGTTACTAGTCGCAAAGCATTAGGATGAATGTCTGTATTATGTAATTGAGCTATCCGAAATAATTTTAATAGTTTTATAGGCTCTCTTTTAAAATCTTCATTATCATTAACAGTCAATCGGTTGCCATCGAGGACGAAGTCCTCTAATTGGCGATTTCCAAAACCAAAGTTAGCAAATCGAAATCTTTGATCCTTTTTTTTCTGCTGGTCTTCAAGTACGGCGCATAAAATTCGTGTTAAATCACCAACATCCTTAGCTGTAAGAAAATAATGCTTCATAAATCTCTCAACGCCTTGAGCGCCGGCTCTGTCTTTATAATTTAGGCGGTCACTAATCTCGCTTTGAACGTTAAAAGTAAGGCGCTCCTCAGCTCGAGCACTAAAATAATGTAGGTGGCAACGCACAGTCCAAAAGAACTTTTTAGCTCGTTTGAACAGTCGTACATCTCTAGCCGTCAAAACACCAAGATCTTGAAGGCCTCTCATGTTATCAACGTGATAGAGATATTTTGCTATCCAAAAGAGAGTTTGCAGATCACGTAGGCCACCCTTACCTTCTTTTAAATTAGGCTCTAACACATAACGCGTATCACCCATATGTTTATGACGTGCATCGCGCTCGGATAGTTTGGCTTCAACAAAATGAAGAGCCGTTGATTTATTAAAAGCTTCTTGAAATCTTCCCCTAAATTCCCGAAACATTTTCTGATCACCCCATAACCAGCGAGCCTCGAGTAAGCTGGTACGAATGGTCATATCATCACGTGAAAGTCGGACCGCCTCTTCAATAGTTCTAGTTGCATGACCAACTTTTAGCCCTAGGTCCCATAGAGTGTAGAGAATATATTCTACTACTTTTTCACTATGATCAGTTATTTTATATGGCAACAAGAACATTAGATCTATGTCTGAAAAAGGCGCTAGCTCTCCTCTCCCATAACCGCCTGTAGCAATTATTGATAAGGTCTCTTCTTTAGTTGGATTAGATTTTGGATAAACACTAATAAGGGCAAAATCGTATATTAACCGAATAAGTTGATCGACTAAATGACTATTGGCCTTAACAATTTCACGACTAGAAATCCCATCTTCTTCAAAACGACGCTTGACTTCACTCCAGCCTTGCGAAAATACATTTTTAAAAATATTAAGTACTTGATCTTGTGGATTCACAGTATAACCAGAACTGCTCACCAGTTCATCAAGTTCAGCTAAAACTGATTTACGATCGATAATATCGCGGGGTTTTAATATTACAGCCATGACTACCAGCTCTTCTATAGAATTGACTTAATTAATTTAGAAGTAAAAGTCTTAAGCACACTTAAGGGTGCATTCTTTGACAATTCTAATTTTTAAATATGTTTTATATGCTTACGCATAAAATAAGATTGTAATTTACTAGCATATAAATACCTAAAGTACGTTTTAATGTTAAGTTATCAGTTAACAATCAGGTTCTAGCTTTTCCTTCAATGTATAAATTAACTCAAGTGCTTCCCTAGGTGTAAGAGAATCAACATCTGTATCATTGACGGCCATCTCCACTGCCGAACGAACTCTAACGTCAATATTTTGAGTTTCATATCTATTACGGAAAAGTGGAAGATCATCTGCAAGGCTCCTCATTGCAGATGATTTTTCTTCTTTTTCCAGAATTTCAAGAACTTCAGAAGCCCTGCTAACGACATTTTTGGGCAATCCCGCTATAGAGCCAACATGTATTCCATATGAGCGATTTGCCGCTCCCGCCCCGACTTCATGTAAAAAAATAATATCTTCTTGCCATTCTTTTACTCTCATAGTTTGACAACGAAGTCCGTCTAGCCGAGATGATAACGCGGTCAATTCATGATAATGTGTGGCAAAAAGGGTTCTACATTTGTTATTTTCATGCAGATACTCAACAACGGCCCAAGCAATTGATAAACCATCAAAGGTAGCCGTTCCACGCCCAATTTCATCTAAAATAACTAGTGCTCTAGGTCCCGCCTGATGAAGAATAGCTGCCGTTTCCACCATTTCAACCATAAACGTGGAGCGCCCTCGAGCAAGGTCATCAGCAGCACCAACTCGTGAAAATAGCCGATCAATAACACCAATTTTTGCAGATTTAGCTGGCACAAATGAGCCCATTTGAGCTAGCACAGCAATTAGAGCGTTTTGCCGGAGAAAGGTACTTTTTCCTGCCATATTGGGTCCGGTCAGCAACCATACACTCCCATCACTAATAATATTTTTCTCTCTTTTTTGATTACCGCCAACCAATTGGCAGTCATTTGCAATAAAAGTCTGCTTCCCATTTTCGGAGAGGGCTGCCTCAACAACTGGGTGGCGACCTCCAGTTATAAAGAAGTCAAAACTATCATCTATATCAGGACGTACATATCCTGACTCTTTAGCTAATGTGGCTAATCCTTGGGCAACATCCAATCTGGCTTGGGCATTAGCTGCCAGCGCGATAGTATTAATACTATTCATTACTTCTTCGACTAGGCCCTCAAATAACTTAAGCTCTAGGGCTAATGCCTGGTCACCGGCTCTAGAAATATGATTTTCAAGATCACTTAGTTCCAACGTAGAATAACGAACAGCACTAGTCATAGTTTGACGATGAATGAAAGTTTCTAAATTTCTAGAAGAAATCAATTCAGCGTTCCTAACTGAAACCTCAACAAAGTATCCCAGCATATTATTATGCTTAATTTTTAAAGTCTGGATGCCTGTTTTCTGAACATAACGACTTTGAAGTTGAATGATTAATTGGCGGCTCTCATCTCGAAAGCTTCGTAATTCATCAAGTTTGGAGGAAAATTTTGGTGCAATAAAACCGCCATCCCGAGCATGGAGAGGTAATTCAAGAGCTAGAGCACCCTCCATTTGCTGAACGATTTGATCATGATTGCTTATATCAGAGATAGTACTAAGAATTCCTTCTGGCAATCCCACAGACATACCATTTTCCTGTTCATCTCTCTCTATGAGGTCTTTAATTTTGGATACAGCTTTAAGACCATTTCCAATCGCATTTAAATCACGCGGACCTCCGCGCCCAAGTTTTAAACGGGATAGTGCTCGTTCCATATCTGGACATTGCTTTAAAATCTCCCGCGTTACATTTCGCAAACTTTCAAAATCAGAAAAGTACTGCACCATATTTAAACGATTAATGATTTTCACTGGATCAGTTAAAGGAGCAGCTAGATTTTTGCCCAATAATCGGGCTCCAGGACCGGTAAGAGTACGATCAATTATCCCAAGCAAACTGTTACCCACTGATCCATCCAAGGCCTTGCTTAATTCCAAGTTTTTCCGGGTAGAGGCATCTATTTCCATCACAGATTCCAAAGTTAATTTTTTTGGGGTGCATAATCTTGGTCGTTGACCTTTTTGTGTTAGCTCTAAATAGTCCAATAATGCGCCCGCGGCAGCCAATTCAGGCCGAGAAAAGTCACCAAAGGCATCCATTGATTTAACACCATAGAATTCTTGCAATCGCTTAGTTCCATTAAGACTATCAAACCGAGGATTTGGGACAGGGCATACAATGCCCTTCCATTCAGCAAAAGTTTCTTCAAGATCCTCATTTGCTAACAAACTTTCAGAAACTAGTAATTCTCCAGGTGCAACTCGAGCTAGTGCAGCTCCTAAATCTATAATTTCGAGACCTTGCATAAGAAATTCGCCTGTAGAAATATCTACCCAGGCTAATCCTAAGCCCTCATAAGTACCCGCTACAGTTGCCAAATAGTTATTACGCCTAGCATCCAACAAGGTATCCTCGCTAAGCGTCCCAGGCGTTACCACCCGCAAGACTTCCCGACGCACAACAGCCTTAGCACCACGTTTCTTAGTTTCAGCTGGGTCTTCAGTTTGCTCACAGACACAAACTTTATGACCTTTTTGGATCAGTCTATTCAAATAAGTTTCATGCGAATGCACGGGCACTCCACACATGGGAATATCAGACCCTAAGTGCTTCCCGCGCTTAGTTAGAGCAATATCTAGTGCCGCAGCTGCATTAACTGCATCGTCAAAAAATAATTCGTAAAAATCACCCATCCTATAAAACAATAAACCATCTGGATGTTCCTCCTTAATCGATAAATACTGAATCATCATAGGAGTAGTTGATTCTGACTTTTTCTTTTCTTTAGATAACTTCTTAGATGGGGAATGTAGCGTCTTAAGAGATATCTCACCAACCTCATCAGTGTTCCTTTTTTGTGGCGTTTGTGAGGTGGAAGGTGACGTCATTTTTATTTACAATCCGGTATTTTTAAGAGCTAGTTTATAGGCAAACTACCACAAAATTTAACTTCATCACTAGACCATCAGTATCGATATAGTAATTTTTAAAACTGTTTACGGTAAAAAATTCATTTCAAAAGCAATTCTATAATTTCATCTGGCAATTAAACAATTCAATTTGCTCCACTTTAAACTCCTTTAGTAATATCCATTGCTACTATTTATCAGTATTCAAATTTTCGTTCCCATAAAAATGCATAATCCAACCCAAAACCAAAAGTCCTGGAATTGCAGCAATAGCACTAATTAGGAAAAAACCAACCCAGTCAACTTGTTCTGCAGTCCAACCAGCAGTAGCTGACAATACATCCCTTGAGAAGGCTGTTAATCCACTTAAAAGAGCATATTGGGTTGCTGTATAGGCCTGATGACAGAGAGAAGAAAGATAAGCAACAAAAGCAGAAGTTGCCATGCCTGAGGTAATATTTTCCGCGGTAATAGTCACCATCAGCATAGGAACACTGTGGCCAACCTCGGCTTGTAGGGCAAACATCAATGTGCCGGCAATTTGCAAAATACCACAAATCATTAAGCTTTTAAATATACCTAATTGATTAACCATAATCCCTCCAAGTAATCCGCCTATGATTATTGCACCTAGGCCAAATAACTTAGTGACATTGGCAATTTCAGCTGTACTAAATCCAATTGCAACATAAAATGGACCTGCCATAACACCAAGATATGATTCACCAAGCTTGTAAAGAACTATAAATGCTAATGCGCAAACCCAACCAGATCGGGTCATAAAATCTTTAAATGGAGCAACTACTCCATCATTTGCCCAGACTAAAAATTTTGAGACCCACAGAGGAAAACCTTTATTTAAATATAAAACCATACGTGCTTTATCTGCATCCTTATCTTGCTGTATGGTTTTAATTGTAGGTTCATTAGCTATAAAAACAGCTATTATTCCGATTACGACTAGCCCACCCATAATAAAGTACACTTGTTGCCAAGATAAAGCACTTGCCAACCATAATGCCCCAGCTCCAGCCGATAGCATTCCCATACGATAACCAAGCACAATAGTCCCTGCACCGGCGCCTTGTTCATCATCGGCCAAAATTTCAACCCTGTATGCGTCTATAACGATATCCTGGCTCGCAGATGAAAATGCCACAAAAAGGGCAAAAATTGCTGTAATCCAGGGGTTTTCTGATGGATTTGTTGCAGCTAATGCAAAGATTGATAACATTAAAGCCAATTGTGTAATAAGTGCCCAACCTCGCCGACGCCCCAACCACTTTGTCAAAATTGGTAGCTCCACCTTATCGATTACCGGAGCCCAAAGAAATTTGAATGTATAAGGAGTGCGCACTAGAGAAAATAAACCAATAGCTGTCAACGAGACTTCTTCAAATTTCAACCAAATTGAGAGCGTTGAAAACACTAACAACAAAGGAAGGCCACTAGAAAACCCCAAAAGCAGAATAATTAATATACGCTTGTCTGCGTAAATTTTTGCTGAAGAAAACCACGAATTCATAATTTACTAAGCTTTTTTTTCTTGCTCAGTCCAAGCAAATCCTTACAAGCAAACCAAACCTGTTTCTCATCTACAGAGCTTATACAAGGAAAGGTTTGAAGATTATCAGATCGCTTGTGACAACTCCAAAAGCAATGATAACACTCCATTTTTTGGTATACAAAACGCGCATCTTTTAACACAACTTCTTTGGGGTATGGCACAAAACTAGAGAAATGACCTCCACCTATAATAACCACTGTTGGTCTTCCTAGAGCTATAGATAGATGGGCAGGACCAGTATCATTACTAATCACAATGGATGCATGCGAAAATAAATCAAGAAGTTGCGTAAGGCTAGTTTTACCTGCTAAATTCACAACCCCTAGTTCTTGTGATAATCTAGAAATTATATTTATTTCATCTTGCTCATCCTTATGGCCAACAAAAACTACTAGCATTCCCAATTTTGTTAAATTGCGGGCAATCTCTGAATAGCCTGACATAGGCCAGCGCCTACCAGGTTCGTTACTGCCTGTGTTAAGTATGGCATAGGGCTGATCAAAAGCATCCCAGCTTTCAATAAATTCTGGTTTTTTACGCCAAGGAATCCACGGGGCCTCCGGTAAAATAGTTTTTCCAGCAAGCGCGGATATAAATCGTGAGTGGCGGATTAGTTCATGTGTCGGGTAAGGGCCAGTATCAATTATCTCATCCACTTGAGATAGATAATAGTAAAATTCAGGTCTGGTACGTTCACTAATATATGGTAACGACACTATAGTTTTATGTGCTGCAGAAACCCAAGTTAAGCTATCGGCCATTAGGGCTCGGCGCATATATGAATCGCAAACCGCAACCTTTGGCGCTAGCGCTCGAACCATAATAGAAACTCTTAACCGGTATAAGGGTCGCCTAGAAAATGCATGCTCATTAATCGAAATTACTCTATAACCTGAAAAAACTTCATCCGCTAAACCTTCCCAGCTTTTGCAACCCAAAATGGTAATATCAGATTTAATAGTACCAAAAATTTCTGCATAACGGTCTAAAGAACGGCGAAAAAGAACCATATCGCCAATGCCGTCCATACGTATGACCAAAATTCCTTTTTGGGGTTTAAATACTGGCCAATAACGCACAATTAAATCTAGCGGCCTAAACATCCACCAACGTTTTCTCATGCCTGCAGGCAATAAACGCCAAAAAGCTGATCTCTTAAATTGACTACGTGGGAGACTTCGAGGAGAAGACGCTTCCATCAGCTAAACTTTTTTCCTATTAGCTCTTTAAGAGAAATATGGGGTCGGGCACCCATATGGGAAACTACTTCAGCAGCACAAATACTTCCTATACGCCCAGAAGCGATTAAATCTTGACCACTTACAATACCATAAAGAAAACCCGCCGCGTATGCGTCGCCAGCGCCAGTAGTATCAATTAACTTTACCGCCGGCTCAGCATCAATCTGAAATTCTTCATCGCCGTTTATAACAATTGAGCCTTCACCCCCCCTTGTTATAGCTGCAGTTTCACATTGGCCTCGCACTTGGTCTATAGCCGTATTTAAATTACTTGTCTCATAAAGTGATAGAATTTCTTCTTCGTTAGCAAATAAAATATCAACATGCTTCTCAATTAATTCCCTAAACTCATCGCGATGACGATCAACGCAAAAAGAATCTGAAAGACTAAGAGATATTTTTTTATCAACCTGATGTGCTACTTTGCAGGCCTTCAAAAAAGCCTTTTTTGCACTTGGCCGGTCCCATAAATAACCTTCAAGATATGTGATCTTAGACGTTTTTATTAAATTTTCATCCACATCTTCCTCCTTCAGATCCACACAGGCGCCCAAAAATGTCATCATTGTACGCTCAGCATCTTTAGTGACCAGGATCATTGACGTTGCTGTCGAAGCTCCGTCCATGGTTGGGGTAGAATCAAAAGAAACGCCTAGGCTTTTTATATCATTACTAAAAACTTCCCCAAGATGATCGTTATGAACTTTTCCAATAAAAGCTCCGGGGCTTCCCAAAGACGCAAGCCCGGCAATGGTATTAGCTGCTGAGCCACCCGAACATTCGGTAATCGTATCAAATTTACTATAGAGACTTTTTGCTTCATCAGAATCTATCAAGGTCATTGCACCTTTCACAAGACCTTGGTCTTTTAGGAATGTATCGTCTGTATTTACTATAACATCTACGATAGCGTTTCCTATTCCAGTAACGTCAATGATTGATTTAACTATGATAAATTCTCCAAAAATTAGAAGATGGAACTATTTGATTTTCATTAGTATAACGGCGAAGCCCTTAGGTTGATAGACTTGGGCTTAATTCAATTTATAATTAAGAAAATCGGATGTCATGATAAAAGCATTTATAAAAGGCCTAGCACAATTAAATGATCCAAACATAAGAAAAGTTTTCATAGTTTCAATTTTTGGATCGGCCTTTATTTTCATCGCCTTATGGATTGCAGTAGGTATATTTATAGAGTCTACACGCTTTTCCTCGATCATTTGGCTGAATTGGGTCATCAATTTAATGGGTGGGCTTACCACTCTAATTTTGACATGGGTTTTGTTTCCTCCCGTAATTAGTGTAATTATATGTTTACATTTGCCAAATATTGCTAGCGCAGTCGAAGCTAGGCATTATCCTGAACTTATTCCCCCAATCAATCAGCCAATTATATCGTCTTTATTAATTGCTCTTCGTTATTTATGTATATTGGTATTACTAAATTTTTTATTACTTGCATTCTTAATCTTTGGGCCGTTTTTTCCTTTTATTTTTTATTTAATTAATGGCTATTTACTAGGAAAAGAATATTTTGAATTAATTGCCCTTCGTCGCCTCTCACCCCTTGCAGCAAAAGAATTATATAATTTAAACCGAACCAAGTTATTGCTAGTAGGTATAGTTATGTCAGTCTT
>MDSW01096151.1_pt1 | contig 12940 bp, 10 predicted proteins | sample 811171 | NCBI WGS metagenome assembly MDSW01 (sample SAMN05326641, study PRJNA326480) | marine metagenome | isolation source: seawater | place: Atlantic Ocean: North West | collected 2012 | reverse complement strand
TTGTTCTGTATAATTGTTTAGTATTATATTTTCCTGTCTCCAATGACTTTCTTCAAATGGTATAAAGTTTTCTATTTGAACATCGAAACTATTTAAATCATCTCCTCCTTTTTCAAAAATCATATTTTCAAATGAGTTTCCGCAATCAGTTGAAATAAAAATCTGTAGTGTATCTTGCTTTGAAGAATTGGTATATTTTTGGTAAGAAACAGAAAAATCCAGTTCAATAGAATCTCCAGATAAGTTTATTACAGGGCTAATTAACTCATCTTTTTGCCCATCTCTTGGGTTATAGCCAAAAATATTAACATATATCGAACTGTCACTATTTTCTATGCCTGCAGTTTCAACAATTTCCCAAGTTCTACTAAAATCAGAGTTTATTATATGCCAATTATCTAAATTAATCCCAGTTTCAAAACTTTCATAATATGGTAATGTGAAAATTGGCTTATGTTTAAATCTAACCATTCTGCGATTATTATGATAATCTATTTCTTCTATGAATTCTAAAGGTTCTAATAAAAAAGATAGCTCAACATCACCATAATTATAATTTTCTATTTCAGGAAAATTTAATTCTATTTCCTCTCCAGAGTTAAGTATTAAATCAGAAAAAATAAATTCATTTTGAAATATTTCATTATTGAAATAAGATACTTTTACACCTTGAATGATAGAATTTCCATGATTTTTTATAATAATTGTAGGAGTGAAGGAATTTTGACATGATATTTTTTCAGGAGTATTTAATATATTAATTATAGAAAGATCTTCTATGTTATTATTCGGAATAATTGGCTCATATATTTCTGCTAAATAATTAAATGCAGCTAATCCATCAATAATCCCCATTCCATATATATTATCTTCTCCTGCCTCTCCTAAGTCTACGGCTGTATAATATATTGCTAACAAAATTTCTTCTCCACTTAAAAAAGGAAAGGCCTCTTTTAGTAATAAAAAACAACCAGTAACATGTGGTGCAGCCATTGAAGTTCCTGATTTTACGTCAAATCCATTTTCCCCTGAAGCAGATCTGACGGCTTGTCCTGGTGCAGAAACTTCCGGATATATTTCTAATGAACCGCCTTCACTTGGGCATTGAGTAGGACCTCTAGTTGAAAAAGTACTTATCATAAGTTCCTCCGAATTAGCATTAACGCTCGCAACGCAAAATGTATTTACTACATTTGAATTAATTCTTTGAGGAGCTTTTACGCCTTCATTATTTGGCCCATCATTTCCAGCAGAAAAAATATTTCCAATACCAGCAAGTTCAATTACATTCATTAAATCAACTATATATCCTTCGCATTGTACTGTATCAATTGGATTATACCATCTCCATGAGTTGTTAATCACATCAGGGACATCATAATCAGTGGATAAATCTCCATCAGGATTCAAAGACCATTCAAATGAAGTGACCATCTCTACTACTGGTGGCAACTCTTCAACTGTTGATGTAACAAAGTCATTGGCAATCCAATAACAATTAAAAGAACTTCCAATAGTATCATTGGTTTCTTGTACTAATCCTCCAATTATTCCCATTGTATGCGTTCCATGATCATTAACTCCATTTGGAGTGTCACTAAAGTAGCCATCCCAGCACTGTTCCATGGGATAAAAATTTCCAAAGAATCTTTCTGAAAAAGCGGGATGTGTAGACCAAACTCCAGTATCATAATTAAAAACTAAAGTGCCTTTACCAGTGTAACCCATGTCCCAAAGAGGCCGAATATTTATAGCTTCAATTCCAGGTTCTGTACTGTTTCCGCCATGTAGTTGTAAATTAGAAACACTTTCATATGGTATTGGCTCCATATGTCCAATTTCTATATCTATTTTTTTGATTAGAGGATTGTTTTGGAGTTGTTTTATTAACGTAGGCTTCCCCTCTAAATATATCATATTTACTGCCCAAAATGTATATAAATTTCTATAGTTATTTTTATTTAAGAGAATTAGTTCTAATAATTCTGCTTGACTTTTTTTATATTTTTTTTGAAGCTTTTCAGCAACTATACTTGCTCTTTTTTTGATTGGAGTTTTGTTGGCTTCGAATTCATTTTTTAATTTTTTAATGTCTATTTTTTCTTTTAATTCAATAGTAATGGGAATAAATTCATTCTCCGATAGAATAGATATTTTTTCTTGTAAATAAGGAGAGATATTTTGAGAATAAGAAAAAGAAAAAAGAAAAATAAAATAAATAAATGGTTTTTTCATCATGGTAAGTAATAAAATATTACTTAAAAATAAACTATTTTTGTCTAATATATTTAATCATAAATTTATGAGGCTATTTGTTTTAATTATTTTTTCTTTCATATTTTTTAATTCTTGTGAAAAAGAGGAAGGGGTCCAAATAGACATCCATTTTAGACAATTTGTAAATCAAAATCAATTAGAATTAAATAATATGATTTATGAAAATCAAGCAAATAATTTATATAGTGTAGAAAGATTTTTATATGTTATTTCAGATCTAACTTTATACTTTCAAAATGGCGAATCGATGTCTTTAGATGACTATTATTTTATTAATCTTGACAATCAGAATTCTTTAGAAATAAAGAATATAAATATTCCCAGCCTGTGTGTTTCAGTTTCATTTACTTATGGTTTTTCTCAAAATCAAAATGTTACAGATGCATATCTAAATGACCCTAATAATTTTAATAATTTAATGCTTTGGCCAACTACTTTAGGAGGAGGTTATCATTATATGAAATTAGAGGGGGAATATCTAGATAATTATGGCGAACAAAAATTTTATAATACTCATACAGGTGGTTTGTATGGTAATGATTATTCTATGAGTTATCTTTTTGATTTTGATGCTTCAGAAAATCAGTCAAAAATTTATATTGACATGAATATAAATAATATTTATAATGACCCTATATATGATTTTAATTATTATGGTTCTGCAATAATGAGTTCAGAAGAAGCCCAGTCAGTTATTCAAGTAAATATGATGGAAGATGTTTTTTCAGTTTCAGAAAACTAAAAAATTATGAAAAAGTTTTTATTTTTTTTTGGTATTTATTTTCTCTTGTAATCCAGATGAAACATATTTTGAAACTACTCCTTATACTATTTTAACTCCTGATGGTTTTCCAGAAATGTATATCCCAGAAGACAACCTACTTACTCAAGAAGGCGTGTCTTTAGGTAAAAAGCTATTCTTTGACCCAATATTAAGTAGCAATAATAGTATATCTTGTGCATCATGTCATATTCAAGAAAATTCATTTTCTGACCCAAATCAATTTAGTGTTGGGGTGAATGGTGATTTAGGTTTTAGGAATGCCTTTTCTTTAGTAAACATTGGATGGAATACTTCTTTTAATTGGGATGGCTCGTCGTCAAGTTTAGAAAATCAAGTTTTTGAACCAGTTACTAATCCCATAGAAATGGCCAACAATTGGGAACAAGTTGAGGCTGATTTAAATGCAAGTAGTGAGTACAGAGACTTGTTTAAGCAGGCCTTTAATATTGATTGCATTGACTCAATTTATATTGCTAAAGCAATTGCGCAATTTGAAAGAACATTAATTTCATCTAATTCTAGATACGATAAATGGCAAAGAGGTGAGCTTATGTTTACAAATGAAGAATTAGATGGTTTTAATATATTTAATACCGAAAGGGGAGACTGTTTTCATTGTCATACTGGTAGAAATTTTATGGATAATATTTTTCATAATAACGCATTAGATGAAACTTTTTCAGATTTAGGTTTATATGAAGTTACAGGAAATGATTTAGACAAAGGTTTATTTAAAACACCAACTCTTCGAAATGTAGAATTTAGTGCTCCATACATGCATGATGGAAGATTCAATACTCTAGATCAAGTTATTGATCATTATAATTCTGGCGGGGTTTATTCATCAACAGTTGATCCATTAATGAAATATGTAAATTCAAATCCGTATGGTATTCCCGGTCAAACAGGGCTTATGCTAACTCAACAGGAAAAAAATAATTTAAAAGCTTTTTTACTAACTTTGTCTGATGAAGGTTTTATTCAAAATTCAGATTTTCAACCATAACTTTAATTTATGTTTTTAATTGTATTATCTCCAGCCAAGACTTTAGATTTTGAAAGAAAATTAAATTGTAAGCAAAGTACCATACCTTCTTTTCTTCAAGAAAGTAAGAGTTTAATTAATTATTTACTTAAAATGAAAAAAGAAGAAATAGGTAAACTTATGAGTATAAGTCAAAAGTTAACAGATTTAAATTACGAAAGATATAGATCATGGAATAAAGATTTTAATATTACTAATGCAAGGCATGCAATTTCTTGTTTTACAGGTGATGTTTATAAAGGTCTTGATGTAAATAGTTTTTCTTCTGATGACTTGAATTATTCTCAACACCACTTAAGGATACTTTCAGGTTTGTATGGTGTTTTAAGACCTTTAGATTTAATGAAGCCATATAGATTGGAAATGGGTGTGAAATTAAAAACTGAAAGAGGGAAGAATTTGTATGATTTTTGGGAAAATAAAATAACAGAAAATTTAAATCAAAATTTGAGTGATAACAACAATCAATATTTAATAAATTTAGCTTCTAACGAATATTTTGACTCAGTTCATAAAAACAAGCTTATAAAAAAAGTAATTACACCTAAATTTCTTGATGAGAAAAATGGAGTTTATAAAGTAATTAGTTTCTTTGCAAAAAAAGCAAGGGGTTCAATGGCATCTTATATTATTAAAAATAAAATTGAAACACTGGAAGGTTTACAACAATTTGATGGACTGAAATATCGATTTAGTTCGGAAAAATCAGATGAGAGTAATTTAGTGTTTATTCGTTAGATTATTTTTCGAAAATAGCATCCAATATTTTCTTCAATCCTATAAAAAGCCCGAATAGAGCAATTAACATAATTATACTACCGGAGATTAAAAAAAATAGATTTTTTGAATCTGTGCTTTCTAATCCGCTCATGTAAAAAAGAGAAGGGCCAATAAATATAAATGGAAATATAAACGCAATAATCTTTAAACCAGTTTGTAATTTTTTTTTATTTATCATTTTTCTTTAATTCATTTTCTATAACAAGCCTAGCGCTTTTAAATTTTTCAATCATTTTTTGTGCTTCTTTTTTTTTAAGCGATGTTTTTTCAATAATAAGATTTATGGCTCTTTTTTTTAGTTTTTGATTATTTATTTTCATGTCAATCATTTTATTATCTAAAACATGGCCAAGTTTAATAAAAACACTAGTTGTTATCATGTTTAAACACATTTTTTGAGCTGTTCCTGCTTTCATTCGAGTACTCCCAGTTAAAAACTCTGGACCTAAAATTAATTTTATATCATGATTCGATATTTTTGAAATCGGATTTGTTTTATTACAAGTTATGGAGCCTGTCGTAATTTTGTTTTTTTTACATTTTTGTAATGCGCTCAAAACATATGGAGTTGTCCCTGAGGCGCTTATTCCAATCACAATATCTTTAGCATTGACGTCATGACTTTTTAAATCTTTCCATCCGGAATGTAAATCATCTTCTGCATGTTCTGTGGCTTTTTTTATTGCTTTATCCCCTCCTGCAATAACTCCTATGACTACGTTGTTTTTTACTCCAAATGTAGGTGGGCACTCGGAAGCATCTAAAACACCTAATCTTCCACTAGTTCCGGATCCTATATAAAATAATCTACCTCCATCATTTATTTTTTCAAATACTTTTTTTGATAATAAAGATATTTTTTTTGTTGATTTTTGAATTACTTGAGCAATTTTTTGGTCTTCATTATTTATAGAGTTTATTATTTCTAAAAAACTCATTTTTTCTAAATTATTATAAAGACTATCTTTTTCAGTGATGCTCATTAATTATATAATTCAGGAAAATTGTTTTCATCTATTTCATTCATTATAGAATAACAGATTTCAATAATATCATCAATATTAGATTTAGAAAAATAATCACCATCATCACCATAAGCTGGCCTATGATCTTTACTAGAAATAGTTCTAGGTTTACTATCTAAGTAATTATATCCGTTTTGTTCTTCTAATACTTTTTGCATCATATATGCAGATGCACCTCCAGACACATCTTCATCCAGAAATATAATTCTATTGGTTTTTTTTAGGCTCTTTACGATATTATGATTTATGTCAAAAGGAATTAATGATTGAACATCTATAATTTCTAAAGAAATATTTAATTCTTTGAGTTTTTGTGATGCTTCTAATGCAATTCTACAACAAGAACCATATGTAACAATGGTAATGTCATCTCCTGTATTTATTATTTCAACTTCACCAATTGGTGTTGTAAATTCGCCTAAATTAGTTGGCATACTTTCTTTTAATCGATATCCATTTAAGCATTCAATTACTAATGCTGGCTCATCACTTTTTAATAAAAGATTATAGAATCCAGCCGCTTTTGTCATATTCCTAGGGACTAAAATATTTATTCCTCTTAATAAATTTATAATTCCTCCCATTGGAGATCCAGAATGCCAAATTCCTTCTAATCTGTGACCTCTAGTTCTAATAATTAAAGGAGCCTTTTGTCCTCCATAAGTTCGATATTGTAAAGTTGCTAAGTCATCACTTAGTATTTGAATTGCATATAATAAATAATCTAAATATTGAATTTCAGCTATAGGCCTTAATCCACGTAAAGCTAAGCCAATACCCTGCCCTATTATTGTGGCTTCCCTTATTCCTGTATCAAAAACACGTTCTTCTCCATGCTTTTGTTGTAATCCCTCTAATCCTTGATTTACATCACCTATTTTTCCACAGTCTTCTCCAAAAATAAACAGTTCAGGGTATTTTGTTAGTAATGTGTCAAAGTTATCTCTTAATATTACTCTTGCATCTACTACTTCAGCTTCTTTGAAAGCTGGTTCAATTTTAGAAATATTTCTTGAATTTTTATTTGACTGGCTGTAAAGAAAAGAACTGTATCGAGTTTTATTTTCTTCTAAAAGTTTTTTAATCCAATTAGATAATTCTGGTTTGTTTTTTTCTTTATAGTAGAAAATAGCACTTTTAGCTGCTCTAATAATATTTTTTCTAGATACAGGATTTGTATTTAATAATTGATTGTGAATTTTTTCAATTTCTTTGGAGTCATCATTTATACTTTTTTGTAGTATCATACAGGTTTCATCTCGTTCTTTATTAATTGGGTCTATATAATTTTTCCAAGCTTTATTTTTTTGTAAAACAACTTCTTTTTTTATTTCTTCTTCAATTTTCTCTAAAGTTTTTACATCACAATAATTATTGGATATAATCCATTCTTTCATTTTTTTTATACAGTCATGTTCTTCTTCCCAATTTAATCTTTCTGGACTTTTATATCTTTCGTGTGACCCTGAAGTAGAATGTCCTTGTGGTTGAGTCATTTCTTCAACATGAATAATAACAGGGCTATGATTTTTTCTGGCTATTTTTTCTGCTTTCGCATAAGTGTTGTATAGATTTTCTATATCCCATCCTTTTACTTTAAATAATGTAATTCCATTTTTTTCTTCAGTTGCTTCAAATCCTTTTAAAATTTCATAAATATCTTCTTTTGTTGTATGATATTTACTAGAAACAGAGATTCCCCAAGCATCATCCCATATAGATACTATCATAGGTACTTGTAGTACTCCAGCAGCATTTATTGTTTCAAAAAAAATACCTTCAGAAGTACTTGCGTTTCCAATTGTTCCAAAAGCAATTTCATTTCCATTTTTGCTAAATCTAGGAAGATTTAATTTACATTTTTTATAAATTTTTGAGGCTTGAGCTAATCCTAATAATCTAGGCATTTGTGATCCTGTTGGAGATAGGTCAGCTGAAGAGTTATATTCTTTTGTCAAATCTTTCCATTCTCCTTTTGAATTAATCATTCTAGTTGCAAAATGACTATTCATTTGCCTTCCTGCTGAAGAAGGCTCTTGATCTAAATTAGTATTTGAATATAATTGTGCAAAAAAAGAATCGACGGACAATAAACCCTTTGCCATCATAAATGTTTGATCTCTGTAATATCCAGACCTAAAATCCCCCTTTTTGAATACTCTAGCCATAGCTAGTTGAGCAACTTCTTTCCCGTCACCAAAAATACCAAATTTTGCCCTTCCAGTTAAAACTTCTTTTCGTCCAATTAAACTAGCTTGTCTACTTTTAATAGCAATTTTATAATCTTCTATTATAGAAGACTTAAATTGTTCAAAAGTTATATTTTCGTCATTCGAGTTCTTCAAAAAATGATGTTATATTTAGTTTGCTAAATTAATGAAAAATGAGGATTAATTAAAGTTAAAATGAAATGGATATTGAATTAAAGAAAGTTGAAAAATTTATAAAAAAGGTGAAAGGGTGGAGGTTTAGAGTCTTCTTATTTTTAAAACTTCCTATGGCTTTTATAGCAGGGTTAAAAATAAAAAAGCTTTCTTTTAATCAAGCTATAGTAACAGCTCCATTTAGTTTTTGGAATAAGAATCCGTTTAAATCTATTTATTTTGCTGTTCTCGCAATGGGTGCAGAGCTTTCGACAGGTATTCTAGCCTTAATGCATGTTAATAAAAAAAACGAAAAGATTTCAATGTTAGTTGTTGGAATGGAATCAAAATTTTATAAAAAAGCAACTACAAAAATTAAATTTATTTGTGAGAACGGAAATGAAATATCTGATATCATAAATAAAACCTTAAAAACAGGAAAGGGTGAAGTTATTGTTGCTAATTCTAAAGGTTATGATGAAAATGGAATTTGTGTGGCAGAATTTAATATAACTTGGTCGTTTAAGTCGAAAATTTAACAATATTTTTTTATATTTAACATGAACCCAAAAAATCCACCAATGGATGATATTTTAAATAGAATTAGAGTTTCAAGAGAAAAAGAAATTCTGACTAATCATGAAAAAATGCTTAATAAAGCATTAGATTATTTAGCTTCTATTGAAAATACTGATGAAAAAAAAATAGAATCTATTAGGGTATTTCTTTCAAGAGTAATTGATGAAGAAATAGATTTTTTAGTTCGAAACCCTGAAGATTATTTCGAAGAATAAAAAACCCTCCAAGTACAGGAGGGTTTTTATTTACATAAATATTTTTTATTATTCTTTTACTATTTTTTCATGAATTGCTTTTTCTTCATTCGAAATTTTTAGAATATAATTTCCTGAAGGTAGATTTTCTATATTAATTGAGTTGGAAAATCCAAAATTATTAATATTCCAGTTTTTAATATTTTCGCCTAAAACATTATACAGTGATATTGTTGTTTCCCCTTTTAACAATTCATTACTTGAAATACTAACTAATGAATTAGTTGGATTAGGGAATATTTGAATTCCATTTAATAATTTTTCTTCATTTACATTAGCGTAATTTAATCCATTTATACCCATATGAATAGCCATTGCGTTTGGATTTGAATACCAAGTTCCATCTTCTGTGCTCCAATATAGTGAGGCAAACCAAGGCTGAACTACTGAAGTGTCATCATATATAATAATATCACTTTCTAGTCCATTACTATATAATTCTACTACTAAATAATAAGCATTAGGTTCTAATTCAATATCAGGTATTTCGACACTTACAAATCCTTCATCTACCATCCATTCTTCTACCATAATAAAGTCACTTTCCCAAATTACTCCACCAAAATCCATATCTAATGTTTCTACATCAGGGTCTAGAATCCCTGTAGTGTCACATAGATAAAAAATAACTTCGCCTCCTGAAGTGGTTTCAAAATTACCTAAACTTGTATCAAATGCAGTAGTATATAATCCAATTCTTGCAGAACTTAAGGTTGCACTTTCTTTGATGTCAAAATAATTTGCAAATCTCATTCCATCAGATTGTGCGTCACCACCAGGCCAACCAGTTCCCATATAATCATAAGTTTCATAAAGTCCGTCAATTTTATATTCATTTTCTGATACCACAAATTCTCTAGTTTTTGAATTATCATTGATTAACGCGTCGTCTCCATTAGATTCAATTGTATTAGTGAATGTATATGTCCCGGCAGTTAAAGAGCTAATGTCAAAAAAGCCAGTCTCCACAAACCTTGTTGAGTCGCTTTCAATTGTTTCATAAGTTACATCAGCCATTAAATTAGTTCCATCGATTAAACCATCTAGTTTTACATTAAATTCATCATTATACCCATAGTTGTAAATTTCACCCCCAAATAACATTTCATTTGGCATTTGACTTTCTGGAATAGAATAATATTCAATGCCAGCAGGATCATCCATTGTCAACCATGAAGACAACATTTTTAAATCATAAGCAGGTTGCTGTATTACTGACATATCATCAATCATCCAAAAATAATGAGTGCCAAGCCATTCAAATTTAAAGTGAACGCTTTCAACATTAGGATTAAATCCTCCTAATGGAATTTGACTTAATTTTTGTGTTCCAACATTTACTTCATATATATCACCCTCTATATAGTTTAAATCATTCCATGTTTCACCCTCATCTGTACTGATGTATACATTTAAATCATTAGCTCCATTTCCTGCGTAATAACAGCAAATTCTATAGTATGAGTAAAATTGTAATACTAAAGCATTAGTTTCAGAGCTGGATAAATCAATAGGGCCTATAGTAAAACTAGCATTTACTGCATTTTCTCCAACTGCGCCATCATCGACTCCATTGTTTGGATAAGTATTAAACCAATCGGCATCCAATATCATAAATCCATTTTCTACACTTGGTGACTCTATTAATCCAGCATTTGTTCCCCATTGTCCTTGTGTTGATTCAGTAGACCATATCCAATCACCATAACCTCCAATATTTTCAACTGTTATGTTTGCTGGTAATTGATCGGAAAAATCTTCTTCCCAAAGAACAATTTCATCTCCACCTAAAAATTGAGAATTATTTATATCATTTATAATAGTATTATTTGTGCTACTTAATGATTGTATATTTTTGGTGTTTACTTGAGAAAAAGAAAGAGAAGAAATTAATAATATGTTAATAAAAAGTAGTGTTTTTTTCATAGTAAAAGGATTTAATGATTTGTTATAATAAGTAAAAGTACTAATAATTTAACTTAGTTTAAAAATTCTTTTGTACAGTCCCAATTATATTTTCTTTTTTTTATCAATTTTAATTGATTTTCTTTATGTATAACAATTGTATTAGAAGGTATATTTTTTCTTATTATACATCCAGCTCCTATTGTTACATTATTTCCAATTTTGACCCCTGCTAAAATAGAACAATTTGCTCCAATCCATACATTATCTCCAATAATTATACCCATTTTTTTAGTGGAAACTTTTCGATGGTCATAGATGTCATGATTTGTTGTTGTAATTACCGTATTTTGTCCAATATTCACATTGTTCCCTAATATTAATCCCCCATAAGCATTAATATAAATACCTATATTATCACCAGGATCACACATAATACCTTTTTTTATGTATTCATGCCCTAGTATTTTACTTCTAAAATCAATAGGCCAAGGAACATTTCTGTTGAAACCAATAATTTTTTGCATGAAAACATATTTTTGAAGAATTTGAAAATTATATATATATCCTTTTCGTTGTCGATGATATTTTGGATAGAACCATTTTACAATTATTCTAAAAATCGTATCATCAAAAATTAGTATAAAAGATTTTATAATGTTTTTCATTTAATGGATTGATTTTCTCATGTATAAACTTAAAAAAATATAATGTATTGCTCCAAAAAAAGATGCTGTCAATAATGCGATTCCAATATCGTTATAATGTTTTAAAAAATAAAATGAACCAATTTGGAAACAAAACAAACTAATATTAAAAATCAGTAACAATTTTTGTTTTCCTAAAATATCACCTATTGTACTTATTGGGGAATACATATTTTTGAATAAAATAAAAACACTAAAATATTTTACTAACCCCCCCGAATCTTTCCAGTTTTCTCCTAGAATAGAAAAAATATTTTCTCCAAAAAAACTAATTAGAAGCAAGAAGGGGAATAAAATAAATAGGACGCGTTTTTGAATTAGCCTAGTTAAATATAAAAGTTCTTTTTTATTTGAATGAAATAAAATACTTGCTTTTTGAAAATAAACTTGAGAAACAGAATTTGTGATAAAAGAAATGGGAATGATAATTAATTTTTCGGCTAGAAAATAAAGTCCTGCCATTTTGATTCCAAAAAACATTACGATTAATGCAGTCATTCCTAAACTGGATAAAGAATTAAATAAATTTGAAATAGTTGAGTATTTTAGAAAGTTGACATATAAGTGAAAATTTTTTTTAATACTTTTTTTATTAATAAATGAAATCTCAATAGTTTTTAAAAGATCTAAAAAGTTAAAAAATGAGGTCAATAATAATGATAGAATATTTCCTATAATAAGACCTAATGAAATAGATTTTATTCCTAAAACTAAAGAGCTTAGCGAATTTGAAGATGACTTTAAAAGATTATGTTCAGCAATAGTATTATATTTTTTTTCTCTATTGAGCCATACTAATATTGATTGGTTTAATCCAAATAATAATATAGAAAAAGGAATAATCCAATAATATGTTTTAAATAAACTTAATTGAGTTTTTTCAAACAGTAAGTTTTTAAAAAAAAACAATAAAAAGAATATTAGAAAAGAAAAACAAATAGCAAGGGTAAAACATAGGGCTAATAAATTAACAGAATCTTTTTTATTTTTAGGTAACATAATGGCCATGTCATATTTTCCAGAAGAAATTATACCAAGGATTGTATATATACTAACATATAAACCATAAGTCCCAAATTGTTCAGGAGAAAAGTACTGAGTTAATATTGGGGTAATTAAAACAGGAATTAATTGAGCTATTGATATTCCAGTTGTTAATTTGATTGTATTTTTAGAGAATTCGGAAATTTTCATTTTGTTTTTATAACATGTTAAGATACA
>MDSW01203062.1_pt1 | contig 12944 bp, 10 predicted proteins | sample 811171 | NCBI WGS metagenome assembly MDSW01 (sample SAMN05326641, study PRJNA326480) | marine metagenome | isolation source: seawater | place: Atlantic Ocean: North West | collected 2012 | reverse complement strand
TATTGGCCCATAGTCTATGAGCCCTGACACGCCACCATAAATTTCAAAAGAGGGTAGTATTACACCTCTCCTTTTCAATAAAGAAGTTAATCTATCTAACCTATGCTCTTCAGACATATTCAATCTGCTGTCTATGCCTAAGGTCTTTCAAACCATCGTAAAAATCAGATAATATATATCATTATCTTTAATTGAAATAATATTTTTTTTTGGTATTATTCTATATTTTTACCTCAAATCAGAGAAGCATTCATGTATGATTTCAATTCCCTTGAACACTGTAAGGTGCGATAAAAAAAATGCCAATTATTGATTACATAGAAACTAAGATGGAAACTCAAGAACTTCTTGAGCGATTATGCCCTCCAGTTCGTAATTGGTTTATAGATAAATTCCCAGATTTTACGGAGCCGCAAAAAACTGCAATCCCTCAAATTTTGAATGGTGAGCATTTACTTTTATGTTCTCCAACAGGATCAGGGAAAACCCTTACTGCATTCCTATCTATTATCGATGATTTAGTTCGACGTTCATTAGATGGTTCTTTAGAAAATACAGTCCAGTGTGTATATATATCTCCTATAAAAGCACTAGCTAATGACATTCAAAAAAATCTAATTGGGCCACTCACTGAAATCAAAGAAAGGTTTCTACCTAACAGAGCTAAGGAAATAAAAGTAGGTTTGAGAACTGGTGATACTCCTCAAAAAGAACGAGAAAGAATGCTAAAGCATCCACCTCACATATTAATTACTACTCCTGAATCATTAGCTTTAGCTTTGGCATCGAAAAGATTTAGACCTATTCTAAATGATATGAAATGGATGATAATCGACGAAATGCATTCGTTGGTCCCCACCAAAAGAGGGACTCATCTATCATTAAGTCTAGCATTAATGGACTCTGTAATTGATTCAAATGTTCAAAGAATAGGTATAAGCGCTACAATGGAGCCTTTAGAGGCAGTAGCTGAATTTTTGGTAGCTAGCGATTCAAGAGAAAGTGAACAAGCCCCTCAAAAGGTATCAATAGTAAAAATATCTGGTTCACGGGATTTAGATTTAGATATTATTCTACCTTCTCCCAGATTCTCTTCTATTCCTGTCAAAGAAATCCTTGAAAAAAATATTGAAGTCATCAAACAACTAGTTGAAGCACATACTACCACATTAGTTTTTGTTAATACTAGAAATATGACTGAAACGGTTGTACAGAAACTAAAAGTAGCCGGTCTACAAGGTGTAGAAGGACATCATGGTTCAATGGATAAAAATATTAGGCTAGATGTTGAACAAAAATTAAAACATGGTTTGCTAAGATGTGTTGTATCATCATCTAGTTTAGAAATGGGGATAGACATAGGCTCTGTAGATTTGGTAATTCAAGTCAGTTCTCCTGGTTCTATAGCCACAGCATTACAACGTATAGGGCGTGCTGGTCATCAAGTTGGCGGACTACCTCGTGCGCGCTTATTACCTAGCTCTCCACATGATTTGTTAGAATTGGTTGCCTTACAAACAGGAATTCTAAGAGGGAATATGGATTTACTTAAATTCCCTGAAAATTCACTAGATGTTTTAGCTCAATTTTTAATAGGATTGACAATAATAAGGGAATGGGATATCGATGAAGGATATGATTTAGTATCTTCTTCTTGGCCTTATAGAAACCTCCCTTATGACGATTATATTGAGGTCTTAGACCTTCTTGAAGAAGAGAGACGTATGTGGGTTGATTGGGAAGAAAATAGATTTGGCAAGAGAGGTTATGCTCAGATGATTTATTATACAAATATTGGTACAATAGCTCCTGATAATAATTACATGGTACTAACGGGTGACGGCACACTTGTAGGTCAACTTTCTTCATCATTTGTCTCAAGTCTTAGAGGAGGAGATGTATTTCTTTTGGGTGGATCAACTTATCGTGTTTCTAGTATAAGGGGTTCTAGAGTTAATGTAGTTTCTGCAACAGGTTACAGGCCAACGATTCCTTCATGGACAGGAGAAACAGCTAGCCGAACTCATGAATTAAGTCAGGAAGTTTTAGATTTGCTAAGTATTATCACCATTCAGTCAAGACTAGGACTGGATAACAGAATATTTTTTAGAGAAGCTTTAGGTTTAAATAAGCAAGTAGTAAATGCTATTTCACAATTTTTAGATGAGCATGGCGCAACAACTTTCCAAGTACCATCTAGCGATAGAATTTTAGTTGAACAAGTTGAATCTCCATTGCCGACTTATGTTATTACTACTTGTAGGGGAAGGGCGTTTAACCTTGCTTTAGGATATTTATTTGCAGGTATTGCAGCTAGAGATGATATTACCATTCATGAATTATCTTTTGATGAAAATGGATTCATGATAAAATTAAGTCATGAAGTAGAAATTTCCATAATTCCTGAAATATTCAAAAATGATAATAGTGAAGAAATATTACAAAGATATTTAATAGATTCTCAACTATTCGCAAAGAGATTCAGAGAAATTTCATCTAGAAGTATGTTAAATCCACGGAGGATTGGTGCCGATGAAGTCAGTCCTAAACAATTTTTACAAAAGGCAGATCAAATTCTCCATAAACATCGTCAAATGGAAGATTCTGTATTAGTTAGAGAAGCAATGAATGAAATCTTGAGTTCAGATTTGGATATGAATCAGTTACGTGACTTTATTTCTAGAATGGACAGCGAGGATGTCAGGATAGTCCACCGTAGAGTGAAAATGCCATCTCCCTTAGGAATGACTCTCTTCATGTCATCTTTCGAAGATCTATTGTCTTTGAGGACACGAGCATATCTCATTAAAGATGTTGATCCAGAAATACTCAGACGTTTATTAGGAGCCAGATCACTAGCAACTGATTTGGATAAATCAAGATTGGATGAATACTATCAATCCAAAGTAGCAGTACCTACTGATGCAGCGAGTTTATTACGATTAATGGACATGGGAGGAGGTTTAGAAAAATCTCTCACTAATCCATTATATGGTGAAAAACTAAAAGAAATAGACATTGAAACAACTCGAAAATGGGTATATGAATTAGCAGAACGAGGATTAATTACCAAAATTAAATCAACCGATGATGAAAAAATAGATAATAAATGGTTTTCAATGCGTATGGCCGAAGTTCACGGCACATTAGGGTGTTTGTCTGTAGCGGGCGCTGCAAACATGGAAGACTTACGATCTCTATATACAGGTGGATTAAGCTTCGAAATGGGCGAAGATTTTACAAAAGGAAAACCAGAATCTTGGAAGAGGACATATCTTTCGGATCCTATGGATTGCTTGAGACTTAAGTTATTAGACATGTTAGGATCAGAAGGTCCACAAACCGCAGAGCAATTAAGCGCTCGACTACCTTTTCCTTTCGCTCAAGTAGAATCAATACTCCAAGAATTAGAGATTCAAAATCTCGTTTCTATAGGATTTTTTACTCAAACAAATGACGGTGAATTCATACTTAGGGTCGATGAGTATCGTATCACGGGCGGACAAGTGGACGTAGTAGATTACAGGACACTACAAACATTATTGCTACAAAAATCGTTTAAGTTATATAATGAGCCAAAAGATGCCATACGTTCCTTAATAATGGTCCAAAGAAGGGATGAACTATTGCATAGAGTCGAAAATTATAGATTTAGAGATTGGACAGATATCAAGCATGACACTGATGTATACAATGGAAGACTGTTACATAATAGAGTAGGATATACCCTTAAAGATCAATTACCAATATTCTTGGGATTAAGGGGGGAGCCTTGGATTGGAGATTTGGAACAAGAACTCTTAGATAAGATACCTAATGAAGGAATATCTCGTACTGATCTATTTGCAGACTATCCTAAAGGCAAAGATAATATTCATATCCAAAGAACAGTAAAAAATGCATTAGGTAATTTAGAAAGACAACTTCTTGTAGCTAAGCAATATATTGCTGTACCTAATAGAAAAAGATCCTTAGCCATATTCAGAAAGCTACACGGTAATATTGCCCCACTTTCTTTCGAAGACGCCCTAAATAAATTAATACAGCAAATAGGCCCAGTAAGATTACATACTCTAAGATTTTTTGTTAGTCAACCGGTTGAAGAATTGGCTGAAACACTTAGGCATTTAGAAACCCAAAAGAAAATAGTCCGTGTGGTAGCATTACAACCGGATCCTACAGATTATTATTCTTCAAAAGAGGATGCTGAGATTCTACTATCTCCTCTTGCAGAGGATAGAAACATGAGAATATTGGCCCAATCAGATCCATTCTGTAGTAGGTTTATCCAAGAAATAAGAATGATGCTGAAACAAGGTTGGTATCATCCAGTTCTAAAAGGAGTAGATCCGATTGGAAGAATACTAATGTTTGTAGTTAATGACTACCTCGAAATAAAAGATATAAATATACCTCATTCATATCTAGATGAATTTAAAGTAACATTTTCTGAATTACTAGAAAATTACAGAGATAGACTTGTAGATGTATCAGTTATTTATGCATTCAATGGAGTTCCTGTACATGATTGTGATGAAAATATCCAGGATTTACTCTCTGGTTTGGGTTTTGTTTCGATGGGAGATGGAGAGAGATATATTAGAGGAGGAGTAGTTGAACCGAGAAAAAGAAAACAAGTAAATAGACTGTTATTCCATCATCACTACTTACATCAAAAAACTAGGTGGGAAAATGAAACTATTGCTCTAGAGAATATCAATGAATTAAGGGATGACTTTTCATTAAGAGGCCGTTGTGAAATGTTCAGGGTGGATTTGAAGTCGATGGCCGCCGCGCATCAATTACACCAAGGGACAAATCTTCGAGGTCATCTAGTATGGGCACGCTTACCACATTTCAAGCGTCTTTTAGCCATCCGAAATATATCACCCGATGAAGAAGATTTAGATATATTACAATTTTTTACAGAACATCATGATCCAGACTTATTTATGGAAAGGAATGCAATGAAAAGAGCAGAATTTAGAAAACTTATTTCTCCCTTAGTGCGTAGTGGATTACTTATTCAAGATTATAGAGGAGGATTCAAAACTGTAAATCATTCAGAGTTGTCAGACTTATGGGAAATTAAACGAGATTATCTTAGAGAATTAGTCAGTGAATATCCAGTTATAACTCTAAAGCAGGTGGAAAAACTTGCAGGAACTCCATTTTCTGCAGAAGAAATCAGTGACGTTATGCGTGAATTTGAAGACGATGGAACATTAATAAAAGGATTTTTAGTTGATGATTTGCAAGATATTTGTTGGGGTAGACAAGATATGCTTGAGGGTTTAAGTGGAATTATTCGTACTAGAGATTTAGTTATACCTCCGTCAGATCCTTTAAATCACTACTTTAGTAGTGTTTTGAGGGAAAAATTCGGTTTTGGTTCAGCTTACATGGTATTCCATAACGAAGAACCAATAGCTGCTTTCAAAGCAAACACACGTGATGGTAAAATAGAAATCACAGATTTCGTTGGGGACTCTAACTTAGAAAAAGAAGCAATTAGGGTCATGAAAGAATTTGCATGGGAGCATGATATGCCATTAAGTGGTAAATTATTTGAAAGAATTCGTTCCAGAGCATAATTATGTATTATTTTATCATTTTTATTACTGGATTCACTATTTTTAAGATATTTTTATGCAATTCGGGTAGTAAATCAAACAAAACAATTGCCATTAAAAACATTGCAAATAAACTAATAAACTTAGCAGCATAACTGTGTGTAAAATTAAACATATCAATATCACTACCAGCAAATAGTGTCCAATTTACATATGTATCAGTCAACCACACTATTCCAACATTTCGAAAAACATTCAGTACAAATATAGTAGGGATAGAAATTATTAATCCTCGCATACGCCTCTTCCATGAAACTGAACTCAATGCTACTATTGCACCAACAAATACTATCATTGATTGCAAAGCTGAACATGCCAATATGAAAATTATACTCACAGGCGTACCATCAGCTTTTTCCATCGGAACAAAAAAACCAGCTTCTCCAAGGGGTTCTGATAATATCCAACGATTTCCTTCCCATTCTGAGATTGGTATATCTCCTCCCCCATATAAATCAATTCGCATCGGTGCAGATTGATAACTGCCTAGACCTACAAATTCTAAAATAATCTCAGTGCTTAGGGCAGTTGAATAAACAAAAGCCATATTTAGTAAAGGCACGCTATATACTACATAATAAGGAATCATTGACCAAACTACACAGCCTTTCAACCAAATTAGAGATTCCGGCCGATTATCTTTAACACTAATTTCCCAAAATGCAACGGCTATGCCAGATGGCAATGCAGCTGCAGTCATTAAAACTAGTACAGGATCTTTTATTTCAACATAATGTTCTGAATATAGATAGAAGAATAACCCTACTAATATCCATCCGACCGCGGAGCATTCTGATACATACTTACTATTTTTATTATGGAATCCTAATGCTAAAAGAGATACTCCTATGCCACCAATTATTAATTGCATTGTAATATTTGCCAACCCTAAAGATGACGCAATAGAGTAAACGACAACTCCCACTGGGTCCCTCATATATACTCTCAAGTCATCAATCCGTAAATAGGATGCCCTCTTCCGTTAGCCCGGAGACGCATATGTCATTCAACTTTCCTGACTTCTCGAGTGAATATATTTCTAGTCTAATTTCCACACTTGAAGGTTTATCAATACCTTCATTAGAAGAAATTTGGTCAATTATAGAAAATGCACGGAATAATAAAAATACAATCCATCTTATCGGCAACGGCGGTAGTGCTGGTACGCCTTCTCATACTGCAGGAGATTGGTCTAAAGAATTGAGGTTAAAGACAATCTCTCACACTGATAATGCTTCCTCTCTAACCGCATGGGCTAATGATACTGATTTTAATAATATTTTTGTCGGTCAATTATCAACATTTATTCAATCAGGTGATGTAGTTATTGGTTACAGTGGTTCTGGAAATTCGGAAAATGTAATCAATGGAATTCTTTATTCTAAACAAAATGGATGTCCCACTATTGCAATTACTGGAAATTATAATGATATGGGGGGAGGCAGATTGGCTAAAATAGCAGACGTTGCTCTTATTGTTCCTTCAACATCCATGGAAAGAATAGAAGACACCCAATTAATTGTTAATCATATCATTAAAGAGGCCATTAAATCTAATAATGGATTGTGATAATCTTGCTACCTCCTTTCAGAGATAATGCTGAACTTACTGATTATCTAGAACTTCTGGATATGCCAACAATTCCATGGGAGGGGAAAATTGCTTTTTTAGACAGAGATGGGGTCATTAATATAGGGAGTGATAATTATATCAATTCACCAGATGAAGTCGTATTACTACCAAATGTAGGATCTTGCATAGGAAAATTACGCAGGAATGGATATAGAATTTGTATTGTTACTAATCAATCACCTATTGGTAGGGGTCTATGGGATCATGATAATCTTCATAAAATACACAAAAGAATATCTAAATTACTATATGAGGAAGACAAAGATGCGCTATTAGATTTAATTTTATATAGTCCATATTCTCCATGGGAAATGGCATGGGCGAGAAAACCAAATCCAGGAATGCTAGAAGCAGGACGTCAAATCATAGATAATGCTAATAATAATATTAAAAATTTCAAAATCCTTTATGGGGATAATTGGAAAAATAAGCCCGATGAATCTGATTCTGTAATGGTTGGAGATAGAAATGTAGACCAATTAGCAGCTGAAAATTATGGTGTAAAATTTTTTAGATGTAATCCTAATATTGGACTATATGATGTTATAGATTTAATTCTTGGGTGAGTTAATGAGTGAAAATATCAAGATATATATTGGTCTTGATGATACAGATCATGTTGACATAGGGTGTACAACTGAGAAATTAAATCATTTATTATTATATTTGGAACTTAATATTAACTTCGAAATAGTTAGTAGAAGATTAGTGAGGTTATGGCCATTTGCAAGCAGGAGAACAAGAGGAAATGCAGCGTTATCAGCAGTGATATTATTAGATAAAAATGACGAAAATAAATTATATAATCTTTGCAATAAATGGTTTAATAAATTATTATCTGAAATTTCGAATCATCCTCTTTGTATTCATCCCGCCTCCCCTGCATTAATAATTTCTAAAACGCAATTTCCCAACGAAATATATTGGGAAACAGTACGGGGGCATGTAAAATTATCTTCTAGATTATTGCAAATTAAAAACTATAATTGTAAAATATTTTCTAGTAATTCCCAATGGGGCATAATAGGCGCATCTGCAGCTTTAGCATGGTCTCCTGAACAAAATTCTTCATATGAATTAATTTCTTGGAGAAAGAAATCAATGATAGGGAAGAAAAGATTAATAAATTTAGAAACAGTTATTGAATTAGATAATAAGTATCCACAAACCTTCTTAAATAGAGATCCGACAAAAAATAGAGGTTTAATTGCTCCTCGTACCCCTTGTCCTGTATTGTATGGTATAAGGAGTAGTTCACCAGAAATACTTGAAGATTCTCATAAATGGCTTCAATCTAAACAAGATGTTGAAAAATCTTCTGATTATGCAATTCACTGTACTAATCAACTATCAGATGATCACGTAACTCCATATTATGGTACAGTTTTATGTAAACCCACAACTTCGAAAGGTGCACACTCATCAATAAAAGTATTTGTGAATGGAAAGATACGTACTCTGTTAGCCTTTTCTCAAGGCGACTCAGTTAATAGATTACTTCGATTATTAGAACCAGGTGATATAATTTCATGGACAGGCTTATTATCTCCCTCAGATTCTTCAATACATCTAGAGAAATTATCTATTTTAGAACCTGTTCCAAGAATTTATACTCGGCCAACATGTTGTGGTAGTTCTATGAAAAGTGCTGGCATTAGTCAAAAACTTAGATGTAGTGGATGCGGTAAAAATTGTGAAAAATATTGGTTAGGTAAGATGCCCAATTTTTCTGAAATATATATGATTAATAATTGGACAGAACCCAATCCTTCTAATCGCCGTCATTTGTCTAAACCCTTGGATTTAGGGGTACCTATTTTGAATAATTTAATACCTTAAAGGCTTTAGCAAATTCCATGGCCGACCTGTCCACTTTCGTAATAATGCTCATTTTGGTTTTATCTGCAGGATTGATGATTTGGCAATTATTAAAACTCAGACAGAAAAATATGCTAATCAATTCCGGTCATTTCGACGAAGATTATTCTGGTGAAGCAAAGAATCCTGAAAAATTTATGGAACCAGATGAAGATGCTTTAGAAGAAATGCAAGAATTATTGGATAAAGCTATGGAATGATGCTCATATTCCCTAATATTCAAATCCATTTTCCAATAACCTAATCTTTTTTAATTCATCTCCTTCTTTTATTATTCTTTGATTATTCATTTCCGATACTCTATAAAGAAAAACCGTTCTCATAATTTCTTTTATTCTTTTTCCTCCTCTTGACTCCCACTCACTTGAAGTTGAATCTACATTTTGATAGGAAGTTGAACTTACAATTATATTCGTATTATTAAAAATTTTTAACATATTTTCTAATGCTATTATATCTATCTTTGAGGCTCTTCCAGTTTTTTGACACCAATCATCAACAACAATTAAATCTTCTAAAGCCATCAATTTAACTAATGTATTTATTTTTTTTAGACTATCTTCCAAATTATTTTCAATAAAAATGAAGGATATTCTTTCCAATTCTTCAACCGTTAAACCTTTTAATATTTGAGAAGATCTTTTTCCATCTGGTAAATATCTACTTAACCAGATTACTTTTTTTTTATTTTTTAATATTTGTCTTGCAATAGTTAAACACAATGAAGTTCCTCCTGAGCCATGTTCATAACAAAGATGAATCCCCTCTCCTTCAAGTTTTATCATGCTGTTGGATAGATGTATAGGTGATGGTACTTTCTACTTGAAAGGACCAATGCTATACATAGTATCGTCTTGGACTGATACATGACAAATAAAGATGAAATCGTTGGGAGGATTAAAAAGCGTCCTTTGCCAGATTTTAATGATAGGGATTCAGGCATGATTGAAGGTATATTAGAAGATGGATTTCTTAACGTAGCACTTAATGATTCTAATCAATTTGGACCTCATGCTATGATAATATTGCTTGGGGTTATTTCCTCAATAACTGGATTAATACTACTACTTGCTATGAAATTTCTTTAATCTAAATATAATCTTGCCTTTTCAACCGTCCTATCAACTATTACTCCACTAAATCCTATATGATTTTCTGGCTTAAATATTTCTTTTAACATTTCAGAATCTATTTTGTCGGTTATTTTAATATTTTTTGTACATATATCAAATAAATTTTGATTTGTTTCAATGGCTTGCATAGAACAGTTTCTAAGAATTTCATGAGAATCTTCTCTGGACATTCCCCTGTCTACAAGAACTAGCATAACTTTTTCTGCCATTACTAATCCTTTTTGTAAGTCTATATTTTCTTTCATTTTATCAGAGTCTACAACTAGTTTACTCATTACTCTGTTACATTTAACGATGATATCATCTAACAAAATCATTGAATGTGATAATGTAAATCTTTCTGATGAAGAATTAGCCAAATCTCTCTCATGCCATAAGAGAGCATTCTCATAAGAAGGGATTATCATTGAACGAACAATTCTTGCTAATCCACATGCGTTTTCGGCAGTTATTGGATTTTTCTTATGCGCCATTGTTGACGACCCTACTTGTTTTTCAACATCGAAGTATTCCGATACTTCAGATATTTCACTTCTTTGTAAATTTCTTATTTCTTGTAATATTTTTTCAATACTTGTGGCTACATTTGCCATCCATCCAACCCATTCTATATATCTGTCTCTTCCAACAACTTGTGTCGTTGCCATTGGCGTCTGTAATCCTAAATTTTCCATAATCAATTCTTGTAACTCAAATGCATTTTCTCCTTGAGCAGCACCAGTTCCTACAGCACCAAGAAACTTCCCTGTTATCACTCTAGGAGTTATTTCTTTTAATCTGTCTAAATGCCTTCTAATTTCGTCAACCCATACTGCAACCTTCAGGCCGAATGTTATTGGAACTGCAGCTTGACCGTGTGTTCTGCCAATCATTACAGTATCTCTTTCTCTCTCTGCAAGGTCACATAATGTTTCAAGTAGATTTTTAGTTGTTTCTTCCTGTAATTTTACACTATCTTTAATTTGAAGTGCTACTGCTGAATCTACAATATCATTACTTGTTGCTCCAAGATGAATGCACCATCCTGCCTCGCCTGCACATTCAGCCATTGCCTTTGTAAGTGCCATAATATCATGTTTAGTTTCTAACTCTATTTCGTCTACTCTATCTGCTGTTACTATACCTGGATCTGAAATATCTGCGATTATATCGTAGTGCTCTGCACTAACTTTCCCTAATTTGCAATGGGCCCATATCAAAGCTCTTTCAACTTCTAGTTGCCTTGAATGACGTCCCTCGCGTGACCAAATATCTTTAGCTTCTTCTCTTCCATAGCGATAGTCTAACGGGGATACCGGCATAATTCTCGAATCTCCGAACCTCATAAAGTGTTTGAGGTTTAGCCTTATTAGATATTTATGGTATCAATAATCCATTCCCCTCTTCCTGAAGAAAATTCTGTTTTTCCATCACAAAATATCCTCTTATTCATGTGCGGTCCATTTACAGTTATCGTCTCAAACTCTCCCCCCTCTCCATCAAGATTAAATCTATATTTGTTAGAAAGGTAAGTCAATTCAACTAACCTTTCTTCAGTCAATGACTTTCCTAACCATGATTCGTCTAAACCTTCACACGAAACAGAAACAAACTTAATTTCAAATCCATGATCTAGGATTGATTCCATATGTCTTAACGAATTTTTGTGCCATAGCGGACAAAATGATTTAACTTCAATTTCTTCACACATTCTTTCAATTCTTGTTTTTTGATAATCAGATCTTAAAGCACCTATTATCAATGCATCTATCTCTATTTTTCCATCATAAATATTAACTTCTTTTGGTTTATCTATATGTTTTGGCCATATTTCTTCAAATGCTTCGTAATTATTTTTTTTTCCTTGTAAAGACTCTTTTAGTTCTGTTATTTCCATTTCTTCTTCTCCATTAGATTTTACTGGCAGCCATGGTACGCCCATAGAAATAGATTGAAATGCGGAAATATATGTTCCTTGTACTTGAAACATCATCGAATCTTCTGCTTTTATTCCTACAGTTATAAGTGCTACTATTTCCCATCCTTGCATTTCGGCCCACCATGCAGAATATGACGAATCCTTACCTCCGGACGAAAGAATTCCTACTCTCATAAGCAATGCGAGGAGAACATTAGACATGAATGCCTCGCTTAAGAGGACCTTTCCGACTAAGATTGATAAGAGAGGGTTGTGGCATTGGGTTGATAATTATGCAGCCCAGTGGACGCGGATACGATCATGGTGTTTCGACATTTTCACCAGATGGTCGTCTTTACCAAGTAGAATATGCCAGAGAATCAGTAAAAAGAGGGACTACTACTGTAGGCCTGAAATTTAAAGATGGTGTTATATTGATTGTTGACAAAAGAATAGCAAATAAATTAGTAATTACTGATTCTATAGAAAAAATGTACCAAATAGACGATCATATTGGAATGACAACTTCTGGCTTAGTAGCTGATGCTAGACAATTAGTTGATAAAGCTCGCATTCAATGTCAAATTAACAGAATGACATATGGTAGTTCAATATCTATGATTACCTTAGTTAAGAAAATGTGTGATTACAAACAATCCTTTACTCAATATGGTGGAGCTAGACCTTTTGGAACGGCTTTACTGATAGCAGGAGTTGACGACGAAGGAGCCCATCTATTCGAAACAGATCCTTCTGGAGCATACCAGTCAT
>MDSW01166966.1_pt1 | contig 12945 bp, 27 predicted proteins | sample 811171 | NCBI WGS metagenome assembly MDSW01 (sample SAMN05326641, study PRJNA326480) | marine metagenome | isolation source: seawater | place: Atlantic Ocean: North West | collected 2012 | reverse complement strand
TGCGTTAGCGATTTCTCATCTGTTTTTACTTTTAACTTAAATGATTTATCCATTTATAATTTATCCTTCTTTATTATAAAATTATTTAGAGTACAATTCCACAACTAATTGTTCATTAATTGTTAAGTTCATTTGATCTCTTTCTGGAATACTTATGAAAACCCCAAGCATTTTTGCCTTATCAAGATCAAGCCAAGGTTTATCAATATCGCCTTTAACCGTTCTAACTGAATCTAAAATTATATTCAACTTTTTACTTTTTTCCCGAACAGAAACTTTATCTCCCGGTTTAACTATGAATGATGGTATATTGACAGCTTTACCGTTTACCAAGAAATGCTTATGACTAACTAATTGCCTTGCTGCTGGTCTAGTTGGAGCAAAACCTAACCTGTAAACAACATTATCCAACCTACTTTCAAGCAGCTGCAACATATTTGTTCCAGTCTCGCCTTTAAGTTTTTCCGCTTTTTTAAACACAATTCTAAATTGTTTTTCAAGGAGACCATACATGAATTTAATTTTTTGCTTTTCTTGTAATTGAATCCCATAATTTGAAACTTTAGCTCGACGCGATTGTGCGTGTTGCCCTGGTCCATAGGGCTTACGATTTAAAAGTCTATCATACTTCGGATTACCAAAGATATTTTCACCAAATTTTCTTACTAGTTTTCCTCTTGATTGGTTCAGTTTTGCCATTTTCGATTTTCTCTCAAATTTATAAATTACACTCGTCTTCTTTTTGGAGGACGACATCCGTTATGAGGCAATGGAGTAACATCTTTTATGGATGTTATTTGCAACCCAGATACTGCCAATGCTCTAATTGCAGATTCCCTCCCAGCACCTGGTCCTTTCACCTCTACTGAAATACTAACTATACCCATTGCAAGCGCAGATTCTGCGACTTTTTGCGCTGTTAATGTAGCTGCATATGCAGTGCTTTTACGCGAACCTTTGAATCCAGATGATCCAGCTTTTTGCCATAAAAGTACATTCCCAAACTTATCTGCAATTGTTACATGAGTATTATTAAAAGTAGATTTGATATGGGCGACAGCATTAGTGTCAACGATTTTCTTTTTCTTCTTATGTTTCTTTTCAGCCACAACTTTTCCTTTTCTTAATTATATAGCTTTCTTTCCAAGTCCAATAGTTCGCTTCTTACCCTTACGAGTACGGGCATTTGTCTTTGTACGTTGACCATTAGCAGGCAAACCTCTTCGATGTCTTAATCCTCTATACGCTCCGACATCTTTTAGTCTCTTTATATTCATGGCATTTAAAGATCTTAATTCACCCTCTACATTAATGCCTAAATCATTAATTGTTTCACGAATGGTTACAATCTGCTTTTCGGTTAAATCCTGTACTCTTTTTTCAGTATCAATTTTTGCTGACTCACATATCTTGAATGCCATTGATAAACCAATACCATGTATGTAACATAATGAATATGCAACTTTTTTATTCCTGGGAATATCTATACCTACAATTCTTGCCATTCCTCTTTATCCTTGCCTTTGCTTGTGCTTTGGGTTTTCACAGATCACAAATATATTGCCTTTACGCCTAATTATTTTGCACTTTGCGCACATTTTTTTTACAGATGCTCTGACTTTCATATAATTATTTCTTCCTGTAAACTATTCTGCCTCTGGATAAATCATATGGACTCATTTCCAGAGTCACAACATCACCAGGAAGTATTTTTATAAAATGCATCCTCATCTTACCGCTGACATGAGCTAAAACAGTATGCTGGTCTCCACCAATCTCCACATCAACTCTAAACATTGCATTCGGCAAGGTTTCCTTTATGACGCCATCAATTGTGATTGCCTTTTCTTTAGCCATTGCTGTTTACCTTACTGAGAATGTGGGGGCCATCTTGTTTAATTGCTATTGTATGTTCAAAATGAGCAGATACCAAACCATCTGTTGTTAAGATTGTCCATCCATCTTTTGCAGTATATATCTCTTTTGAACCAAGATTGATCATAGGCTCGATAGCAATACACATACCAGCGTGGAGTTTATACCCACTATTAGGCTTCCCATAGTTAGGAACTTGTGGTTCCTCATGTAAATTCTCACCAATTCCATGACCAACTAATTCTCTAACAACAGAAAATCCATTAGATTCTGCATGAGACTGAACAGCATGTCCAATATCACCTACATAGTTTCCTGGTTTGGCTTGCTCTATACCTTTGTATAAGGATTCTTTAGTAATTTGCATAAGTCTATTTTTTTGATCAGAAATACTTCCAACTGCAAATGTCTTAGCATGGTCACCATAGTATCCGTTTAATTCTGCACCACAATCAATACCTACAATTTGACCCTCTTCCAAAATTAAATGATCATGAGGAATACCATGCACAACAGCATCGTCTATAGAAATGCATAACGTAGATGGAAATCCCATATAACCTTTAAATGCCGGCCTAGCACCACGGGATACAATATATTCCTCTGCCTTTTTATCTAAATCAACTAATTTTGTACCAGGCACAACAAATTCTTCTAACATTTCTATAGTATCTGCTACAATTTGGCAACTTTGCGAAATCATTTGTATCTCTTTATCTGATCTAGTACGAACCATCACATTCTTCTCCTACCGCGAATTTTCCCCTTCGATAAAAATCCATCATAATGACGCATCATTAAATGAGATTCTAATTGCTGTAAAGTATCTAATGCCACCCCAACAATGATTAATAAACTAGTCCCTCCAAAAAAGGAAGCTAAATCATATTCCACATCCATTGTTTGCATCAATACATATGGAAATATAGCTACCAAAGCCAACGCTATTGAGCCTGGAAGAGTTACTTTTGAAAGGATATTATCTATGTATTCTGATGTTTTTTTACCTGGCCTTACACCTGGAATAAAACCTCCTTGCTGTTTCATTTGTGATGAAACTTGAATTGGATCAAATGCTATAGCAGTATAAAAATATGTGAAAAATATTATCATAAGACCAAAAAATATCCAATATACAGGATGTTCAAATGAAAACCAGCGCATCATAGTTGATGAAAAATCACTTTCAGTAAAAAACGTAGATATTGTGCTTGGAATAAACATAATTGATTGGGCAAAAATAATGGGCATCACACCAGCGGTATTTACTCTTAAAGGAATATGAGTATTTTGTCCTCCATAAACTTTTCGTCCAACTACTCTTTTGGCATATTGAACAGGAATTTTTCTTGTTCCTTGAGTTAAGAGAACCACGAAACAAATGACTAGAAACATAATCCCCATTAGTACCAATTCAGAAATAAATATTTTTTCTCCTGCAATTACTGCTCGAACTTCATTGCCAATCACAAATGGCAATCTTGATATAATACCAACCATAATTATCAAAGAGATTCCATTCCCAATACCTCTCTCAGTAACTCTTTCACCCATCCACATTAAAAGAATAGTTCCAGTTACCATGCTGACTATTGCTGTAAAAACAAAAAGAGCACCAGGATTGATTACTACCTGCATCTCTTTCTCTAAGAAAACTGTAACCCCGTACGATTGCATTGCAGCAATGAAAACAGTACCATACCTAGTAATCTGTGTGATTTTTTTTCTACCAGCCTCACCTTCTTTTTGTAATCTTTGAAAATACGGTAAAACTGACCCCATCAACTGGATGATAATCGAAGCGGAAATATATGGCATTATTCCAAGTGAAAATAAAGATGCTTTTTCAAACGCACCACCAACAAACATATTAAAAAGGCCAAATAAGGTATCCTGCAATCTATCAAAGGCCCCAGCTAAAGCATTAGCATCTACACCAGGAATAGGAATATGCGCACCGATTCTGACAACTATCAAAATTGAAAGAGTGTAAAATATTTTTGCCCTCAATTCTGGAATACTAAAAATTGTTTTTATTTTATTTATCATTCTACTACTACAGTTCCACCAGCACTTTCAATTTTATTTTTTGCTGTTTCACTAAATGCAGAGGCTACTATGCTTATTTTTAGGTCGATATCTCCTTTACCCAATATTTTTACCGGTTTGAGTGCTGATCTAATAAGTCCATTATCTTTTAATAGAACCGGGTCTATTTTGGACACATTTTCAATCTTTGTAATATCACAAATATTTACTATCTGAAATTCCTCTTTAAAAATGTTATTAAACCCTCTTCTAGGAAGTCTCCTAGCCAAAGGCATTTGACCACCCTCAAACCAAGGCCTTTTTTTATTGCCTGACCTCTGCCCTGCACCTTTATGTCCTCTGCCAGAGGTTTTACCTAATCCAGAACCATGACCTCGACCTTTTCTTTTTTTATTCTTTACAGAACCTACCGCTGGATTTAATGAGTCTAATCTCATAAACTATATCTCTTCTACCTTTAATAAATATTCTATCTTTTTTAACATGCCTCTAATTTGAGGAGTATCAACTTTCTCAACAGTCTGATTTAACTTTTTTAAACCTAATGCAGCGAGCGTACTCTTTGCTTTTGGCTTATAACCTATCGCGCTCTTGATTTGTGTAATTTTTAACATAATTACTAGCTAAAGACCTCATATATAGAGATTTCTCTTTTATTTGCAATAGTCACGGCATCTTTTAGGTTTAATAACCCATTGAGAGTTGCAAATACTAAGTTCATGGCATTTTTGGAACCATATCTTTTTGTTAGAATGTTATGTATACCTACCTGCTCCATCACAGATCTTACTGGTCCTCCAGCGATTATACCAGTACCTGGGGCTGCCGGCTTTAGCATTACCCTACTAGCGCCATGTTTTCCAATAATTTTGTGAGGTATTGTACCATTTATTAGAGGGATCTTAACCATATTCCTCTTCGCAATCTCTTTGCCTTTTTGGATACACATTATTACCTCATTAGCTTTACCTAGCCCGATCCCGATATGACCTTTCCCATCGCCAACCGCAACTAAAGCAGAGAATCTAAATCTTTTACCCCTCGAGGTTACTTTTGCAGTTCTATTAATTTTAATTACGGATTCTTCGAGAAGATCTAATTCTGATGGATTAACATTTACCAATTCTTTCTCCTTTTAAAATTTTAATCCCTCTTCGCGAGCAGCATCTGCAAATGCTTTTACACGTCCATGAAAAGGATACCCATTCCTATCAAAAACTACTTTTGATATCTTTTTTTTCTTTGCTTGCTTAGCAAGGTTTTTACCAACTACTATTGATAAACCTGTTTTATTTTTTGATTTATCTATTTCCTTTTTTAAACTTTTGTCCCTTGATGAAGATGAAACAATAGTTTCATTTTCAAAATCGTTAATTATCTGACATTCAAAATGCTTATTACTCCTATAAACAACCAATCTAGGATACTCAGGATGAAACTTTGAAGTCCCCTTACTTCTATTCCTCCTGCGCCTCTTGCGTTTTAAATTATTATTAAATATACCCATTCTTTATTCACCCACGGTTTTTCCTTGCTTAATCTTGATGTATTCATCTTTATACCTTATACCTTTACCTTTGTAAGGCTCAGGCTTACGAAAAGATCTAATTTTTGCTGCAACTGAACCAACAAGCTGTTTATCTATCCCACTAATTTTAATTATAGTCCTATCTGCTTTTGCACTGATTCCATCAGGTAGGTCAAAATATATATCATGAGAATAACCAATTTGCAAACGCAACCTATTACCCTCTAGGTTTGCCTGATACCCAACGCCAACTATTTCCAACTCCTTTTCAAATCCATCAGAAACTCCAATAACCATATTATTCAAAATCTGCCTAGTGGTTCCATGCAAGGACCTACTAAGTGATGTATCATCAATTCTAGTTAATATAATGGTAGTATCTTTCAACTCAGCTTTAATATTAGCATGAACTAACCATGTATGCAGACCTTTGGGACCTGTAACTTTGATTATATTATCATTTAATTCAACCTTTACACCATCAGGAATAACTATTGGGTTTTTACCTACTCTAGACAAAATTAAAATACCTCACATAAAAGCTCACCACCTACGCCAAGATGGACAGCTGATTTGTTACTTAATACTCCCTTAGAAGTGGATAAAATTGAAACACCAAGACCATCAAGTACCCTAGGTATTTCATCACTGCCAACATATATACGCTGCCCAGGTCTACTGCAGCGACTTAATTTTTCTATAACTGATTTCCCGTTAATATCATACTTGAGAAATATACGAATTGTGATGAAATCACGATCATTAATAAAGAAAAAATCTTTTATATATTTTTCTTCCTTAAGCACAAATGCTATTCTCTTTTTGACATTCGATGATGGTATATCCACCCATCTTTTATTTGCACTAATAGCATTGCGTATTCTTGTTAAGAAATCTGCTATAGGATCGGTCATTGACATAATCTATTTTCCCCTACCAACTTGCTTTTGTTACACCTGGAATTTCACCGTTCAGCGCCATTTCACGAAATGACAATCTAGATAGCTTAAAACGCCTAATTATACCTCTTGGCCTACCAGTAATAAAACACCTATTCCGCAGTCTGATAGGACTAGAAGACTTTGGAAGTCTATCTAATTTATTCACAGCAACGTCCCTATCTTCTATTTTCGTATTCGGACTATTTATAATTGCCTTCAATTCTGATCTCTTCTTAGCATATTTTTGAATATTCATTAATATTTTTTTTTCACGAACAATTTTAGATTTTTTTGCCATTAATCTCCTCCATCCATTTTATTCTTTTCAGGCTTATCGATAAGAGGAAGACCCATTTCTTTTAGTAACCAATACGCTTCATTATCACTATACGCCGTAGTATTAATAGTGACATTTAAACCTCTTACTGAATCAATGTTGTCATAATTTATTTCTGCAAAAATTATTTGCTCCTTGATTCCAAAATTATAGTTGCCTCTTCCGTCAAAGGACTTGAAAGAAAGACCTCTAAAATCTCGACTTCTCGGCAGTGCAATGCAAACCAATCTTTCAAAAAATTCGTACATTTTTGTTGACCTAAGTGTTACCTTGCAACCCACAGGAAAACCTTTCCTAATTTTAAAGTTTGATATATCCGATTTAGATTTAGTGATGATAGGCTTCTGACCAGAGATTGCTGCTAATTCTGCAACCGCACTATCCAAACTTTTAGAGTTAGTCTTAGCATCGCCAATTCCCATATTTAATGAGATTGCCATTAATTTAGGCACCTCCATATTATTTGAATATGAAAACCTGGATACTAAACTAGGGACTACACTTTCAAAATATGATTTTTTCATATTTGGGAAAATAATATTTTTATCCTTCTTTTGTTTACTAACTGATTTTTTCTTAGCCATCACTGTATCTGAGTCTCTTCATTTGTTTTTTTAAAAATCCTAACTTTAGAACCATCTTCTAGTATTTTATATCCAATTCTAGATACTTCACCATTTTGTAAAACCATAACATTAGAAACGTGTATTGGGGCTTCTTTTTCAACTATACCTCCATTTGGATTTTCCTGTGACGGTCTTGTAGACTTTTTTATAAAATTTACACCTTCAACAATAACTCTTTGTTTTTTTGGCGAAACATATAGAATTTTTCCTTCCAAACCCTTATGGGCTCCACTCACTACTTTGATTGTCATCCCCTTTTTAACTATCATTATAAAACCTCTGGCGCTAAGGATATTATTCGCATATGACCAGAATCTCTCAACTCTCTGCCAACAGGTCCAAATATCCTAGTCCCCCTTGGCTCACCTTGACTATTTAGTAATACAGCGGCATTTTCATCAAAGCGTATTGCACTACCGTCTTTTCTGCTATATTCTTTTCTTGTTCGAACTACCACCGCGCGATGAACCTCACCTTTATTTACCATACCACCTGGTATGGCCTTCTTCACAGTAATAACGATTTGATCTCCCACACTGGCGTATTTTCTGCCGGAACCACCTAAAATCTTGAAGCAAAGAATTTCTTTTGCTCCAGTATTATCCGCTACCTTTAGTCTTGTCTCTTGCTGTATCAATTTCTATTCCACTATTTTAGATTGCTGCAATATCTCACTTACCTGCCATCTTTTATTTTTGCTTAATGGCCTAATGGATATAATTTTAACAATATCACCATCTTTGGGTGAAACTGTTGAAACATGTGCAAGATATTTTTTATGTTTTTTTACTCTTTTTTTGTAAACAGGGTGCGATATTACTCTAGTTACTAAAACATTAACTGTATCTTTCATTTTTGTTGATACAACGCTACCAACTAAATTTTGACGCTTTCTAATTCTGGACATTATTTATTATTTACTTTCATTTAATTGATTTTTCTTAGAAATATCTGTTTTTATTCTAGCAATTTTCTTTTTCATTTTCTTTATTTGAGATAAATCCTCTAATTGTTGCATACTTTTTTGAAACCGCAAATTCTGTAAAGCTTCTTGAGTCTCTTGAAGCTGAATTAAAAGATCAGACTCTGAAAAAGATGTATTTATACTATTTTCAGCCACTTATAATACCCTTCTCTCAACAAGTTTGGTTTTTATTGGTAATTTATGACTAGCATTTCTAAACGCCTCCTCTGCCATAGACCTATCTACACCATCTATTTCAAATAAAATTCTACCAGGCTTAACACTAGCCACCCAATACTCTAAAGAACCTTTCCCTTTTCCCATACGAGTTTCAGCCGGTTTAGCAGTAATGGGTTTATCAGGAAATATCCTGATCCACATTTTTCCAACTTTTCTCACAATCCTTGATATAACAATTCTTGAAGCTTCTATTTGCCTAGCAGTTATCCAACCTGGCTCCATGGCTTTTAATCCAAAACTTCCAAACGCTACATGACTTCCCCTGGTAGCCATACCTCGTCTATTTCCTCTATGATGTCTTCTATACTTTATTTTTTTTGGTTCTAACATAATTAATTACTTACCATTTAAGGTTTACAAATCCAGACTTTAACGCCTATGATACCATAAGCTGTTTGCGCCTCACTAAGAGCATAGTCAATATCTGCCCTCAATGTGTGCAATGGAACACTTCCATCAGAATATTTTTCACTCCTAGCTATCTCAACGCCACCTAATCTACCTGCAATATTTATTCTAATACCATTTGCTCCCATTCGCATTGTGGCTTGCATGGCTTTATTAACTACTCTTCTGTAGGATATTTTCTTTTTCAGTTGCTGGCAGATATTTGAACCTACAAGAGCCGCATTTAACTCAGGCCTTTTGACTTCAGAAATATTTATTTGGGCATCTTTTTTATTAGTTAATTGCCTTAACTCTTTTTTTAATTTATTTACCTCTTCACCTCCCCTACCTATAACTATCCCAGGCCTAGCTGTATGGATGGTAACCGAAACCTTTTTAGATGTCCTATTTATTTCAACTTTAGATATCCCAGCATTTGGAAGCCTGTAAGATACATATTTTCTAATATTGACATCTTCTTGGAGAGAATCAGAAAACTTGTTCTTTTCTGCAAACCAGATTGAATTCCACTTTTTATTTACATTTAGTCTAAAACCTACCGGATGTGTTTTTTGTCCCAATATTCTTTCCTTATACTATTCAGTTGTTAATACAATGGTTAAATGACTACTTGGCCTTCGAAGCCTTGAGGCTCTCCCCATTGACGCAGCTCTAAATCTTTTCATCACAGGACCTTGATCTGCATACGCTTTTTTAATTTTAAATGTATCAGGATCCAAATCATTATTCCCTTCAATTTGCATTAAATTTGCTATAGCAGACCTAATCGTTTTTTCAATAACAACGGATGCCTTCTCAGGGGAAAAATGAAGATAATCTAATGCAGATTGAACTTTAGAACCCCGAACTCGATTTAGTACTTTTCTAATTTTCCTTGCTGACTGCCTATTATATTTTGAAGTTGCTCTTGCTTCCATATTACTACTTTCTATCGCCTGAATGCATTCTAAAAGTTCTTGTTGGAGAAAACTCACCAAGTTTATGACCGACCATGTTCTCTGAAACAAAAACTGGTATAAATTTATTACCATTATGAACGGCAAAGGTATGACCTACAAACTCTGGTATAATAACAGACCTTCTGGACCAAGTTTTTATAACAGATTTTTTTCCCGCATCATTTACCTTTTCAACCTTCTTTAGCAACTTACCATCAACATATGGGCCTTTTTTTAATGATCTAGCCATTTTTATTTTCTTCTCTTAACTATCATTTTGTTAGATTTTTTATTTTTCTTTCTAGTTTTATAACCCTTAGTTGGCTTACCCCAAGGAGTTACTGGGTGTCGCCCACCAGAACTTTTCCCTTCGCCACCACCATGGGGGTGATCTACAGGATTCATAACTACGCCCCTTACCTTTGGTCTACGTCCCAACCACCTCGATCGACCTGCCTTACCAGATACTACCTGCTCATAGGTTCTATTACCTATCTGACCGATAGTTGCCATGCATTTATCTGGAACCATTCTTATTTCTCCAGATGGAAGCTTTAATGTTGTAAAACTATTATCATGAGCCATTATTTGGGCATAGCCACCAGCAGATCTAACTAACTGACCACCTTTTCCTGGGACCAACTCAATATTATGCACAAAAAGCCCTGTCGGAATATTAATCAATCTTAAAGCATTTCCTGTTTTAAGAGGAACTTTTTCACCAGAAACTACTTTATCCCCAACTTTAATATTTAATGGTGTCAGGATATACCTTTTATCTCCATCTAGATAATGAACCAGCGATATGTATGCTGAGCGATTTGGATCATATTCAACTGTAGCCACCTTACCTTCAATGTTAAATTTATTTCTCCTATAATCTATAATTCTATACCTTCTTTTATGCCCACCACCTCTACGCCTCACCATTATCCTACCGGTGTTATTTCGACCAGCTTTTTTTCTTAAAGCAACCGTTAATTTCTTCTCTGGTTTTTGAGTGGTAAGAACAGCGAAATCTGATCTAGAGGCAAACCTACTTCCAGGAGTTACTGGTTTTAAATTACGTATACCCATTTTAACTATCCGTATCTATTCCTACAAAATCAATAGTATAACCATCCTTTAAGGTTATTACTGTTTTTTTGTAAGAAGACCTCCTACCTTGAGTCCTAATCGTTCTTCCATTACTCCTTGTAGTCATCTGTTTTAATTTTCCTTCAATATTCATAGTTGCAACTTTTAAAACAATAACATCAAACTTTTTTTCAACAGCTTCTTTTATTTGATTTTTGTTAGCACTTTTTTTAACAATAAAAGCATACTTATTCTCTCGCTCTTGCATAATAGCCATTTTTTCAGTGAGAACTGGCTGAATTAGTAAATCTTGGTACATATTTAAGCCAAAACCTCAATCAAATCGGAGAGACCTTTTTTATCAGTAATTACAACCTCTGAGTCCAATAAATCATAAACACTTACATTTCTAACATTTTCAATATAGACTTTTCTCAGATTTCTTGATGCTAGAATAAGATTTTCTTGAAAACTCGAGACCAAAATAGTCACTTTCTTATCATCTAGTTTTAATTTGCTTAGAAATGCAACAAAATCAGAAGTTTTATTTGAATCAATAGATATTTTATCAAGCACCATAAATTCATCTTTAGAAATTTTATCCGACAAAACTGATTTGCGAGCTAGTTTACTCATTTTTTTAGGCAATTTATGCTTATACTTATGTGGCTCAGGACCAAATACTACCCCTCCACCTCTCCACAAAGGAGACCTAGTTGTACCAGCTCTAGCTACACCACGACCTTTTTGTTTCCACGGCTTTTTTCCCCCACCATTTACTGCTGACCTATTTTTTGAAGAGTGAGTTCCTTGACGCGAATTTGCACGCTCAGATAATATAGCCTGCCTAATAACTGAGCTTTTCAACGCCACTTTAAAAATCTTATCATCTGCATTTATTTTTTCCACAACATCACCGTTTAAACTATATACCTCAATCTTCATAAAAATTTTACCTAGTAATCATTACTATTCCATTGGCAGAGCCAGGAATACTACCTTTGATAAGTAATTGATTTTTACTCTTATCAACTTTAATAACTTCAAGTGATTTTATACTAACTTTTTTATTACCATACCGGCTTGGCATTTTTTTCCCAGGAAATACCCTTGATGGGTATGATGCAGCACCAATAGATCCAACATGTCTATGTGTATCACCTTGCCCATGAGTTTTTCTTTGCTGACTGAATGAATACTTTTTTACCGTACCAGAAAAACCATGACCTTTAGATCTTCCACTTACTGTCACATAATCACCTTCTTTGAATAAACCAACATCAAATACTTGACCAGGCTTATAATCGAAACTTGGAACTTTAATGAACTCAGCTAATATCCGCTTTGGCGTTACTGAATTTTTATTAAAATGCCCCAAAAGCGGTTTATTTAAATGCTTTTCTTTGGCTTCAACGTATCCAACCTGAATAGAATCATAACCGTCTACATCAACTGTTTTCACTTGGGTAACTTGACAAGGACCAGCTTCAAGAATAGTTACAGGGACAGCTCTTCCACCTGAATCAAAGACTCTTGTCATTCCAATTTTTTTACCAATCAAACCTCTCATAAAATCCTTAAACCTTAATCTCGATATCAACACCAGCTGGAAGATCCAATTTCATTAGTGACTCCACAGTCTTTGGAGTAGAATTAATAATATCAACCATTCTTTTATGAATCTTTGTTTGAAATTGCTCCCGTGATTTTTTATCTACATGAGGTGAACGCAACACCGTATATATAGATCGCTTTGTTGGTAGTGGTATTGGGCCTGATATTATAGCTCCCGTTGACTTAGCTGTTTTTACGATCTTATCTGTTGATTTATCAAGCAAGATATGATCATACGCCCTTAAACTAATTCTAATTGATTGGTTTGCCATAATTTTTACTCTACAATCTCAGTTACCACACCAGCACCAACAGTATGACCGCCTTCTCGAATCGCAAAACGCAATT
>MDSW01035175.1_pt1 | contig 12946 bp, 18 predicted proteins | sample 811171 | NCBI WGS metagenome assembly MDSW01 (sample SAMN05326641, study PRJNA326480) | marine metagenome | isolation source: seawater | place: Atlantic Ocean: North West | collected 2012 | reverse complement strand
GTTGAAAGGGAAGCGCGGGTGAAGAGTGACGACGGGAAAAGTCCTCAAGGAACGGCGTGCACCACGCGAACGGGGTCGTATGGGAAGCAGTCTCACCTCTCCCGTCGCCGATCGCCTCCCTGACGCCCTTCACGCCGCGCCCCGCGTCGAGAACGCTCCCCAACGTCTCGTCGCCGACGTGCTCCCAGACGAGGTACGCGTCCGAGCCCGCGACGCCCGCGAACGGCGCGACGCCGGCGCATCCGACGAGACGCCGGCAGATGTCGCGCTCGTCGCAGTAGAACGAGTACCAGTCCCTCCCTCGCACGCTCTTCTTGTACTCCTTCACGACGACGTCTCGCGGCGAGGCGTCCTCCTCCGTGACGACGCCGCGGTAGACCACCCCGAACGACCCTTCGCCGATCTTCGCGCCCACGGCGAGCGTGGAGAGCGACACCTCGGGCGGGACGAACCCGTCCATCTCGGGGTCGTACGAGCCGACGTCGTAGGAGTACTCCGCGCGCGCGACGTGAGACGAGGCGCGACGCGCGGGGAGAGGAGGCGGCGTCGCGCGGCGCGATGCGACGCGCGGGCGACGCGACGACGACGACGACGACGTCGTCGTCGTCGTCGGCGGCGGCGCGGCGCGGAGAGACGCCATCGCGGTCGTCGCGCGGCGCGGGAAGGAGTGAGCGACCGATCGACGTGGCATCGAGAGTTGCTGATGAGGTGCCATAACCTTAGGATATACAAAAGTTTTTCACCCATCGCCCGGTGTCAACATTTGATAGCGTCCCCTTTCAACTGACCCCGCCCGCGCCTTCAAAGAGCGCGTCCCACTTCCCGAAATCGCTCCCCGGCCCCTCCCCTTCCCTCGTCCCCAAGCAGTACCCCTTCCCGACGCACGCGGCGCTGCTCAGCGCGGCGACCGCGGCGTCCGCGACGACGATGCGCGACGTCTCCTCCGGAAGTAAATCGTCCCCGAGTCGGAGGTCCACCGCGCGTCGAGTCCCGCTGCGATGAGGTGTCGTCGTTTGATTGGTGGGCGACGTGGCGGGAAGTGTTGTGATTGGTTAGCTCTTTTGTGACCCGTGTGGACGTTTCATTGGACGACAGAGAGCGACGAAGAGAAACATACGCCGGGAGAGAAAGTCCTTAAGGATCGGCGTTCACATCGCCGACGCGGTCGTACGGGAAGCAGTCTCATTTCTCTCACCTCGTCGCGCGAAGCACGGTGTTGACGTCGTACGACGTGTACGGACCGTCGGTGAGCCGCCCGGGGCGGAGGATCGTGTACGGGACGCCGCTGTCGACGACCGCCTGCTCGCCCATGGCTTTGAACTTCAACACGCCGAAGAGATTTAGCACGAGGAACGGCATCCGGTCCGTGCGCGTGACGCCTGCGAGGAGAGCGACGGGAGAGAAAGTCCTTAAGGATCGGCGTTCACAGCGCCGACGCGGTCGTATGGGAAGCAGTGTTCGGAGACGACGACGGTCGGAGACGGCCGGAGACGACGCGCGGGAGACCCGCGGCGATTGGTCGACAGACGTGAGAAGATTCGGGAGATGACACGCGTCACATAGGGAATGGTCCACGTCGACGGACGTGACGTACCTATGCTCGAGACGAGCACGATCCGCCGCGCGTTCGGCGACTGCGTCTTCGCCGCCGTCGCGAGGTTCCGTACTGAGGGCCATTCCATACAAAGCGATGTCGGGGTGGAGTTCATAGGCGTCAGATGGAGTTGAAAGGCGTCGAGGGCGGGGATTGAACGCAAGGGATGGGCGGAGAGATGCGCCGGGAAAAGTCCTTAAGGAACGACGTTCACCACGCCGACGCGGTCGTATGGGGACCAGCGTATAGAACGCGCCTGAAACGAAATCCGTCGCCTCCGGTCCGTTCCCATCCCTCCACCGCGCCGAAGGGAACGCGGTCGTTCCCACGCACGACACGATCGCGTCGACGCCGACGCACGCGCCGCTGCGCTCGAGCGCGGCGGCGTCTCGCAAGTCCACGCCGGTGACGACCTCGAACGCGTCGTCGTCGCTCGCGAACGCGTCGGCGAACAGCGCGCGCGCGCTCTCCTCCGAGCGCGCGAGCGCCTTGACGCGAAAGCCGGACTCGAGAAGCTTGGCGACGACGAGCTGCCCGACGCCGCCGGTGCTGCCGACGACGAGGACTTTGGAGCCCTGGAGGGTGGGGTGGGTGTGCGGGGAGGGCGCGCGGCGGGGTCAGGCGTGGACGGAGGACGACCGTACCGACGAGGGAAGCGCTCGCGTCGACCGATCGAACGAGATCGGTGCCGTGTCGCGCGCGCGCCTTCGGGACGATCGCGTCCTCCGCGGACGACGCCGCGGCGGCGACGCGGCGGCGATGGACGGCGCGCGCGGGGCGTTTCGTCGTCTCGCCGCGGATGCGGCCGCGGTGCAGACCGCGCGTGGACGCGACGACGCGGCGCGCCGCGGGGGCGACGGCGGAGGAGGAGGCCATGGCGCTCGACGTTTTGGCCGTGCCGACGAACGAGGGAGCGGAGAGTTCTTTTCCGAAAAAACCAAACCACCGCCGAAAGCAAACGCGGATTCCGCCCGTCGATGAAACGTGACCGGTCGGCTCGGTCAGCGCGCGGGCGAACGCGAGCCAGTCACGACGATTCGACGCCGTGACAACCTGGCACAGCGGTCGGCCGCCGAACCGTCGTCTATCCACTTGGTTCCGACCCCGAGCGCGTCTCGGACTCTCGGTCCGCGTTCGAGGCTCGGTCCGCGTTCGCCGCGACGCGCAGAGCATCGAAGCACCACGCGCGCGCACTCGCCTCGCTTTCGATGTCGGCGTTCGCTACACTCCATCACGTACCCGCTCGAGCGTACAGTGCGTCGCCACACCCACCCCGCGGTTCGACTCGTCGTCGATCGCGCGCGCGCGCGCGCGCGGCGGCGTCCGCGCGCGCCGCGATCGAATGAATCGACGCGCACGTTTGTTTATCCCGCCCGGCGACGCGAGCGATCGAGCGAGCGATCGAGCGAGCGATCGTCGCGCGTCCCTCTCCTCGCCATCGTTCTGACGCCCGCCCGCCCGCCGCGCTCTTCATTTCGTTGTCCCAACAGAGATGTCCAAGCGCGCGAACGACGGGTCCAAGAAGCTCCGCGGCGCGCTCATGACGACGCGCGGCGCCCCCGGCGCGTCCTTCTCCGAGGGCGAGCCCCCCGCGCTCATCTCAACCACCCCGGAGTGGGACGCTCTGAAGCGGCACAAGGAAGAGATCATCGACGGGACGCACCTTCGCGAGCTCCTGAACGACGAGGAGAGGAACGAAGCGCTGACCGCGGAGTACAACGGCGTGTACTGCGACTTCGCGCGCCAGCGCGTCGTGCCCGAGGTGCGCGACGACGAACGAACGAACGATCTGATCCCATCGATACGCGCCCGCGTCGGATCCGAAAGAACTGAAGAGCGCCTTCCTTCTTCTGTGACAATTCCCGCCCGCCCGTCCAACCCCCCGCGCGTCGTCATGTCATGTCATCAAACTCTGACGCCGCGCTCTTCTTCTTCTCTCTTCTTCGCGCGCGCACCCCCCCATTTCAGACGATGGAGAAGCTCTACGACCTCGCCAACGCGGCGGGGCTCAAGGACAAGATCAACGCGATGTTCGAGGGCGAACACATCAACTCCACGGAGGACCGCGCGGTGCTCCACGTCGCCACGCGCGCGCCGCGCGACAAAGTCATCAACGTCGACGGCAAAAACGTCGTCCCGCAAGTCTGGGACGTCCTCGACAAGATCAAGGACTTCACGGACAAGGTGCGCGACGGCGAGTGGGTCGGCGCGACGGGCAAGCCGCTGACCTCCGTCGTCGCCGTCGGCATCGGCGGCTCCTTCCTCGGCCCGCTCTTCGTGCACACGTCGCTTCGCACGTGCCCGGAAGCTGCGGAGGGCGCGCGGGGGAGGCAGCTGCGGTTTCTCGCGAACGTGGACCCGGTCGACGTCGCGCGATCGCTGAACGGGCTGGACCCGGAGACGACGTTGGTGGTCGTGGTCTCCAAGACGTTCACCACGGCTGAGGCGCGTTCTATCTCACGCCGGTCCCCATACGGCCGCGGCGGCGTGGTGCACGCCGATCCTTAAGGACTTTCTTTTGCCGGCGTGTGTTTCTCCCCGCCCAGGGTCCCTCGCGTTCAATCCCGACACACCTACGCGACGCCTTTCAACATCAACTGACGCCTTTGAACTCCACCCCGACGTTCGCTCGTATGGACAATTACCCGTATAGACGATGCTCAACGCGCGCACCGTGAGGACGTGGATCACCGCGTCTCTCGGGAAGGAAGCCGTGAAGAAGCACATGGTCGCCGTCTCCACGAACCTCAAGCTCGTGTCCGAGTTCGGCATAGACCCTGACAACGCGTTCGGGTTCTGGGACTGGGTCGGCGGTCGATACTCCGTGTGCTCCGCCGTCGGCATGCTCCCTCTGTCGCTTCAATACGGCTTCGACACGATGGAAAAATTCCTCGAGGGCGCGTGGAACATCGACGAGCACTTCGCCACCGCGCCCTTCGAGAAGAACCTCCCCGTCACCCTCGGCATGCTGTCCGTGTGGAACGTCTCCTTCCTCGGGTGCTCCGCGCGCGCGATCCTCCCGTACACGCAAGCGCTCGCGAAGCTCGCGCCGCACATCCAGCAGGTTGCGATGGAGAGCAACGGCAAGGGCGTCTCCATCGACGGCAGGCGCGTCCCACGCACTGGTCCCCATACGGCCCCGTTGGCGTGGTGAACGCCGATCCTTTAGGACTTTTCCCGGCGCATCTCTCCGCCCAGGGTCCCTCGCTTTCAATCCCGACACACCTCGGCGCCTTTCAACTCCGCTTCTGACGCCTTTCAACTCCAGACCGCTGCCGTACGACACCGGCGAGATCGACTTTGGCGAGCCCGGGACGAACGGGCAGCACTCGTTCTACCAGCTCATTCACCAGGGCCGGACGATCCCGTGCGATTTCATCGGGATCATCAAGTCGCAGCAGAGCGTCTACCTCAAGGGCGAGATCGTGTCCAACCACGACGAGCTCATGTGCAACTTTTTCGCGCAAGCCGACGCGCTCGCCGTGGGCAAGACTGACGTCGAACTCCGCTCGGAGAACGTCCCGACGTTTCTCATCCCGCACAAGACGTTCACGGGTAACCGACCGAGCCTCTCGATCATGCTTCCGGCGTTGAACGCGTACAGCACCGGTCAACTTCTGGCCATCTACGAACACAGAGTCGCCGTGCAAGGATTCGTGTGGGGTTTGAACTCGTTCGATCAGTGGGGCGTCGAGCTCGGAAAAGTGCTCGCGTCCAAGGTTCGCGTGTCGATGTCGCAGAAGCGGACGACCGGGGAGTTGGAAGGGTCGAGCGACGGGTTCAACTCGAGCACGACCGCGATGTTGAACCGGTACTTGAAAGGGAAGGCGCAGCTTAAGTACGCGGAGGCGGAGGACGTCTTCCCGTGCGATCTCATCGACAGCGACGAGTGCCGGCCGCCGACGTCCTACGTCTGAGCGGGCGGGTGACGCGCGCGCCGCGCGCGGTCTCGTCTAGTCTATCACGCGATGGACGACGACGACCGACGCGCGGGGTTGGTGCGGGGTTGATTTGATTTCATTCATCTGATTTGATTTGAGGAGGAGGGGGAGTGAATTGAGGTAATATCGAGACGCGCGCGGCGGAGGATGGGAGCGCCGCGAGAAATTAATTACATTTTTCGCCGCCTCGTCGTCGCGTCGGGGTCTGTCGCTCCGGGGACGCTCCGCGGGTTCGGTTCGTTCGCGCGGAAGGAAGGAAGGAAGGAAGCGCGGGGACGAGAGGACGAGAAAGTGGACGCGTCGCGGGGCTGTACTAGTACAAGTTTACTTTGTGACGAAGTGATTGATGCTCTTTATTCCGTCGCGGAGCGCTCGCCCCCGCCCTCCTCGCCGACGAAAGTTCCCGCCCTTCCAAAGACTGATGATCCGATCCAGATCCGATCGGGCGTGGATGCGACCGATATTTCTCTGCTGTCGACGATAACAACAGACGGAACCGTCTTCGCGCGCCCTCGACGCACTCTCGCCCGCGCCGGTCACCGCTCTTCCGCGCGCGTCGTCACCCGAGAAGACGGCCGATGACGGCCGCGGCGTCGTCGCGCGTCGCGGTCTCCTCCCCCCCGCGCGTCGCCGCGCGCGTCGGGGCGGGTCGAAGATCGCCGAAGACGTATTCGGAGACACGTCAGCGAGCGCGCCCCGCCGATCCTGCCTTTGATCCCTCGCGCCACCACCGCGGACGGCGCTCGCGCCTCTTCCTGACGATCGCGCGCGCGAACCCGCTTCGATCGTTCGACCCGGAGGAGGTCACGATCGAGGGCCTCGTCCCGCTCGATCAAATCTGCGACGAGTTCGTGTGCAAGAGCTCCCCGGCGGTGGAGGCTTCGCTTCGTCAGATCGCGACGGACGTTTGCGCGCTTCGAGAGAACGCGCGCTCGCTGACGCCGTTCGCGAACGACATCGAGTACGACGACGGCGCGCGCGTTTTCAAAGGGAGGGAGGGGTTCAAGAACCACGCGTTCATCGCGGAGAACATCGGGAACCCGGCCGCGGCGGTGGAGTCGATGCGAATGAACGCGGTGGACGAGGCGGTGATCGAGGCGCGTTCTCATTTATTACACCGACTGGTCCCCGTACGACCGCGTTCGCGCGGTGAACGCCGTTCCTTAAGGACTTTCTCTCCCGGCGTCTCTCTCCGCCCACGCCACGGTCTCAATCCCGACACGCCTCGATGCCTTTGAACTCCACCCCTGACGCCTTTGAACTCCACCCCGACGTCGCGTCGAACGATGGACCCTCGACCCTCAGTGGCGTCTGCGAGGACAAACCCCCGGCGGCGCGCTCGACGCGAAGATCACGTCGACGCTGACGATGAACCTCATCACGGGACGCGCGACGCGATGGACGGAGGCGTGGGACGTCGCGGGCGGGGGATCGGATCCGGGCGCGGCGGCGTTCGTGGCGTCGACGCGGAAGGCTTCGGCGTTGCCGAAGAACGCGGCGGACGCGGCGACCGCCGTGGCGAAAGAATTGGACGACGCGCTCGGGTCAGGTGCGTTCTGTACAATTTTTTTTCACCCAAGCGTCGCTCGGTTTCAACATTTGATCGCGTGGGACCCTTTCAACTGATGACCGGAGAACTGTTTTTGTATGGAATGGCTCTCAGTCGCCGGGTCGCTCGGTCTCGGCGGGGAAGAGCGGGAGGTGCAGGTTGACCCGAACGACCCGATGAAGTTCTTCACGAACGCGAACGGGCCAAAGGATGATTTTCTTCAGCTCGCGCTGTTCGCGTCGGCGATATACTTGGTCGTCAGACTGCTCCAAGAGACGTCGTCGTTGAACTGAACTGAACCGATCCGACGAACGACGAGTAATACTGTACGACTCGCGCGATTCGATTCGATTCGATTCGATTCGCGTCGTCGGGTGGCGGCGATTACCAAAATACTGTAATAACGCCGGTTTCACTACACTAGTTGTGCACTACGCGTACGACGATACGACGGCAAAAGCTTCACTTCTTCGCGGCTTCCTTCGCGGCTTTGTTCGCAGCCTTCGCGACCGCGGCTCTCGCGGCGGCTTCCCTCTTCGCGGCTTCCTTCTTCTCCGCCTTGGCGCGCTCCGCCGCGAGCACGTCCTCGTCCGCGGAGGGGTCGTACGCGGCGGCCGCCGCCTCCGCCGCCGCCTTTGCCGCGCCGCCGCCGCCGTCCTCTCCTTCTACGCGTAACGCCTCATCGGCGGCGGTTTCGAGCGCTTTCAGATCCGCCTCCTCCTGCTCCTTCGCCCGCGCCGCTCTCATCTCTCGCGCCGCTCTTTCGCACGCGGCGTCGAACTTCTCCGCGAAGTGCGCCTCCTCTTCCACCGCGGCGGCGATCTCTTTCGGCGCCTCGGGGAACCCAGCCTCGATCAAATACCCGCGCAGAAGGACATCCTCCGCGTCATCCGCGCGTCGATCGACTTCGACTTCGGCGACCCCGCCGGCGACCACACCCTCGCGGTCGAACGACGCGACGAAGCGCGCGACGCGCGACGCGCGCCGCGCCGCCGCGCGCGCCCTCGCGATCTCAGCCTCCGCGGCGTCCTCGCGCGCGCGTTGCGCCGATGCCGCTTCTCTTTGTTCTCTCTCTTTATTCGCTCGACGCGTCGCGTCCATCTTCGGTGCGCCGCCGCCGCCGTGACAGTGACCGCCCTTCTTACCGCCCTTCCTCTTCGCCGCCGCCGCCGCCGCCGCCGCCGCCGCCACCGCCTCCTCCCGCCGCGACGCTTCCTCCTCAGGGCCGTTCTATACGAGCGAACGTCGGGGTGGAGTTGAAAGGCGTCAGTTGAAGGTGAAAGGCGTCCAGGGCGGGTATTCAAAGCGAGGGACCCTGGGCGCAGAGAAACGACGGCAAAAGTCCTTAAGGATCGGCGTTCACCACGCCGACGCGGTCGTACGGGAACCAGTGTGAGATAGAACGCGCCTCTTTTCTTTTCCAAAGCCGCCGGGGATCCATCGCCGCGATCAACTTCCCGATGACCGTGTGCTTCCACCCCTCGACGAACACGACGCCTTCCTCTTTCATGAACGTCTCGAAGTACGCCTCCGGCGGTTCCTTCCCCCATCGCTTCTTATCCGCCTTTTGCGCGGCTTTAAACCTCTGCCTGTAGTACTGCGACCGAACGATGCTTCCGCGGTCGCTCGCCTGGTTCGCGCGCTGATGAGGCGCGTTCCGTACGAAGCGAAGGATGTCGGGGTGGAGTTGAAAGGCGTCAGGGGTGGAGTTGAAAGGCGTCGAGGGCGGATATCGAAAGCAGCGAGGGGTGGGCGGAGAGAGACGCCGGGAGCGAAAGTCCTTAAGGATCGGCGTTCACCGCGCCGACGCGGTCGCACGGGAACCACTGTAATAAATGTGAACGCGCCTGATTCACCGACGCGAAAATCACCGCAAAGGTCGCGAACCCGGTCAGGACGCTCGCGACGGAGACCTTGACGTGCTCCGCGTCGAACACGGACTTTTTACCCCACTTCGGGCGCGCGAACGACGGGAGCATCGCGATCGTGTCGTCGTACTCCGCCCTGCGCTCCGGGTCGGTGAGGACCTCTTTTCCCTCGGCGATGACCTGGAAGAGGAGGACGCGAGCGATTGGTCATTTGATGACGTGGCAGACGAGCGGCCAATAGAAAGACGACGGAAACGTATTGCGGTATCCATGATACGACAACGAAACGGTATCCACCATGAGGCGCGGGCGGCACCTTGAATATCTTCTCCGCGCTCTTCTGCTGCGATTTCGTCAAGTGCCCCAGCTTATCCGGGTGGTACTGCAACGCCAGGCGTCGGTACTTGCTCTTGATCTCCGTCGCGTTCGCGGACTTGGAGACGTTTAACGCGCCGTAGTAGTCCGTTCTCACCCATCTGTGCGACAGACGCGGAGGGGAGAGGGAGGGAGCGGTGAGACGCCGCGGCGGAGCGTCGATCGACGGCGGCAGATCTGATGAGATCCACGCGACGTTCGATTCTTCGCCGCGATCGATCGAGTGGGCACGCGACGGCGACCGCGCGACGCGACGCGACGCGACGCGCGCGGGGGGGGCGTCGCGCGGCGCACCTCACGGCGTCGGACATGTCCGCGGACGCTCGCAACGGCGCGACGCATAGCGCGAGGAGCGCGAGGAGGATCACGCGGAGGTGGGACCTCATGACGTCGCGTCGCGGCGGCGTCGGTCGTTCTGGCGGACGCGACGACGGTTCGAGGCGACAGGAAGTCGTGACTCAAGGCGCTGCGACTGACCTGCTGCTTGTTGGCTGGCGCGAAAACTCAGACTGGAACGCGCGGAGCGGGCGCGCGCGCTCTTTCGGATTTTACCCACTGGCGCTCGTCACTATGGTATCGCTAACGCGTCCGACGGACTATCATAAAGCTCCGCTTCGGTCAGTACTCGATCGTCCCCAAAAACCCGTCCAGGTCGATCCCGGTGAGCTCGGGAGGCAGCCCAGATTTCGCCGGCGCGGCGGCGGCGGCGGCGTCTGCGTTTTCGTTTTCGTTCGCGCTCGCCGCCGCCTCCGGAGGGTCTTCGAACCCGTCGTTCTCCTCGTCCCCCGCGGCGCCCCCCTCGCGCGCGCGTTTCTTACTCGTCGTCGTCGTCGTCGTCACCGGCGCCGGCGGCGGCGGACGCGCCGCGGCGTTCGCTTTCCCCGACGCGCGAAGAAGCGTTCCCGCCGGCGCCGGCGCCGCGTCGTCCGCGCCCTTCCCCTCCGTTCCGCTCGTCGTCGTCGCGCCCGCGCCCGCGTCCCGACCCGCGGTCTCCTCAGCCCCCTCCTTTCCGCCCTCTATCCGCGCCTTGGACGCGGCGGCGAGCGGCGACGGCGTCGCGCTCACCGACCGCCTCCCGCCGCCGCCGCCGGCGCCGGCGCCGCTCAACAAAGGCGCGAACATCCGCCCCAGCTCGTTGTTCTCGTAGTCCTCGAACAGCGAGTCCATGACGTAATCGACGTCGATCTTTCCAAACTGATCGACCGAATCGAGCGCGACGTCGGCGGCGTTCGCGGGCGCGGCCCCTCTCGGCGATGTCCCCCCGATCCCGATCCCGCCGCCGCCGCCGCCGTCCGCGACTCCCTCCGCCTGCATGTGCCCGACGATGAACTCCGCGAGCTTCGCCTGGACTTTCTCGTCGCACAGCTCCCGCGGGAGTTCCCAGCTCCGCCACTGCCCGGACAACGATGAGGCGTCGGAGGCGGGCGTCGGGTCGTCCCCGAGCGACCCGAGGTGATCGGTCGCGCCGCCGCCGCCGCCGCCGCCGCCTCGTCGCTGGTGACCGTTCGCCCACGCTCCGTCGAACGCCGCGCCGAGGTTCCCGTTCCCGCCGCCGGGAGAAGAAGCGGCGCCCCCGCCGGGGCTCCCGAACGACGTCGACGTCGACGCCGCGCTTGGCCCCGGGCCCGGCCCGCCCCCCGCGCCCGCGAACTCGGCGGCGGCGGCGTATCTCCGCGGCGCCGCCCTCGCGTTTTTTCGTCCGCCTCGGCCCTCGCGGCCGCGGCCGGGGCTCCGCGCGGGCGGCGGCGGCATCTTCTCCGCGGCCGTGGGCGTCCGCGCGGCGAGAGAGGAGGCGCGGTCGCGGCGGTCGCCGCCGCCGGGCGGCTGCGCGGGCGTGCGCGTCGCGAGCGTCGCGAGCGTCGCCGCCGTCGCCGAACGTTCTTCGGACGACGGCGTCGCCGCCGCGACGGTCGACGGTCCCGCGCGCTCTTCCGCCGCGCCGTCGTCCCTCATCGCGACGACGTACTCCTCCATCGCGTCGTACATCTTCCTCGCGAGCGCGTTTCGCGCGCACGCGGCGTCGCGCCGCGACTCTCTCTCCGTCAGCTCGACGTACTCGTTGCAGATCTGTGTGGAGTTGAAAGGCGTCAGAAGCGGAGTTGAAAGGCGTCGAGGTCGGGGATTGAAAGCGAGGGACCCTGGGCGGAGAGACGCGCTGGCAAAAGTCCTTAAGAAACGGCGTTCACCACGCGAACGGGGGCGTATGGGGACCGGTGTGAGATAGAACGCACCTCGTCGAGGGCCTTGACGCCGTTCGGGACGCGATTCTTGAACGGCGCGAGGAGCGGTCGCGCTTCCTCTTTGAACAGCGTCAGCGTCTGCGCGACGATGACGATGGGCGCGATGACGCGCGATGGGGTGCGGATGCGATGTGGTGAGGGGCGAGGCGAGCGATGCGGGGTGGACGGAGGGAGGCGGGGAGGCGGGGAGGCGACCGATCGATCCGACGATCGATCGCGACGGGCGGGATTCGAAATCTTCGCTCGTCGTCGTCGCGTCCGAGCGTCGAAGCGCGGGGGGGGGGTGCGGCGCACCGCGTGGAAGCCGTTGGATCGGAGGTAGTTGAACACCAGCGCCGCGGTCTCCGTCCGAGAGACCGGCGCGGCCGCGGCCGCGGCGCCGGACGCTTCCGCGGGCGGCGGCGGCATCGTGACGCGCGCGTTGCGCTCTGGACCGTCGACGACGCGGCGCAGCGCGCGCGAAATCCGAGGTGTTTCGCGCGCGGCAAACTCTCAGGTGCGTTCTATACAAAAGTTTTTCACCCATCGCCCGGTTTCAACGTTTGATCGCGTCCCCTTTCAACTGACCGGTGAACTATTTTTGTATGGAATGGCCCTCAGCTGGCTGCGTCAGCCGACCGCGAAGGATGCGTGACGGCACCAGTCGGCCGCGCACGGGGGCGCGCGCGCGCGGGGCGGATGACGACGTCGACGTCGACGTCGCGTCCCCGCGCGCTCCCCGCGTCCCTGACCGCGCTGATCCCGCCGCCGTCGCGCGCGCTGCCCCGACCCGTGCCGTTCTTGCCCGTTGACAACGACGACGACGACGACGACGACGACGACGACGACGACGACGACGGGATCGAGATCCCTTCCTCGTCGTCGTCGCGCCGCGTCGTCGTCGCGCTGAACGCGTGCTTCCGCGAGCTGCTGTCGTGCGACGCGCGGACGTTCTGGAGCCACTGCGTGCACGACCGCGCGCTCCGCAAAGCTCTGGACACGTACTTGCAGTTCAGGACGCGCCCGCGCGAGCGGCGGAGTCGGCGACGGCGACGAGACGCGAACGCGAACGACGACGACGACGACGACGACGACGACGACGCGCTCGCGCGTCGAGTCTTCTTCGTCCATCGCCGACTCGCGACGCCGTTGGAGCGCGGGTCGCCGTTCGCGTCGATGACGCGACAGGGCGACGCGCTGCGCGACGCCGGGCTCTTGAACGTCCCGAAGCTTCTCGACCTGTGCGCGCTGTACGGCGAGGGCAACGAGGCGCTGGTGGGCGAGCTGCTGGAGGATGCGTTTCAGGCGCGTCCTCGGAGCATCACACTGGTCCCCATACGACCGCGTTCGCGTTGTGAACTTCATTCCTTAAGGACTTTCTTCTCTCCCGGCGCATCTCT
>MDSW01177297.1_pt1 | contig 12949 bp, 10 predicted proteins | sample 811171 | NCBI WGS metagenome assembly MDSW01 (sample SAMN05326641, study PRJNA326480) | marine metagenome | isolation source: seawater | place: Atlantic Ocean: North West | collected 2012 | reverse complement strand
TTTAATAATAAAAGAACTAATTCAACATGAAAATCCTCAAGGTATGCAAGGATTTGCATTTAATATACGTAAAGATATATTTAAAGATAGGAGAGTTAGAAAAGCTCTTTCATATGCTTTTGATTTTGAATGGTCTAATAAAAATCTTTTTTTTGATGCTTATACGAGAACTAATAGTTTTTTTGAAAATTCAGAATTAGCCTCTAGTGGTCTACCTTCAGATGAAGAATTAAAATTTTTGAATCCATATGTCGATATATTACCTAAAGATTTATTTTCTTTTGAATTTAAAAATACAGTTACCGATGGATCTGGTTATATGAGATCAGAATTACAGGAAGCGAGTACTCTTCTAAGAAATGCTGGATGGAAGCTAGTTGATGGTCAATTAATAAATTCTACAACTAATAAAAAATTTGAGTTTGAAATCTTACTACGCTCTCCTGCATTTGAGAGAATTGTTTTACCATTTAGAGACAATCTAGAAAAACTAGGAATTATTGTTAATGTAAGAACAATTGACAGCGCAGAGTATCAAAAAAAAATAGAAACATTTGATTTTGACATGATTGTTCAGACATTTTCACAATCACTTTCGCCTGGAAATGAACAAAGAAGTTTTTGGGGCTCTGATGCAGCTGATACTAATGGATCAAGGAATGTAATAGGAATCAAAAATTATGCTGTTGATGGATTAATAGAAAATCTAATTAATGCAAAAGATAGAGAAGAATTAATAACCATCACAAAAGCTTTGGATAGAGTGTTACTGTGGAACTATTATGTTATTCCTCAATGGCATATTTCCTCATATAGAGTTCTTTATTGGAATTTTTTTGATCAACCTGCTATTAAGCCAAAGTATTCACTAGGATTTGATACCTGGTGGATTAACCAAAATAAATATAATCAAGTACAGTCGAACAGAACTTCAAACTAATTATTAAAGTTTCATTCAAATAATATACAATAGTTAAATAATGGGAGCTTATCTAATAAAAAGACTCTTACTAATTATTCCAACATTGTTTGGAATAATGTTGGTAAATTTTGCTATTGTACAGTTTGTTCCCGGTGGTCCTGTTGAACAACTCATTGCTCAGATGACAGGTACTGCAGTTGAGTCTACAGCAAGATTCTCTGGAAGCAATGAAGGTGAAGTTGCAGATTTTGATACAATTACTGCTTCATCAAATGAAACATACAGAGGTGCTCAGGGTTTAGATCCAGAAATAATTAAAGAAATAGAAAAGATGTATGGCATGGATAAACCAGCCATAGAGAGATTTTATAAAATGATGAAAGATTATTTAACTTTTAATTTTGGTGAGAGTTTCTTTAGAGATCAAAAGGTTACAGACTTAGTTCTGGATAAAATGCCTGTTTCAATTTCGTTAGGTTTATGGACAACAATTCTTGTTTACTTAATATCTATACCTTTAGGTATAAGGAAAGCAATTAAAGATGGATCAAAATTTGATATTGTATCAAGTTCAATAGTAACAATTGGATACGCAATACCAAATTTTTTATTTGCTGTAATTCTTATTGTCTTTTTTGCTGGAGGAAGGTTTTATGATATTTTTCCACTTAGGGGACTTTTTTCAGCCAATTTTGATGAATTATCTCTAATTGAAAAAATTATAGATTATTTTTGGCATCTAGCCTTACCTCTTACAGCAATGATTGTAAGTGGCTTTGCAGGTCTAACATTTCTAACTAAAAATTCCTTTCTTGATCAGATTAATCAACAATATGTTATCACTGCAAGAGCAAAAGGTTTAACAGAAAAAAAGGTTTTATATGGTCATGTTTTTAGAAATGCAATGCTAATTGTTTTGGCTGGTTTTCCAGCTGCTTTTATTGGAATACTTTTTACAGGCTCATTATTTATAGAGGTTATTTTTTCATTGGATGGTTTGGGATTATTAGGATACGAGGCGGTTATCTTAAGAGATTATCCTGTAATATTTGCCACTCTTTATTTTTTTTCGTTACTTGGGTTAATAATGGGAATTATTAGCGACTTTATGTATTCAGTAATTGATCCTCGAATAGATTTTGAAGCAAGGTAATAATGGAGTTAACTAAATTAAATCAAAGGAGAATAAATAATTTTAAAGCAAATAAAAGAGGTTTTTATTCTTTTTGTATATTTAGTACATTATTTTTTATTTCATTATTTGCAGATTTTTTTGCTAATGAAAAACCTTTGTTAGTTAAATATAATGATAATTTTTATTTTCCAATATTAACATATTATTCTGAAACGGCCTTTGGTGGAGATTTTGAAACTGAAGCTGACTATAAAGATCCTTATGTAAAAAATTTGATTAATAAAAAAGGATGGATGATTATGCCAATTATTCCATATTCATATGATACTATTATAAGAGATTTGTCCTCACCAGCACCATCAGCACCATCAAAAAATAACTGGTTGGGTACAGATGATCAAGCGAGAGATGTGCTTTCAAGAGTAATTTATGGTTTTAGGATTTCTGTTTTATTTGGTTTCACTCTAACGTTCTTCTCAATGGTTATAGGAGTTACTGCTGGAGCTCTTCAAGGATATTTTGGAGGTAAAACTGATCTTTTTTTTCAAAGATTTATGGAGGTGTGGTCTGCAATACCAACTCTTTATGTGTTAATAATATTAGCAAGTATGATTCAACCAAATTTCTGGTGGTTACTAATTATTTTATTACTTTTTAGTTGGATGGGATATGTAGGTGTTGTCAGGGCTGAGTTTTTAAGGGCAAGAAATTTTGATTACATAAGAGCAGCTAAAGCTTTAGGAGTTTCTAATAAAACAATTATGTTCAGGCATATGTTGCCCAATGCAACTATTGCCACAATAACATTCTTGCCATTTAGTTTAAGTGCTTCAGTAACTGCTTTATCAGGTTTAGATTTTTTAGGATTTGGACTTCCACCAGGATCTGCATCATTAGGAGAAATGGTGAATCAAGGAAGAAATAATTTACAGGCTCCATGGCTTGGAATAACTAGTTTTCTTACTTTGGGGTTAATGCTTGGACTATTAGTTTTTATTGGCGAAGCAATAAGAGACTCATTGGATCCTAGAAAAACATTTAATTAAAATGGATAAAATATTATCAATTAATGATCTTAGAATTTCATTTAAAGATAATGAAGTTGTAAAAAATGTAAATTTAGAAATTTTAAAAGGTAAAACTACAGCAATTGTTGGTGAATCTGGATCTGGTAAAACATTAACTGCTTTAAGTATATTAAGACTTTTACCAAATAATGCTAAAATAAAATCTGGGGAAATAATTTTTGATAATAAAAATATTTTATCTGAAACTAACCATTTTATTCAAAAAATAAGAGGTAATAAAATTACAACTATTTTCCAAGAGCCTATGACTAGTCTCAATCCTCTGCATACAATTAATAAGCAAATTGAAGAAATAATTTTAATTCATAATAAAGTAAGTTACGAAAGTGCAAAGAATATAACCAATGATTTGTTACTTGAAGTTGGGTTAGGTGAAGTAGCAAAGAGACCAAAAGTATATCCGTATGAATTATCAGGGGGTCAAAGACAAAGGGTAATGATAGCAATGAGTATAGCTAACAAACCTGATTTATTAATAGCTGATGAGCCAACGACCGCTCTAGATGTAACAATACAAATACAAATTCTAGATTTATTATCAAATTTACAAAAAAAACTTGGCATGACATTGCTTTTTATTAGTCATGACCTATCAGTAGTAAAAAAAATATCAGACTATGTTTATGTCATGAAAGATGGAAAAATTATAGAAAGCGGTAAAAAAGAAAAAATATTCAACAGCCCAGAAAATGAATATACAAAAGAGTTGATTTCTTCAAATACCAAGAAAAAAAATAATATATTTATTAAAAATAATGAAATATTAAAAGTAGAAAATTTAAAGGTTTGGTATCCTATTAAGAAAGGTATACTTAGAAGAACAGTTGATTATGTTAAAGCAATTAAAAATATAAACTTTAAACTTCACAAAGGTGAGAGCATTGGTATTGTTGGTGAGTCTGGTTCAGGTAAAACATCTCTTATTTTAGCAATATTAAAACTTATAGAATCAAAGGGAAAAATTTTTATTGATAATAAAGATATAAATCAATTTAATTATAATCAGATTTTAAAAATGAGAAAGGAGATTCAAATTGTTTTTCAAGATCCTTTCTCATCTTTAAGTCCTAGAATGAATGTTGAAGAAATAATTTGTGAAGGATTAAACATTCATTTTTCAAATATGACAATAGATGAAAAAATAAAGAAATTAAAAAGTGTTTTAAACAGTGTTGGTTTAGACTATTCAGAAACAATTGAAAAATACCCTCATGAGTTTTCAGGTGGTCAGAGGCAAAGGATCGCAATTGCTAGGGCATTAATTTTGGAACCAAAAATACTAGTTTTTGATGAACCAACATCGGCTCTTGATATCTCAGTGCAAAATCAAATAATTAACTTGTTAAATGGACTTCAAGAAAAACTATCATTAAGTTATATTTTTATTAGTCATGATATGAAAGTTATTAGATCTATTGCGGATAAAGTAATTGTTTTAAAAGATGGAGTGGTTGTTGAAGAAAATAGTAGTGATAATATTTTTAAAAATCCACAGTCAATTTACACTAAAAATCTAATAACATCATTATTATAGATAAAAATTAATGAATAATGAGCCTTCAAAAGATGTATTAGAGCAATTATTAACCAAATATAGCAATAAAGATTTTGATAGTTTATTATTTCAAATATCAAAGTTGAAAGCTCAGTTTCCAAAATCAATTTTTTTGCTAAATCTTTTGGGAGCAACTTATAATGAATTAAAAAATTATGAAGAAGCTATTAAATGCTTTAATAAATTATTAAATATTAATGTAAACTTCGCTGACGCGTATTATAATTTAGCAATAATCTACAGAAAAATAAATAAAATTGATAAATCAATAAATAATTACAATCAATGTATAAAAATAAACCCTAAAAAATTTGAGGCATTAAATAATTTGGGTAATATTTATAAAGAAAGAAACGAAATTGATAAAGCTGTAGAAAAATATTTAGAATGCCTAGAAATTAATCCAAATTATGAAATTGCTCTTCAAAATTTTGGTGTCTGTTTACAAAATTTCAATTTTAAAAGCAATTCCATTGTTGCAGAAAAGCACATAATTAACTTACTAAAGAGAAATAAAATTCTAAGACCAGTTGATATAATTAAATCTTTAATTCATTATATTTATCTGGATCCAAAATTTAAATTAATTCTTGAAAGTATCAAAAATTTAGAAAATACTTATCCAATTGATAAGCTTATTGATGAAGTTTTAGATAATAAAATTCTAATTTGCTTACTAAAAATCACTCCAATAACAGACATAAAGATAGAAAAACTAATAAAGTATATTAGAAAAAAAATACTGTTAAATTTAAATATAGTTAAAAATAGAGAAATCACTTTTAAAATAATGGACTCCATTGCTAAACATTGCTTTATAAATGAATATTTATATCCAATTGATTTAGAAGAAGAAGAAAAATTAAATAAAATAGAGAAGCAAATATCAATGAATATTGAAAAAGAAGATCATGATAATGATTTAGAAATTGCTTGTTTAGCAGCATATAAACCTTTGAGTTTTTATAATTGCTCAAATAAAATCAAAATCAACGATAAGATTGCAGATCTTATAAATCAACAAATTGAAGAACCAAAAAAAGAAATAATTATAAAAAATAATATTGCATCTAATATTATTAAGAATGAAATTTCCCTAAAAGTTATGAATCAATATGAACATCATCCCTATCCAAGATGGACAAAAATTGCTTTAAACAACTATCCAACTGATGTTGTAAATTCTTTTAACAAAATCGATATAAAAGTAGATGAAGATAGAATTAAGAATTGGAGTAAAATAAATATACTCGTTGCAGGTTGTGGAACGGGACAGCATGCAATAACTACTGCAACTAAGTATGAAAATTCATTTGTTACTGCTATTGATTTAAGTACAGCCAGTTTAAGTTATGCTAAAAGAAAATCAGACGAACTAGGTTTAAAAAATATAGATTTTATTCATTTGGATATCCTAGATTTAAAGAAAATTAAAAAAAAATTTGAAATCATTGAAAGTGTTGGGGTTCTTCATCATATGGATGATCCATTTGTAGGTTGGAAAACTTTGTGTGATTTTTTAAATCCAGGTGGACTAATAATGATTGGGTTATATAGCAGATTTGCAAGACAACATATAAGTAAAATAAGAGCAAAAATAAAAAAACTTAATATGATTATAAATAATAAAAATATTATTAACTATAGGGAAAAGATAATAGATTCAAATCATGATGATTTTAAATATATAAAATATAGTTCTGATTTTTATACCACAAGCAGTTTGAGAGATTTGCTATTCCATACACAAGAACATAATCTTGATATTCCAGAAATAAAAAAATTTATAAGCAAGTTAAATTTGAGATTTTGTGGATTTGAAAATAAACAGATATTAAATTTATTTTTAAAATCAAATAATAAAAAAAATTTATATAATTTAGATACCTGGAGTGATTTTGAAATTAAAAATCCTGACATTTTTTCGAGTATGTACCAATTTTGGTGTCAAAAAAATTAAATTTTAATTAAAATTTATTAAATTCTAATGCAATAAATTCTCCAACAAGAGAAGATCCTGATGGATCAGTATGAATGCCATCATAAAATAATTTATTATTATCTTTTTTAAAATGAATATTCAGATCAATACATTTAATTTTTTTTAACTTACAAAATTCTAAAGTATATTTATTTATTTTTTTTAAATAAAAACTAAGCCAATGATTTGTAGAAATAAATTGAGTAATTAGTATTAATTCTGATCCTTTCGTTTTTACTAAATTGTTAATTTTTGATAAATTATTTAGATAGTAATTTTTAAAAAAATTTTCATATTCTTGGCTCAATTCTAATTCTTTTTTTGGAGGCTCGGTTCTAAATGGCTTAAATATATTAGGTTGATTATTATAAGATACCTGATATTTTTGAGAAATAATATTACCTTTTATAATTAGATAAATTGAATGAAACACACTATTATTCTTAAAATATTGAATAATTCTTTTTCTTTTATTTAGATTTACAAGTGTATCTCGATTTGAGTCATTAAGTTCACGTCCTTTAAAGACTTTACGATTATCGGAGGCATTTTCTACGAATAATATCGCATCGTTAATTCCAATATAAGCAAGGATGTATTTAGGTTTAAGATCATCATATCTATCTAGCCACAGAGGAAAAATTGATAGATGTCCAAAGGATGTTTGACCACCAATTCCCGCATTTAAAACTTTTTGCTTATTAATTAAATTATTTTGAAAAATTTTTGTCCATATTTTTTTATCATCAACCTCCCTTTCTTCAGTTGTGCTTCCGCCTAAAACCAAAATATCTATTTCCGAAAGATAGTAATTATTTGCTCTAAAACCAAACTTATCTCTAGAATAAATACCAAAATTATTGGATTTATATGGAAAGTCTTTGATTAAATTTGTTTGTTGTCTAGGTATTAGGAGGCTGCCATAGTTTTGCATCTTAAACCAACCACCAAAAATAATTTCTAAACAAATAAGTCCTAAGAAAAAAACTATTAAATTTGTAACAATTATTTTAAAAATTTTATTCATTAAATTGTTTTTTTTAATAAAGTAATTATAGTTAATTTTATTATATTATGTTTTATATAAAACAAATAGTCAGAAGTATACTTAACTTATTTAACATAGATTTTTATAATACAATAAATACAATTAAAGTAAGCAAGAAAATATGGATGCCTATAAATAATAGAGAAAAAAATAAATCGTTTAAATTATACTATGAAGGTTTAAATATTAGCAAATCTACATGGTCAGATAATTTATCTAAACAATTAAAATTTTTCTCATTAATACAAATGGTCCAATATGTATTGAATAAAGAATTCATTGGTGATTTTGTGGAATGTGGATGTTGGAAAGGTCATTCAAGTTGGATTATAGCAAAATTAATAACTGAGAGAAAAATAATGTTTAATTTTCATATATTTGATAGTTTTGAGGGTGGATTATCTGAACTGCATATTAAAGATAAAAATAAAATTAAAAATTTAAGTGAAAAAGAAATTATCAATCAAAAAAATCATTTTTCAAGTAATGAGGAATTTGTAAAGAGAATATTGAATGGTTTTGATTTTGTTAAAATTTATAAAGGATGGATACCAAAAAGATTTGATGAAATTAAAAATAATTCATTTCAATTTATTCATATTGATCTAGATTTATATGAACCAACATTGGAGTCACTTAAGTTTTTTTTTCCAAGACTTATAAATGGAGGTGTTATTGTTTGTGATGATTATAATGAAACTGAGTTTCCGGGAGCTAAAAAGGCATGGGATGAATACTTTGAAAATAAAGATTTAACTTTTTTTTACGAGTCACCTTATGGAGGATGTTTTTTAATAAAGTAATTTATAAAAATCAATTATTAATGATTGTATAAAAATAAAAAAAAATTTTTTGAAATATCAATTCTTATGCAATAAAGTAAAATAGTGGTTAAAAGAGAGTTCAAACCATTGTTAGTATTTCTACTATACACGCTTTCTAAACTTTATAACTAGAAAATAGTTAGGAAATTATAAAGATTATTTAATGTTAATTATTAATTACCTTGAGTAAGTCTAGCCTATATGTAATCAATAATTTAATGTATATTTTCCAATATGATCAAATATCTAACCTATATTATGATTTTTTTTTTTATTTTCTACAAATACTAATTCAAAGGAAATATTAGAAAAAATTTACTTGTCCAAAGATTGTAATGGTGATGATAGTATTTGTGAAGATCCATTTGTTTTTGAAATTACCTTTCAGAAAAAAGATAATTTAATTGAGATTATTAATTCTAATTTATTAGATCATAAACATGTTGAAAAAATATCAGATCAAAGATTAAAAATAGAAAATGAAAATTTCTCAATAAATTTTTTTATAATAAATAATTTAGAGAATAAATTTGATTTTGAAATTATAGGTCAAATTAATAAAGAAAATTTTGAGGCTAAAAACATGATTATTTCTTTTTCAAATCAACTATTAGCAGAATACAAATTAATTTTATATTAAGATATAGAACGTATTTGTAGTTAACACTTTTTTAGGAATAGTTTCGAAGACTAATGGTACGTAGCATATGGCGGAGAGAGAGGGATTCGAACCCTCGGTAGTATTGCTACTACACACGCTTTCCAAGCGTGCTGATTAAAAACAAAGTTAAGGGTTTTTAAGAAAAATTAATCGAAAATATAATAATAATAATTAAAGAAGTTGCCCTATGGTTGCCCGATTTTAATTGTTATCAAAAATTCTTATTACGTGAAATTTAATTATTAAAACTTAATTTATATTTTTTCATATCGTTTATTTTTTTTATTTTACTTTCTAAATAAGCCATAGGTTTATTACCTTTAACTCTATTACAATGTCCGCAAAGAAGTTGTAAATTATCAATATAATCACCTCCTCCTTTACTTTTTGGAACAATATGATCTACTTCTAAATTTCTTAACTCAAATTGGGTGTTACAAGCATTACATTTATTTTTTTGATTTTCAAAAAGGGTTTCTTTAATGCTTTTTGTAATTTTAATTTTTTTAATATCAGTTCTTACTGGCAATATTTTTGGATTTGCAAAACTATTAAACAATCCATAAACATCTTCAAGTCTGTCTTGAACTAAATTAACCGAAGTTTCACTAACATCAATCCCAATCCATTTTCTATTTAAATATTGAGCAGAAACACAAGTAGTAGCACATCCACAAAAAGGATCTAAAATTACATCACCTTCATTGGATGATGCTAAAATTATTCGCTCTAATAATTTCAATGGTTTTTGAGTAGGATAACCTGTAAGTTCTTTTCTGTATCTATCTGTGGACCATATATCTACCCACCAATCTTCAAGTAATTTACCTTTATCTTCCATTTGTTTTTTTATATCAGTAGTACCTTCTTCTCTAGAGCCAAAAACCTGACCTGTGTTATGGACACCACTTTTGTGTTGGATTCTTTGTTCATTAAAAACTTTATTTTCATTATCTTTAGAATAAAATAAAATTATGTCGTGTTTCCTTCCGAATTTTTTTGGTGATTTTCTTGGACCTGTGTAACACCAAGATATTTCATTTTGAAAATTTTTTTTACCAAATATTCTATCCATAATAATTTTTAAATAATGACTAGCTGTAGGATCGCAATGTAAATATATAGAACCTGTTTTTTTTAAAATTCTATGCATTTGAATTATTCTTTGTGCCATATAGGTAATGTATGCTTTCATAGATTCGCTATGTAATTTGCCAATTGATTGAATAAATTGTACCAAAAAAGGATAACCTTCAACCAACTCTTCCAAATGTTGCTCATCAACATCATCCCATGACCACATATCTTCAAAAGATGCGCCAGCTGCTTTACTTCCAACAGGGGCTTTAAATAATTTTTTGGAATTGAAAGGAGGATCAAGATAAATTAAATCTATACTTTCAGAATTTAATCCGTACATTACATATAGACAATCGCTAGTGTAAATTAAATTTTCTTTTATTGTCATTATAAATACAATTTATATAAAGCAAATTTGTATTGTATTTGTCTATATTGATTTAATTTTTTAGACCATACAAACTAAAAAGGTTGCCCTATTGTTGACCATACATATTCAACTTAAAGAGGGTAGAAGAAAAAATCAATTATTTGGCGGAGAGAGAGGGATTCGAACCCTCGATAGTGTTGCCACTATACACGCTTTCCAAGCGTGCTGATTAAACCGCTCTCACATCTCTCCTAATTTAAATTAAAGATTATCATAATAAAATTATTGTTAATAGATATTTATGATATTCAAAGTCTAATCGCTTTGTAATTAAAATAGTATATTATAAATAATATTTTAAAAATAAAAATTTATTAAATTTTGTAACATATGAATAAAATTAATATACATTTGGTAGGAGATTTAGGTAATCAAATGTTTCAATTAGCTCTTGGAATAGCGAAACAAAAAAATTATAATTTAGATTTAAGAATAGATAATCTTTTTGTAAGAATAAATAAATATAAATTAAAATATAAATTAGATTATTTTAAGAACGTAAAAACTATTAAAAAAACAAACTTTATTGATAAAACTCTGTATTTAATAGATAGGTTTTTTTTTATTTTTATTGGAATAAAACTATCTAATAATAGAGTTGTATTATCAGATACCCCACAAATTATTAATCATAAATTAAACATTTATAAGAACAGTAAATCCATAGTGAAAAGATTTGACCTGTTAAATGATCATGAATTTAATAAATATAATATAAATTGGTTACATGGCTACTATCAGAGTGAAGATTATTTCAAAGAATATAAAAAAGAAGTAATTAATATATTTGAAATAGATCCTCCTAAAGATGAAAAATTTATAAAGATGAAAGAATTTATAATTAGTAAAAACTCAGTTGGAATTGGAATAAGACAGTTTGAAGAAATGATTGGTAGTAAGAAATTAGTTGGTGGATTGAGTAGTTCTACATATTATAATAATGCAATAAAAATTATGAACGCAGAAATTAAAAATCCACATTATTTTGTTTTTTCTACTATAAATTTTCCATTATTTGATAAGATAAATTTTAGATCTAATGTAACTTTTATTAATAATGATACTGGTTATAAAGGAGTCATTGAAAATCTATGGTTAATGAGTCAATGCAATCATTTTATAATAGGAAATAGTAGTTTTCATTGGTGGGCTGCTTGGTTAGCTGAGTCAAAAAATAGGGAGACTAAAGTTATAGTGTCAGATAATTTTCCCAATAAGAATACAATACCTAAAAGATGGACTAAAATTAAAGATTATTAATCAATAAGTTATTTCATTACAATTCTATATATTTTATTAGCAATCGTGCTAGATTTAGTTTTGAAACTTTTTTCATCAAATATATTTGTCATATTTGACTTAAATCTTTTTGGATGCAGAATAAAAAACTTAATTTTTTTACTTTTAATAAAATAATCGTTAGCACTCTTAAATATACTATTTAAAGCAGCCTTGGATGCAGTATAAAGTATATAGTTTTTTCTTGGTTGATTATATGCAGATGAACCAATAAATATAATTTTTGTTTTCTTATTTGGAACGTTATAAATTAAATATTTTAATATTAACCAATTTGAGTAAGTGTTAACATTCAAAATACTATGAAAATCTTTATCATTAAAACCAAAAACACCTGCACAATTAATAATAATATCAAAGTTATTTTCTTTTAAGATTTTAGTTAAATTTTTTTCAACATTTTTATTATTGAAATTTATTTTATTAGATGATGGTGAAAATATTCTAAAAACTTTGTTCTTAGTAAATTTTATTCTAATTGCATTTCCAAGAGTTCCTGAACCACCGAGTAATAATATTGATTTACTTTTCATTAATTATACTTTCAACTCTAAAAGTATCTTTTTCATAATCAATACCTCCTCTGAGACCTGATGAAAAAACAATAAATTCATTTTCTTCCTCTTTAATATTTAAAGCATGAATTTCATAAGGCGGTGTTGATACAATTTGCCCCTCTCTAACAATTTCGAACTTAGCACCATCTTTTGAGCCAAAATCTTTATACCAATATTCTAAATATCCCTTTGTAACTAAAACATGCTGTGTTGTTATTTTATGGTAATGATTACCACGTATATTAAAAGGTTTGGTATTGATAACAGCTACATGATTAATATTTTCATTATAAAATATATCAATTATACTTCCTCGAATATCTTCAAATTTCTCAAGTGGTGGATCTATTTCTTTTCTAAAATATCTAA
>MDSW01109067.1_pt1 | contig 12949 bp, 18 predicted proteins | sample 811171 | NCBI WGS metagenome assembly MDSW01 (sample SAMN05326641, study PRJNA326480) | marine metagenome | isolation source: seawater | place: Atlantic Ocean: North West | collected 2012 | reverse complement strand
CTGACCATTCAGGATTATATTTGTTACTAACTACAATTACAGGCTTACTTTCTTTTATCTCACACTCTTTAGAAAAATGTTCTTGATATGGTGGTGGTTTCCAAGTTTTAAAAGTTTGTAGTGGATTAAAATTATGATTATAAATTTCCGCAACCTGATACTTCCCACTAAAAATACTATTTTGATCTCTTTTATTAAGTTCATCTACAAAATAAAAAAGTTCATCAGTTCCTTTTAGAGTATCTACAATAACCTCATTACCTTTAATTTTATGATAATATACGATTGGAGCATATTGTGATAACATCCAACTAAACTCATCAGTAAAATTAAATCTAACTTGTTTCATCTTTTTATAATCAAATTTTTTGAATACCAATTTGATTAGCGATATTTTTAACTTTGTTAACCGCTGATTTATAGTTTCCAGTTCTACAAGATTCTAAAATAGTATTTGCCTCGGTAACCGTAATCGGTGATTGATGAAACTTATCATTATATAGATATGAATCAACTTGTTTTGATGCAATAGTTTCTACTACTTTCAACGCCTCTTTAAAGTTATTATATCCTGTATAATCACCTGATAACTTTTGTCCTTTATCAGATAGTACAAGATAGTCTGAATACTCAAGCATTATCTTTATCCTCATTGTTATGCCAAGGATAAATTCCCTCGGCGATTAAATTAGTGTGATGTTCTAATCCACCATCTTCTTTTAGTTCAAGATTAACCGCAATCTCAGTTGCCAACATATCCCTAAAACTTTCAGATGCTAAATTTGCCTGAGAGTCTTTATGTCTCTCAAGGACTTTTTTTATTTTCTCTTTCATTACTTTCTCCTTAAATCGATCAAGGGGGACTGGGAAAGAAAGGAATAAAAAACCAGTCCCCCCACCCTAATCGGGTTAAATCTTAGAACCCACTTGAATCGGAATCTGTATCTTCTTCGTTGAATAAGTTCTCGTCCGAACCATCAGAGATATACTTTTGAACTAATTGTTTTACAAAAGTTCTCTCTGAATCCATCCCACCATCATCAGCGAATTGTGGATAGATACTTACTTCAGCCGCCTCATCCAAACCGAAACCATCGTAAACCAAACCAGCCATCTCAACAGAAGTTCTCGTGGAAACACCAGTCGAAACTTTACCTGTATCTGATTTTGATTCCATTCTCGTGGTGTTTGAAATCTCAGAAATCGCCTTGAGTAACTCAGGGTCAACGTGAGGAAACATATACTGAAGTAATCCAAACTCTTCTGAATCATTAAGAACATCCATCTCAACAATCGTGAATCTGTCCATCAACGCCTTATCCATAACTCTTGTTGAAGTGTACTCATTACCGATATTAGCGGTAGCCACAAAAGTAACTCCCTCGGCAACTGGAATAGTTTCCTGTCCACTCGCCTCATCAAGTCTCAAGTATCTCTGTCCTTGGTCAAGAACAGTCATCAAAATATTCCAAGCATCTGGATGAGCCCTTGATAACTCGTCAAGAAGAATCACAGCGTTTGGTGTTTGAATCGCCTTAACAAAAAGTGATTCTGAAAAGTAAGTACCTTTCTTCTTATCAAAGTGAACATTACCAATTAAGGTAGCTCTTGGGTCTTGAGTAGAACCCATATTGAAATAGAAGTCAGGTCTATCAAGTGAATTAACAAGTGACTTCGCGGCCATTGTTTTACCACAACCAGCCGGACCAGTCATCAAAATGTTCTTACCTCTAACGGCGGAACGAATCAAGTACTTCCACTTTAATTCCTTCATAACCAAACCTTTAGGTTTTAGTTTGTAAGAACTATGTATAAAATTAAGAACTTCAGCGTGGTCACTTGGAACTTCAACTGAAGAAACGTCAAAAACTGGAGCGGTAGTTTCTTCAAACATACTCATTGGAACAGCCCACCAATACTTACCACCACTCTTGTTTATCCTACGTTCAAGAGCCATACCATTATTGAAGGCTTTTTTCCTCGCACCAGTCGTTATATCTGATGTGTATTTATTACCATCAGCATCGAAAGCGTTGTAACGATTACCACTCTTTTCGATTTTTACGATTATTGATTGATTAGAATTCATATTTATTTCCTTTATTTATTCCTTAAATTCGATACGTTAATATACGTATAAAACACTATACGTGTCAAGTCTTTTTTTAAATTATTTTTAAACATTTCCAAGTATCAAAAAAAATCCAAAAACTAAAAATATCCATACTACAGTTAAAAACTCAGCAACTCGATATCCTATTAATTTCCAATTCATAATTTTTCCCTTATTTTTCATACCTTAATATACTAATAAAACACTATACGTGTCAAGTCTTTTTTTGAAAAAAATGATAAAATAATATTCCAAACATAAACCCAAAATAGATAGCGAAAAACGTACCTAATAAAAATATAAAATCTTCCATTATTTAAACCAATGTAATTTTCCATTATCAGATTGAAAAGTGCTCCAAGAACATTTTGTCCAAACACACTCCCAATAATAATCGAAATGTTGTTTTGTAACCTGTTTCATTTTCCACCCACAATTACAAGTGGGTGTTTTTTTTATTTTATTGTATAACCATTTAACCATAAATTAAAGTGGAGCTGACAGGATTCGAACCTGCGACCTCTTCCGTGCAAGGGAAGCGTTCTCCCAACTGAACTACAGCCCCATATCTTTACTTTTCCAAGAACTTCTTGTTCATTGTTTTAGCAATCTCCATTACATTTCTAAGATTGATGAACTCAGCATCTTTACCATACATCTTGGTAAAACTAATCATATTATCTTCTCTACCATAACTATCACCACCAACAAAATAACTCATCACGTTAACACCCATCCCACGAATTTCATTAACCATTTTCTTAGTATGATTAAGAGCATCTCCGTGGTAGTAATTAATTTCGTGATTACTGAACATTGGCATCCCATCTGAAAGATTCAAGAAATAAGAATCTTTTTGATTAGTAGTAGGAATGATATCTTTCATAATCGCTTCGAAACATAAACCTTCTGGTGTAGTACCACCAGCGTAAATACTTGGAAACATTTTCTTTATCTTGTTGAACTTATCAACTCTTGAATCATAACCAATTAAGATTAGTGGTGAAGTTACTGAAGCACCTCTACCAAATGCGTTTGAATCGTGAGTACTTCTGAAAGAAACTTGAACATCAACATTTTGAATCATATCAACAGCCTTACAAATCGCAACCACAGTAGTCATTGTGTTTTCCCACTTATCCCCACTCATAGAACCACTAGCATCAACCGAGATATGTAAGAAAGCATCTGAGTAATTCTCAGTAAATGTTTGTGAAAAAACTCTATTGTTTCCAAAACCTAACTCAGCAATCAGTCTCTTATCAATTCTACCAGCATCTAATCTGTTCCACTTCAAATCTCTTGATTCTCCACGAATCTGAAGTTTTCTACCTAACTTAGTTCCAAGTGAAATACCATTACTTAACCATTCAGGTGATACTTCAGTTCTGTAAGGTCTTCTAAGAATATAAGGAAAGATTGAATCATCAATCATATTTTGAGTTAGTTTCTTAACGTAGATAACTCCAACACCTTTTGATTTACCATACGTACCAGTCTCGTAATCCCAATTACTATTTTGTAATCCCTCACCAGCGGTAACTTTCTCAACACCAGCATCTTCCATAGTTTTAATCATCTGGTTATCTTTTTTAGTAAGAGTACCAACTTTCTTAGTATCACCATTGATAAAATCTTTTTGTTTCTGAATCGCGTTTGATAGTTGTTTTTGTTGTTGAGGTGTCAAATCAATTTCTTTACCCTCACCACTACCACTCATCTCTTGAGAATTTTCTGAATCAGAATCAGAATCTTCACTATTCATACCATCCATCATTTCTTGAAAATCTTCATCACTCATTTTATTATCGGATTGATTACCACCATCAGAATCAGAATCTTGGTCTTGAAATTTCTTATTAGGTAAAGAACTTAGAACCAATCTGTAAACTTCAAGAGCCACATTAAAAGCATCTTCTGTAGAGGTCAACTTTTTAACTCTACCACCACCGAAAATAACTGAGTAAATTTCTTTTAGATTTGGAAGAGCGTTTAAGTTACGATTCTTATTAGTTAGGTTGATAATTCTCATAATGTATGAATCCCAATCTAAATCTGTATGAGAATTAGATTTAAGAGCCTTATCAATTACTTTAGAGTGAAAGTACTTATCATACATTGAATGATAGTAACCCTTGTAACCAGGTGAATTTGAAAACACAAAGTAATCAATTCTTCTATCTTCAACATAGTTTAAAAGATTTTTGATATGTCCACGAGCATCAAACCTATCAATGGCTTTCTTCTCAGCCAGATGATAAACTTCTTCAGGAATCTGATTCTCAAGATTTCTTAGAAAATCAAAATCAGAAAGTTTAATGTGTGAACCCTCGTGAAGAGCCAAACCAACAACAGGATCGAAATTCTTCTGGTCAAGTTTAGAACCGATAGTAACAACTTTACCATCAGTATAAGAAGAATCTTTGTTTTGAAACCTTACGTTAATATTACTATCACCAGTAACGATAGTAACAAAGTTTGCGATAGCCCTACGATATTGAGCCAACTGAACGTGGTCAACACCTTTTTTCTTTGGTTGAATATCTTCATCAATAAATTCACTCCTACGTGAATCCCAATCTGTATCAGCCCAAAACGAAGAAAATGGTGTATCGGATTTTTTAGTACCACCGATACTATATTTCTCACGTAGAGCCATTGGGTTAAAATGTTTAAATTTACTCATTTGATTATTTTTTTCCTTTTTCATACCCCTTAATATACGTAATAAAATACATATATGTCAAGTCTTTTTTTCATTTTTTTTAATTTATTTTGTTTACCCATTTCCTCAATCGTTTTGGTAACATTTGTTGATTGGTAATTAAGTTAACTAATTTGTTTTTCATCACCATACTAATCTTATCATCTTGGTATAATTTCAAACAATAATCTAAAGTAGGATAATAACCATTATTATTATAATAATCTTTTACTAATGATTCAGCCTTACTCATTGAGATGTATTTGATTGTTGGTGTTTTTTGAATAAAGGTACGTTTGGGTTTTGGATTATCTTTTTCTTCGTAATATTTCTTTAACCATCTATCCCAACTCTTATCCGCAACAATACCTTTAGCTGGTTTATTACCAGTCGAACTTCTCCTATCGATAGAAGTTAGATGTTTCTTTTTTGCTGATGAAACTGGTTGAATATATCCACCTGTCTTATGTGGGTAAACTGTATGGGCTGAATACTTTTCAGTTTCAGAACAATCAGTACATTCAGTATACCCTAAGTGGATTCGATAGTTATCCAACTGAGTTTCACATTTTTTACATTTATCCATACACTAATAATACGAAAGAAATATAATACGAGTCAAGCGCTTTCTTTTTTCATTACACAACTTAAACATAACTTTGGATAAAATATCATTTCACCAGTTAATTTTTTACCACATTCTTTACACTTTTTATTTTTCATATCCGTCTGGATCATCCCAATATCTTTCTATTTTATCTTCCATACATTCATCATCGCCCATATGGTCAATCCCATAATTAAAATAATCATTAATGTATCTTTGTATATCCTTAGCACCTATATATAATCCTGTCATTGATTCACGTGGTTTGTATTTCGTATTTCGAAAATCTGTATTATCCTTTTGTATTCGTTTGTAGATGTAATCACCTAATTTATTTATCACGTTTTTTAAACAACTCCGCTGATGTAGATTTGACTTCGTCAACATCTTCAGTTATTGAATCATATCCCATATGTTCTAATATACGTGTATAAGTTTTGTAATGGGTGTGTATTGTGAATGGAATGGAAGTATCAGTATCATCAAAACCCATAGCAAGTTTTGGTATGTTTCTTCTTTCAGTTAGCATATACATTTGACCTGGCACCCAATCCCAATCTACACCACCAATGTGATAGATATCAATCATAATGTATTCTGGTTTAGATACTGTTATAATTTTATCTAAAATCATTATTGGACTATGAGTATGATATAACAACCCTTGACAATAAACTACATCAACTTTTTTATCAACTTTATTTCTATAAAAATAATAATCTAACGCTGTATCATTATATAATGTAACATTATCTTTTTGATAAACTTCAAGATCATTATAGGTTTTATCTGGTTCTATACAAATAACTTCATTAGCGATTTCTGAAATAAATTTAGTTTCATAACCAGTCATTGAACCTAATACCATAACACGTTTATCTTTCGATATATCTAAATATTTTTTTTTGAATGTTTCTATATTAATCATTTCTGTGATAACCTAAATACCAAAAGTCTTCTTTAAAATATTCATAAACTATATCTTTTGTTTCTTCAGTATAATATGTTCTGAAGTCATTATGTTTACTACTATTATAAATAGGTAATTCATAATGGTCAATACCAATTTTTTTACAAATTATTTTCCATTCGTTTTCAAGGTCTTCATACTCAGCCACATAATCAATCTGTAATTCTGAATCACTATTGAAATGTGAATCTAAATATTCAACTTGTGTTTTACCAACTTTATTATCGAACTCAATTTTTACCCACTCATCAAAACTATAATCTCTAGCATTGTTTGGATATCTATATTGTGGTGAATTATAGAAATGATAATAACTAACAATTCTATCATATGGATTTCTTTTAACGGCAAATGTAAAATACTCTTTCCACCTTTCTTCACCACAATAATTAATAACCTTACTCATACTATCGTGTGGATATCTTTTTCTAACTACCTTTTTATCATAACCTTCAATTTCAAAACTATTACGTATACTTGTTCCAGCATTCTTTGGTATATGTAAAAAGATAAATCTATGTTCTGTATTTATAAACATCTAGCTTTCGTATGGGATTTTTTCATACTCATCTAATACTCTGAATGTTAATATTACGGTCTCATCTTCCCAATGTTCATAAGATTCTAATACACAAGTATCAGTAGTCATTCTCTTTACAACGTGCTCTTGTTGTTCTTCTTTATGACAAATAATGTAAATTAAATTACCCTCAGTCTTAACCATTATTCGATTATCGGGTTTATTGTAAACTACGTTATCTCTTAATTTAGATGACATCTAAAACTTGTTTTTTAAATTCATTAATCCCATCTGCTAGATTCTTTTCCCAATCTTCGTGTGCCTGTTCATCAGCACCATCGGTAATATATTTAAATGAAACAAATGGAACTTGATAATGATAACAAACCTTGGCTAACGCATAGGCCTCCATATCTACAACCTCACCATAATATTGTGTTCTATCTTCAACAAAAGAATCACCACTACCACACGTAGCGTGTCTACCAATATTATTTAATTTCTTTACTCTACTATAATCAGGATTCAAAGGTTTGTTTCTGAAATCTAATATCAATGGTGGGTCTTCTTCGAATGGTGTTTCACCACGTTGGAAACCAAGACCAGTAACATCCATATCTCTTTGTATGAATCGTGTACAATCCACCAACTTACCTTTTTTAATTTTCCTACTACCAGCAGTTCCATAATTAACAACACAACTATATGGAATAAAACTTCCTAACTTACCAAACTTTCGAGTTAATGCAAACGTAGCATTTACTTTTCCAACACCTGTATATAGTACATCATAATCATCCATCTTTCCTTGTGTTTCTATTTCAAGTGCTGAAACAAATAAAATATTATCATTAACTAAAGCTTCGTTCTTACTTCCGTAATCACTCATAATCTATAACACTCTTTACCTTATCATTATTTAAAAATTTTAAGTTCATTAAAAATACTTCATCAACTACATCATACCCAGCCTGCTTACAAAGTTTTCTTGCCGCAGATACTGTACCGCCTGTAGCATAAACATCATCAACTATTACTACTTTACCTTTACCTGGTTTTATCTCCAACGTATCAGTTCCATATTCTAACTCATAGTCTTGACCTACTACAGGTGGTGGTAATTTACCAGCCTTTCTCATAGGTATAAATCCCAATTGCATTCTTTTGGCCAAGTGTGCCCCAAATATAAATCCTCTACTTTCAATACCAACTATATAACTTGGATTGTTCTCAACCAATCCTCTCATCAAAAGAGTTGCAGTTGTCATTGCATTAACATCTGCTAATAGTGGTGATATATCTTTAAACACCACTCCCTCTTTGGGCCAATCTGGCACATCAATTATATAATCTTTCAAATTCATTTTATTCTCCAATGACATTAGTTACCTGTATTAATATAATTGATAATGCTAACAATAAACATATGATTGTTTTTAATGTAGGAATCTCTCGTAAGAATAAATAGGAACATACACCGAAAACCAATGTACCAACTCCAAATCCTATCATTCGTATATTCCAAGTGAATCCGAAATGTTCATAACTTAATTTGGTTGCCCACCAAAACAAATAACCTATTGGTAACCCATATATAGCCATCCAATATGGATTAGTCCACATCTTGTTATCTTTAAAGACAAACTGACCATTGAGTTGCCACCACGCGGCTAAGTTACTAATAAATAATAACAATACCGCCATAACCAATTTACTCAATTAATATTCTTCTCCATAAAGAGAATACTTTTTAATCGGTTGTGGTTTTTCTTTACCATCCTCGATATGTACTTCACCTTTTTGTGCATCTATATAAAACTCAGTCATTTGAGTTTCCATAAATATCTGATTCAATACTTCAGTTAGTGATGAATATATTTTATCATCTTCACCGTTTATGATACTCCACCTATCACCAGGTGGTACACGAGTTGCTTTAAGTTCTTTCATTAAGTAGTTTCCTTGTATCGTCACCGTTGAAATCTTGTGGGAAGTATTTATCAAGTACTTCTAATAAATCGTGGTACTTAGACATCTCTTCCAGCTCTTTTTCAATCGTATCCATAATATCGCCGTGTTCACCTATACCAACAGAATTATTAAGAAGATTCTCAACATTGATTCTATGTTTTTCAATGTGAGAAAGAAAGTGTGTTCTACTTGCATTTATCAAATCGTTTCTAAGATTTATTGCCACTTTTTAATCTCCTTATAGTTTAGTTTTTTCTTAGCCTGTTTCTTTCGAACATACATTCTTATATGATGTTCTTGATTGGTTTTCTGCCTATGACATTTCTTACATAAAGTTTGTAAGTTATCTAAGGAATAATAACTCCAATCTAAATCTTCTTCAGGAACTCCTTTCTGTTCCCATAAAGGCCTGATATGGTCAACATCCCATCTCATTCCTCGTTGTCCACAATGGTTACATACACCACCATCACGTTTACGTATATGTGCCCTTTGTTCTTTAGAGTGATATATTATCATATACTCTGTTGCACAATCTTCGTGCCAAGTTCTTCTTTCGTTTATCGTACCATCATCTTTGGTAATCATCTTACCACACCATCTACATTGACCCTTTACCTTTGTCCAATAACTATCAGGTTTGGGTGGTTTTCTGAAATTACCATCCCACTCTTCTTTATCTTTTCCAAATGTTCTTTCGTGTCTTCTTCCGAATCTACTAAGTGGCATTTAATCTCCTATAATAAATGTGGTTGTGCTTCTGTTACTCCAGCCTGAGTTACTTCAACTAACTCTACTTTACTATGATACTCAGAAATATTGTTAGCCCCAACATAACTGAAAGAGCTACGAATTCCATCTTTAATATCTTTAAGTATTCTATCGACTTTCCCTTTATATGGTATAACTTTATGATTCCCCTCAACATTCTTATTCTCTCCTCTATCAACCTTAGAGTCCAACGATGCTGAACCTCTATATTTTTTAAACAATTGTTCGTTAGGCCACTTACCTATTTTTTCAATAGTACCTTCAGTTTCTTTAGTACCTGATAAAAGGGAGCCCAACATAACTGTATCAGCCCCACAAGCAAGTCCTTTACATACATCACCGATATTACGAATACCACCATCAGCGATAATAGGAACATCAAAATCGTCAGCAATGGAATTACACTCAATGAGAGCAGAAACTTGGGGAACACCGACACCAGTTCTAATCCTCGTTTCACATAACGATCCATTTCCGATTCCGACTCTAATCGCATCCGCTCCTTTTTCACATAAGTATCGTACCGCTTCTCCTGTCGCAACGTTTCCCGCAATAACTTCAACTCGTGGTATGTCATTCTTGATTTTTTCAATTGACTCTCCTACTCTTTGGTGATGTCCGTGTGCTACATCTATAAGTAGTACATCCGCCCCTTTTAAGGCCAGTTCTTGGGCTCTTTCAAACCAATCACCACTAACACCAATCGCCGCACATATACTATAAGGTATATCATCTCCATCATAATCATCCATATAGAAATTAATCTTACCTATAATATCACATTGTTCTTCTATACTCATAAAACGATGTATCACTCCCACTCCACCTTGTTTTAACATTTCAAATGCCATATCAAAACCAGTAATAGTATCCATAGGTGCGGATATGATTGGTATATCTATGTTTATGTTTTTAGTGAATCGAGTACGTAACTCTATGGTACTTCTTGATTTAATATCAGAATATTTGGGGATGATATTTACATCATCATAAGTATAACATTTTTTCATATTAGAATTTATTTTTTTCTACAATAGTTAATTAACCAAATCCAATAAAGTACTGTTGCTATCATTAAGATTAATTGACCAAGTGCTTTTAATTCTTCCATAATGATTCATATGAATCATCATACCACTCATATATAAATAGGGACTAAAAACTTTTGACAACATATTTTTTCTCAAAAGAATAAATATTATTAGATTTATCAAACCAACGTTGTTCTATTAGATTCCATTTAGTAGAGTATGCGTTCATTTTTCTCAACTGATAATTTATCCAACAATCAACAGCACCCCTAACAGGAAAACCTTTCATTAATTTTTTAGCACCATTCAAAGATAACAAGTAACCACTCAACCACCACACACCATTATAAACTCTAATCAATTGGTCTGAATGTGGATCCCAAGTAAATCCATAACGTGATGGTAACTTACTCAAATATATAATATCCCAATTATCAGGTGCCTCTTTCATAACACTCATAAATCGTTCTTGAAAATATGGTTCAAAATAAAAATCATCTTCTAATATTAAACTTGATTGTATATTTTTCTTAACTATATTTTTCCATATCTTAATATGAGAATTGGCAACACCAACTTCTGGATCAGATGCGTGGGATATTTCACCACGTTTGTATGTACCATTATTTAATCTATGTAACCAAACAGGATGTGGGTCTACTTGGAAGTGATAATCAAATCTGTATGTTGGAATATAATCTTTGTTTTTCTTTTGTTTTAACTTTCTACCATCTATACCTTCAACTACTTCTATCTTATCCCATAATGTACCATTGATTAGTTTTAAGTGTTTAGCCTCACGTTTAAGAGCTCGGTATCTATCTTTACGTGATTTTAAATTTATAACAAATGTTTTATGAATTGGCCATCTGATTCTTTTCTGTTTATAAAAATATCTTTTTAAATAACTCCACCACTTATTTACTTTCCACATAGTGTGATGAAATGTATTCTGAAAGATGTTACCATACATCATAAGACTTTTACTCCATATCTTTTTGAAAACTCAACACCATCATTATAAGTGTTAACTATCGGTTGACCTTTTATATTCAATGATGTGTTTAATACCATAGGGCATCCTGTTTCATCATAGAATCTTTTTATTAATTTATAGTAACCAGGATTATCATCCATACTTACAGTTTGAACTCTTGATGTTCCATCTACGTGACAGATAGCTGGATATACATCTGGTAGTTTACACGGAGCAGTGAATTGCATAAACTGAGATTTCTTAACAGGCATATCAAAAATCTTGTGGGCGTGCTCTTCTAACACCGATGGTGCAAAGGGACGAAACTTTTGTCTCCTCTTAATCTCGTTTACTTTATCTTTAATTGATTTACCACGTGGGTCAGCCAGTAATGAACGATTACCTAACGCTCGAGGACCAAACTCAGCCTTACCACTCGCCACTCCAACTATATTACCATTTAACAATTCCCATAATACTGAATCGATTGGATACTCACCTTGTATATCATAACCTGTAAATGGTGATTTCCAATTAACGTGTTTACCATAAAGATATGCCGCTGAACCTAACGAACTACCAGCATCACCAGGATTAGGTAGTATCCATAACTTAGGATAATGTTCACGGGCTATAATACTATTGGCAACACAATTCAATGCGACTCCACCCATATAAACACAATTATCTGTTTCGGGTACTAATCGTTTAGCCAACTTAAACACCTTTACTATTTCATCCTCACAAATACTTTGTACGTTAGCCGCTATATTGAACTTCCATTCTTCTGTATTATCTTGTGGATAGTAATTAGGATTCCACCATCTACAACCCTTGTGTAAATTGTGTTTCATTTGAAGAGGCAAGTTGGAGTCCTTGAAGAAATCATTTCTGATTTTTTGTTTTAACTCTACATCGACAGTTCCCCAACCTGCCATACCCATAAGGATATATTCATCTTCTTGTGGTTTTAACCCTAAACGTTGAGTCATAGCACTATACCATAACCCTAATGAATTTGGATACTTTATCGAGAATCTTTTCTCAAATTTATTTTCTCTAGCGTACCAAATCGTACACGTATCAAATTCACCAATAGCATCAATCACTACGATACACGCCTCATCATATGGTGATGTATAGTATCCTGCACTGGCGTGAGATAAGTGGTGTGGTACGTAGTGTATTGGTTTATTTTTTATATAAGGTTTTAAATAATAGGATGGTAAATTCTTCCTTTGGAAGACCTCTGAATATTGTCCTGCGTATAATTGTCTGAGTTTTTT
>MDSW01094527.1_pt1 | contig 12950 bp, 7 predicted proteins | sample 811171 | NCBI WGS metagenome assembly MDSW01 (sample SAMN05326641, study PRJNA326480) | marine metagenome | isolation source: seawater | place: Atlantic Ocean: North West | collected 2012 | reverse complement strand
GATGGGGCTCGTATCGAGCTTCCAAATTTCACCATCATGTTGTTGCACTTCAACGGTTTCTACACTCCCTCCAAAGGCACTGAGTTGTAGGCAAATCAACAAAATAGCAGTTTCACAGGCCCTTTTATCCCAACCAGTTACATCGATGAGTATATCTTTGGTTGATGGGTTGACAGTTGTGTGAGCACCATTGATGATTGGAGGGAAAGAAAGAATTTTTCCATCTTTATCTTCAATGATGGGTACCAATGGTAAATTCTCCAGCAAGTGTGCATATGCAACGCCTTTGGGATGTGAGGTGAGGATTTCATCAATTGTCATTTCTTCAGATTCGGATAGAGGAATGAATTTTGTGTCTCTTGGAACGCCACGAACATCAAACGGAGCTTGTATTTGGACAAGATCATGGACTCCGATAGATGCTCTTTTTCTTCTTCTTCCAATCGAGAAATGCAGTTTCTCTTGGTGGTCCATCAAACGTTTTATCGCTGCATCATCGAGCGTAACGTTCCTGACTACGGCTGCATAGATAACAGGGCGTATACTCGATAATTCGGGGTGAACGACCATTTTCAGATTACCTTCTGTGCACGGAATTGTTGGATTCGGTTGTTGATTATAGAGGAAGGGTAGCATGCCGTGTGTAAGGGTTTCACCACTCAACAAATCAGGACGGTCGGGAAAAATTTCAATGTCCAAAGTATGTTCATCACAAAAATCAATGTCCGTGCCAAGAAGCGGTAAATCATTCTCCAGTTTTCCGATGTCATGGTCTATTCCATGACGAGCTAAAATCTGGGCAATGACTTGTTGTTCAACGCTGATTGTTGGCATCTCATCACCTTGCAAACCAATGAGGAAGTGGGCGGTCGTAACCAGCAAGGCGAATGCCGCTCATCGATGCTGTGTCCATGCTGATGGCACGCAAATTTCCCCTGTCGAGTTGTTCTATGGCATTCAAACCTAATTGACGCAAATGGTGATTCAGACCTTCTTCCAATTTTTCGAGCCAACTAGACAGGTCTTCTTCTGGCATTGAAATGATAAAATCAAGTCCAGAAGCACAAGCTATCGCCACATCTCTGCTATCGCATATCCATGGGATTATGGCACTCTTTTGGCATAAATTTCCTTCAAGATTCTGGCTGGCCGATCGTCCAATCATTGGTAGAGATGCCACAATAGGTATTCCTGAGCCATCCTCTATTCTGGATATAGCCGCATCAGAACCAACCTCGCGGGCTTGTAAGTGCAATCTTTGCGTATTGCTGATTCCTCTGATAAGCATGAATGGGGAAGCGATGCCGCATAGGCTTCTCAAGGCGACAAGTAACCCTTCAATATGTTCTGGTTCCAATTGGGGAAAGGCGTCTAAATCCACTGCAAAACCTGCGGCTTCAATAAGTAGGTCACCTGCTTCATGTAGGTTTTCAGAGTGAATGAGTGCAATATCGATATTCCTCGGTTTACTTTCTACCATACATGGATGGAGGACATCACTTTTTACACCGCTCGCCACATACGGGAGAACTGGGATTGGCAATGCAAGTGCATCCCCTCTGCCCTCTCTCTCTCCAATGATGGTGATGGTGTCACAAGTTCCGAACTTCAGAGGTGGTTTTTCTTCTCCAATCAGAATGAGTGTGCTGTAATCCCCTTCCGTGGTTTTTGCCGGAGTAGACCTTTCTTTTTTGGCACTTGTTAGACATACTGCATCGGAAGGAACTTTTTGGTCTTCATCAGAAAAGAGAGCATTTATTTCTTTCAATTCAGCAGGCTTGAGTGGTCTTAATTGAACATCAGGCGGTGGAGATGGACAACGGCCATTGATGACAATTTTCCCTCCTGTCATCCCAGTTCCGGGGTCGGACCCAACGTCGCCATGTACGATGATTAATCCGTCCTTCATACCGCTCCCAATTGCTTTGCCAGCATCGCCGCGAATCATGATGACGCCTCCCTCCATTTGAGATCCAACATGCGCCCCTGCTCCATCCAGAACTGTGATTTTTCCTGATTTCATAGCAAAACCAAGATAATCTCCCGCTCTTCGTTCACAGGTGTTGATGTTTCCATCGTTTCCTGCTCCAAAGTAGGCACCTACTTCACCTTGATGCGTATAAGTGCCTCCTTTTCCGGCACAAGCGATAAATGAACCCAATTTTCCTAGTGAACGGATTTTAGCTCCCTTGGGCAGATTTGGGCATAACCCCAATTCACCGTTCTTTGGCACAGGGTCACCGGCGCTTGTCCATCCAATGCGAAGAACAACATTCCTGTCTATGGCTTTTTCCAGTTGTTTTGGTAGTTTGTTATTGATACTGAGTGATTTCTCGATAACCTGCATCTCATCGGCCATACTCAGCCGATAAGTTCTCACCCATTAATCGCATGGCTCAATAGGGAATATTCATTGGTGTGTTTTTACTGCCCAACAACGTGAGCCGGATGATTAGGGTCGCAATAAACGGATATGGAACGATTGGTAAGCGCGTTGCTGATGCGATATCGGCTCAAGATGACATGGTCATTTCAGGGGTGACAAAAACCAAACCATCCTTTGGATGTGATTTGGCGGTAAGAAAAGGTTATCCATTATATTGTACCTATGATGATGAACAGAAAATCAATGCCTTTCATGATGCTGGATACACTTGTCATGGAGGATTGAAGACATTGCTTGGTGTGAGTGATGTTGTCGTAGATTGTAGCCCAGGAAAACACGGTGTAGCAAATCTTGAGAAATACAAGAACGCTGGAATAAAATGGATTTTCCAGGGCGGAGAAAAGCATGAAATGACTGGTTTGTCTTATACTTCTTGCGCAAATCACGAGCAAAATCTACATGCAGAGGGGACAAGGGTCGTTTCTTGTAACACCACTGGACTCTCGAGGACGCTTATTCCGTTGTTAGAATCATGTGGTGAAATTTCGGTGGAATGTACCATGATACGCAGGGCAGCGGATCCAGGTGACTCCGATAAAGGTCCCATCAATGCGATTAAACCGGTACTCAAAGTTCCTAGTCATCATGGTCCAGATGTCATGTCGGTTGAACCTCGAATAAAAATCAATAGTCTCGCTGTCGCAGTTCCTACAACCATCATGCACATGCACGCTATTACTGTTACTTTGCCTCAAGGTCATGGAATGACGACAGAAAGCATCTTGGCATTGTGGAAAAGTCGTCCAAGAATTATCATCATGAACGGGGGAGAAACCGGTATCACTACAACAGCAGAAGTGATGGAGTTTGCAAGAGATATCGGTAGGACATGGGGTGATTTGCACGAAATATTTGTTTGGGAAGATGGGGTAAAACTCGTTGATAATACCTTATATTATTTCCAGGCCATTCATCAAGAAAGCGATGTTGTACCGGAAAATGTTGATGCTATCAGGGCACTTATGGGTACTGAATCAGATTGGATGGCTTCTGTTAGAAAGACTGACGAAGCGATTACTCGCATGTTCTCTTGATGAATGTGTATGTTATATTGAAAAGATACATGCGTCTGGATTAATGCATGCGTCAGTATATCCTCTCCATTATGATGATGACGCTGATTATTCTTCCAGTGCAGGCTGCGTTACTCGCTCCAGATGAGAGTAAGAATTCCCAGGAAGATTTTGCGGAAAATAATCACTCTTATCATCCATGGTCGATGATGGTCCCGTCAACAACACCTCTGTCTGAATTTGATTTGGACTTTCAATCTCAATCAAATAACCATTTAGGTGCTCAAGATTCTATTTTGGATATTGGAGTTGTTCAGCCGTCTCGACTTATGATCGTTTCAGTCAATGACTTTAGTTTACATGTACTCGATGCTTTACAGCCTAATTTCCCACACACAATTATTGACCATTTAGACGAACAAACTGTTATCATTCGGTTTGATCATGTGTCAGATGTTTCTTCAATTGTCGATTTTGAGTTTGTTGAATTTGCCTCTTATCTTCCCCATGAGTACAAAATCTCACCCTTGATTCAAACAGGACAATCAAATTTGATGGTCACCGTAGCTCCACCATTTTCAACCGAACAACACGCTGAATTTACATCACTTTCGATTTTTGATAATGCTGAGATCAATTGCTACACGCACTCCTGTTTGGTTTCAGGACCCGTTGACTTCATTGCGCTTGCAAAAAACGATTGGGTGCTATTTATCGAACCAGCCTATCACGTTGAAACTTCAAATTCTGATGCCTTCAATCAATCCGGAGTCACTGACTTTTTGGAAGATTCAGGTCTTGCACTCGATGGCTCTGGAGAAACAATAATGTTTGTTGATACTGGAATTGATATCAATCATCCTGATTTAGGAAATCGAGTTACAGCCGTTTCTAAATTTGGATTGGATAGCAATCCTTCTGATGAACACAGCAGTCACGGAACGCATATTGGTGTAACCATTGCAGGGGACGGAACCATTGACCAAGATCAGGCTGGCATGGCTCCAGAGGCTCAACTCATTGCCTATGCTATGGAGCATAATCCCACAGGTGTGTTTGGAAGAATTGGATCGTTGTATGATATTTATTTCGATGCAATGAGTGACTACAATGCACGTCTTGGTGTAAATGCATGGACGATTAATGCAAGTCACGGCATGTACAACGCAGATAGCCGTATGGTCGATTTGTACGTCAAAGACCATCCTACCTTTTTGCCTATTTTCGCTGTCGGTAATGAAAATAATGGGTCATCATCATCGATTTTACCTCCTTCAACTTCCAAAAATGGCTTGTCCATTGGTGCGGTAACCTATGCCTCATCGAGTCCTGAGGTAGCTTCTTTTTCCGGTCAAGGACCAACACTCGATGGCCGAATAAAGCCCGACCTTGTCGCTCCTGGAGTGAATATTTGTTCAGGCCAAGCAGAGGAATCTCTGACACCCTTTGGGTCTTCATGTGGTTCTGATACTCACGCCAATGGTGCCTCGATGTATATGGAAATGAGCGGAACATCTCAGGCTACTGCCGTAGCCGGTGGTGCAAGTGCTCTTGTGAGAGAATATTTGCGAGAAGATCAAGGTATATCGGGTCCAACATCAGCTTTGATTAAGGCCGTACTCATCAATGGGGCCCAAGATTTAGGAACTCCTGATATTCCTAATTCAAATGAAGGTTGGGGTAAGATTGACCTCAAACAATCACTTAACCCGTCGCATGCTGGAATAGATTTGGATATGGCCGTGGATAACAACAGGGTCATACAACCTGGTTTTTCCTCGGTTTATGCTTACGACATCGATGTCTCAAAAGGTCTTGACATCACACTCGTTTGGACAGATGCAGCAGGAAGTTCAGGAACGCCTCAGAGTGAATCAAGGCTCATTTCAAATCTCGATTTGGAATTAATCGACCCGAATGGGGTAGTGTATCATGGAAACCAATTTGCAAATGGCTTCTCCATTGCCGGAGGTACAAGTGATTCGCTCAACAACGTTGAAAGGATCAAATTACCCAGCGATACAAGTTCTGTGTCCGGTACTTGGCAAGTCAAAATTATCCATAGAGGTGGCGTTTCTGTAACATACGGATTGGCCATGAGTGGTTCCTTTTCTCAATCATTTGTGCCTGACCTTATGACTCTGAGTAACTCTATTTTCTTAAATCCCGCCTCACCATTAGTTAACGAACCTGCTCCGATTCAACTCTCATGGTATAATCAAGGGGCAGCGTCTACGGGTAATTACAAAGTAACGCTCACTGATGAAACCGTTGGTGAAACTCTGATGACGGCCGAGATGAGTCCTCTTGCCTCACTTTCCATTGGTTCAAAAGTACATTCTCATTCCTTTACGCAAATTGGAGTTCACACGCTAAGGCTTACACTCGATTCTAACCAACAAGTTACTGAACTCAATGATGAATCAAACGGAGTCAATAATAATTTTATTGAATTTGATATCATGATTGCGGCTACTGGCCTCAGATTATACAGCCTGAATGATTCACTGGGCGTGGATGAAAGTTCAAAAACGAAGATACTTGATGTGCAAAATTCAACCTCGGTTTCCTTTGATTTGGCACTCAATCATGAGGGAACAGGAAACCAAAGCGTCAGTTTGTATATTTCTAATGTTCAGGAACTCGTGGATCCTGTGCTCGGTAGAATCGAAAACTCGAAGGATATTTGGACACGAGAAAAAAATATTTCAAATGCCATTATCTTAACCACCGTTGATACCAATGGTTCAAACCTTTCTTTCCAAGTTACTTTTGATGATATCAGCGCAAATTTGCAACCAGTAGGAAATGACTTCAAGCGTTATGCAAGGTCAGGAACATACATTGTTGATATTCAAGCAAGTTATGACAGCAACAATCAGGTCACGCATTCAATGAGGCTGGTGATCATTGTCCCACAAGTAAGGGACGTGATTGTGGTACCATCAGGGAATGCCGGGCTTCTTGCTGCCCCAGGGTCTTTTGCACCATTTTACATCTCACTGAAGAATATTGGAAATGTAGATGCAACTTACGCAATAGAGTGCCAATCTGATAAAAAGTGGCAGGTTGAACTTGGTGACTCGAATTCAAGTGTTTATAATTTTGAGACCTTTGATTTATTGGATGAAGGTGACCTACAAGTAAGGACTTATGTCCCTCCTGCGGTGGATGGACTCCCATCGGCAGGTACTACTGACTTTGTGTCTTGTTGGGTTACCTCAAGCGAAGATTCATCGCTTAACGTTTCGATTGACCCAGTTGATATCGAAGTACTCGCACTCAATCGCTACAGTGCTAACCTCATCGATGAGAGCGGAGAGTTGATTGATGTGATATCTGGAAACAGAATTTACACCAATAATGGAGAGTGGGTTAACCTTACCTTGGAACTTACAAACTTAGGGAATACCGCATTATCATTATCAGTTTCCCTGCAAAAGCAACTCGATTCTTGGCCGGTTCAGATGCAATATGATGATCAAATTTCAGGCCAAATAATTCAAGTCAATCTCCTCGCGGGTGGAAGTGCAAATATATTGATCACAGTCGTTGTATATGATGGTGCACTCGCTGGAGACGTTAATCAAATTTTGATGAAAACTACTGGAAATTCCGTAAGCCAAAGTGTTAACTCGGCAATTTTGACCATTGATGATTCAGTTGGATTGAGTCTATCAGATATTGACGATGCGTTACTTTGTAAAGCAGATGGGAATTGGCACGAATACACGTTTACTGTAAAAAATGAAGGAAATATCCCTCTATCTTTAGATTGGTCGCATTCACTTCTTGATGACGGTTGGGAATTTGGGTTCTTTGAATCACCCAAAATGCTGGAACCCAAAGAAGAGGGTCGAGTAATTGTAGCCGTAAAATCGCCGAATCAGACCGCTTCAAAAATTTCTGCTCAAAATATTTTGATTTCTGTGAACGGATCTGTGGACCAGAGATATACTGATGCTTCAGGTAGTATCCAAGTTGATGTTTTAGATACATTTCATACTGGAATCATTGCAGAAAACAATCTCATGTCAATTGAAAGGGGCATTGTTACACAATCACTGTTTTCGGTTACAAACGAAGGAAATATTCCACTTAATGCACAGTTTTCCATTGCATTTTTCAACCGAGATGGAGTTCAAATCGATACGTGGACAGGCTTGATAAAACCCGATGAAATTTCGAATCTCCCTGTTGGGAATTCACAGAACTTAGAGGTATTGATTACGCCGGGTGATGAGGCTGAAATTGGTATTGTTACCGTTCTCATCACAGCGATTACAAGTGATGGGAATTATTCCACTTCATTTGAGACATCTGTCGAAGTGACCACTATTCAAGGTGGGCTCTTCGGGGCATTACCATCTTGGGCGGCTTATTCGACTCTCTTTGGCATGATTCTTGTAGGGCTTTTGATCGGTCTTCGAGTGAAGCGTGGGGCGAAAATTATGGATGATGGAGATGCTCTGGTCGCTCCTGATGTCGAGGCTTCTGCAGCACATCTTAGCCGAAGAGAAGATGCTTTGGATGTTAGTTATCAAGTGAATGATTTAGCGAGTGGAGCCGTTAGTGAAGAAGAAATGCAACTGGCTTTGGCCCAATCATTGACGCCTTTGTCACCTCCCCCGCTACCAGGAGGCCGCCCACCGGCCTTGTTTCAAAATCCAGGATTAGGAGCTGTACCTGCAGGCCGCCCTCCTATCCCAGTCCCCACAACACCACCTCCTGTTGTTCAGCAACAGCAAATTTCTCCTCCGTTGCCACCTGGTGGATTACCGCCTGGTTGGACGCTTGAACAGTGGCAACACTATGGTGCTGAATGGTTGAGGCGCAATGGTTGATTGCATGGGATTAATACCTCTCTTGTATTCCCAGTGACATGAGCAGCATTGTTCTTTTTGGTCCACCTGGTGCAGGCAAAGGGACTCAAGCCGAACGGATTGAGAAGTCAACAGGTCTTCCGCAAATAAGCACTGGTGACATGCTACGAGCAGCCATAGCCAAGGGAACAGATGTTGGCCTAGAAGCTAAATCTTACATGGATGCAGGAATGCTGGTTCCAGATGATGTGATTGTTGCTTTAATCAAGGCACGGTTGATGGAAGATGATGCCAGAAATGGCGTGATGTTTGATGGCTTTCCAAGGACCGTTGTACAAGCAGAGGCTCTAGAAAAAATCGCTGAAATATCTCATGTTATTTCTATCATCGTTCCAGATGAAAGAATAGTTGAAAGAATATGTGGTCGATTTACATGTTCAGGATGTGGTTCTGTGTACCATGACACGTTTAAGCCGACAAAAGTTGAGGGTAAATGCGATCATTGTGGAAGCGAAGATTTTGGACGAAGAAGCGATGATAATGAAGCGACTGTAATCAACCGATTATCGGCGTATCATTCACAAACCTCTCCTCTTGCTGATTGGTATCGCCAGCGTGGAGTTCTACGTGAGGTTGACGGTGATCGTGAAATTAATCAGATTACTACAGATATTTTGCAGACACTGGAAAAGTGAGTTTATGCCCCGCTCAAGGTCGAAAAAAAATAGGCGCAAACAGAGAGCGCACTCACACTCAGCCCACCTAAGTGGTGTGTTGTTTGATTCGTCAATGCCTATGGCCGTTCGACATAATGCAGCTCGACATTTGAGAAAAGTATCCATGCGGCACAGAATTCCTCTTGCTCCAAGTATCAATCACGTAATCTGTAGAAATTGCAAATCGGCTCTAATACCGGGGAAATCCTCACGCATTCGAATTCGTTCTGGAATTCGTTGCACAACCTGCTTGAGTTGTGGTCATGTAAGAAGATTCGGTTCTCATTCAAAGTCAGGAGGTGAGTCCGATTTCTAAACCTCCTAAGTCCATCCTTCAGATGGCACAATCTAAAGAACTACAGCCAACCGTGAGAATCGGCAAACAAGGCTTGACTGATTCGGTAATTGAAGAATTGAGAAGCCAATTTAATCAACGAGATTTAGTCAAAATCAAGGTGAATCGAGGTTTGTTTGAGCGACAAGAAATGCAAAATCTGTGGGATTATCTCTCGAAGAGTACCCATTCAACTCTTGTTTACGCAAGAGGTAATGTCGGAGTGCTCTGGAAAGGGTAAGAAGAATCTTATTCTGGATTGAATTGGCTTCTGATATGGGCGCATTTTTGGGTGTTCGTCGTGTTGGAATGCAAAGATTTGGAGCGTTTGCTCTACTATTTTGTGCAATGATGCTAATGCTTGGACAAACATCTGCAGGTGGGGGTTCGGGTGTAAGTCTTGATTTGACGGTCAAGGAATCTCTCCAAAGCCAAGCCATCATGGTCGGTTTACTTATTCTCATAGGGGTTTATGCTCTCATTGTCACCGAAGTTGTTCATCGCACATTGGCTGCAGCACTTGGTGGATTAATCGCTGTTGGGGCTTTGCAATATTACACTGGTGAGACACTTTCGCTCGCAATGGTTACGACGATGATCGACTGGGAAACCATTGGATTGTTGCTGGGTATGATGATCATGGTGGGTGTACTCTCCCACACAGGTGTTTTCGAATATTTCGCAGTTGAGGCTTACAAGCGCAGCGGAGGAAATGTCTGGACTCTGGTTGTGACTTTGTGTATCATCACTGCCATTTTGTCTGCATTCCTAGATAATGTAACTACCATGCTTCTCCTTACCCCGGTTACTTTGCAATTGGCAAAAGTTCTCGACCTCAAACCAATACCTCTTTTGATTGCAGAAGTGCTGTTTTCAAACATCGGTGGTACGGCCACTATGATTGGAGATCCCCCAAACATCATCATTGGTAGCCAGATGAGTAAGGATGCTATTGCGAACAGTGCTTATCCACAATTAGCCGACTCAGGCGTATCTTTCAACGATTTCATGATTGAATTGGCGCCAGGTATAATCATGACCATTATTCCTGCGTTTATGCTTCTTAAGTGGATGTACAAAGACGAATTTAGCGGTACTCGTATCAGAGACGTCAAGGAGCTTGAAACTAAATATGGAATCAAAGACATGAAAATGTTACGAAGTGCTGGTACGATTTTGGTACTTGTTGTCATCGGTTTCTTTACCCATCCCATGACACACATACCTGTTTCATGGATTTCTTTGATTGGAGCCGTGCTTATGCTTACGTTTACCAATCGTCATGAAATGGAAGAGCCTCTTGAAGAAGTTGAATGGACGACCTTGCTCTTCTTTGCAGGACTTTTCGTTCTTATTCACTCTCTCCAATACATGGGTGTTATCACTTGGATTGGCGGTAAGGTCATTGCAGGAATTGAGATGTTCCCAAGTGATGAAAAGACCCGGCTATTGGCCTCTATTGTCATCATCTTGTGGGTAAGTGCTATCGTGAGTGCGTTCTTAGATAATATTCCATATACTGCAACGATGATTCCTATTGTTCTTCAGATTGCTTGGGAGTTGAATATTGACCTCGAACCCTTGATTTGGGCTTTGGCTTTCGGAGCATGTCTTGGGGGTAATGGAACCTTAATTGGTGCATCTGCCAATGTAGTGACCGCAGGAATGTCTGAGGAAGCAGGATATCCAATCTCTTTCAATGAATTCTTCAAAGCAGGTTTCCCGATGATGATACTAACTACCTTTATTGTAACTCTTTACATGCTATTAGTATACGGAATAGGCCCTGTATTCAAGATCGTATGCGTCGGAATCAGCATTCTAGGATTCATTTGGCAATACTCGTTGGGTAAGAAGAAGGGTAAGACTTGGGCTGAAGCCCTTGTTGATGATACCTCTGTCTTTGATGAAGTATCCGAAGCCATCGGTGAAATAACTGGGAAATCACAAGAAGAGTGAGTCAATCTTCCGGTTGCTTGAAAACCGAAAAAGCCTCCCAAAGATTGAGCGAGTATGTTAGAATGCAGTGTTTGTGGTCTGTTATTCACTGCCACGGATACATGTCCTTCATGTGGCTCGACCATTGCAGAGGAAATTAGACCCGAGGGAATGCTTGGAAGTGATTTCGATATTCCCGGTCTTGATGATTTGGCACAAACAGTGGGAGATGACGAAATAGAAGAGTCGGTTTCCAAACCTAAAGCCTTGGATTCCAATCTACCATTTGGTCTCGGTGCAGAATCATCTGTTACCAAATCGTCGTTGCCATTTGGGATAGGTAGTGCACAATTTTCTCACTCGATGGATGCCCTTCCTCATGAAGGCGAAGATTCAGATCTGAAATCCGATCACGAAGAGGATATTTCCGATGAAGAGGATACCACTTCATTGGTAGTCGATTCTCCAAAGAATGAAACCAAGTTAGATGATGACGACGACGATTTGCAATCATCTTCTCCACCTGAATCCATAGAGATTGAAGAGATTGCACCGACAAACGAAGTTATTGAAATACTACCTGATTTACCCGACTTTCAACAACCCGATTCTGCTGGTCCTTCTGGCTTAGATTCATCCATGGATATGCCAGAAATACCGAGCATTGAGGCGGAGGTTGCTGAGGCGGAATCGACGGTATTGGTCAAGATGAGTGCGGTACCTATCCAAGAAACGTCTTTGCAAGAATCTCCAGCCAAAATCCAAGCAGAAACGGTTTCAAAGAATGATGATGATGATTCATTGTCTTTTGGAGAGGAAGGTGTGCCAGATATTTGGCGAATTGATGCGCAAACCGTCGATATGGAGGCCATCTACCAAGAAGAGGATGTGACGGTTGAAATTGAGTATGAAGACTCTTATGATGTCTCAGAAATCAATGTTGATTTGGACCGCATACACGAGGTCGTTTCTACTGATGGAGGTTCAGATCACGGTCCGCCTCAATTGCACCAAGCTCATGCGTTACCAATCAACACAACAGGTTCACCGGAATTAGAACAACTCGTCACTACCGGCTTTCAAAAATTAGTTGACGAAGATTATGATGGTGCAGCAAAAAATTTCCAAAGACTTGCGCAACAAGTGCCAGGTCAGGCCTCAATATTGAATAATTATGGTTTGGCTCTCCTTCACAAAGCGATCAAGATGGAACAGAGTTCTAATGCTGAAGATACGATGTTAGCACCAACGCAATTTGAATCCGCAATAATGGCTCTTCGACAAGCCGCAAAATCGGAACCCAGTAACGATGTATTGTTGCTCAATCTTTCACATGCACTCCTCGTAAGTGGGCGTCATGAGAAGACTCTAGGAGTGATTCAAGTATATCGCGACCGACGACCAAATGATGTTGAAGGAGCCAATATTGAGGCTTCGGCGCTGATTCAATTAGGACGAATGGGAGAAGCCAAAAAAATACTCTCGGAACATGTTCAAGATGATGTTGTGAAACTGAATCTAGAACGGCTGGTTGTTTCGGCTTAAAGAATGAAATCGAAAAAAGCCTCTGTGGTGTGATTTTCGCCCATTTCCTCTCGATGGTTTGATATATGGAATGTAGGTCGGCGTGATGCTAATGCACCCGGGCATGCTTGTCATGTCTGGGGAAGTGACGAGAAG
>MDSW01181194.1_pt1 | contig 12952 bp, 8 predicted proteins | sample 811171 | NCBI WGS metagenome assembly MDSW01 (sample SAMN05326641, study PRJNA326480) | marine metagenome | isolation source: seawater | place: Atlantic Ocean: North West | collected 2012 | reverse complement strand
GGAGGGTTCGGAATATTTGTATCCAGAATTTTAAATACAGAGTCCTTTATTGATACACGGCCACCTTTAGAATTCTCAATATGTCCTCCTTGAGATACAACTATTAACTTATTTTTTTCGATCAAACCATATCCCGAGCCATCTGATATTGAGGGCATGTGTTTTAAAAATTTTATGTTTGCATTTTCAAATTCAAAACTACTAAGTAATTCAGGCTTTGGTTGATCATTCTGCTTCATGAAGACCGTTAAATTTTTTAAAGTACCTTTTTCAATGTTTTCGTTGAACCATTTATGACTTTTTTCCTTGAATCCTAATGGCCAAAAATTTAAAAGTTCTCTTACGTTCAGAGTTGGTACGCTGCTCTGCATTTCGTAACTCCAACCAGACTGATTTAAGCTCGCAAGACCCTTTCCGCTTATTTTTACACCGTTAACCAGAGCCTGAATATGGCCAACATCAACCCGGAATGGTTCGTAATTAATTTTTAATTGAACGACGCCCTCCGAAATATCAAACCGATCGTCCCACCAAGATCTAAATTTTAAATCTGCATTATCTACTTGGAGGTTTAAAATCATTCCACTAGACGGGTTACCTTTTCCATCACTATTTAATAAAATTGAATAACCATCCGCCGAGATTGTTCCCCAATCGGATTCAAAAGATATTAAATTGATATCCAAGCGATTCTGATCAGGCGAATATGTAAAATATGTCTTTGCTTGAGAATATGGGATGCGGTCATTGCGTTTACCAGTCAGTAATTTCCCCTCACCAAAGTCAAGAATTGCATATAATTTATCAAAGGCTCCATTATTTCGAGTACTGCGTAGGCTTCCCGACAATTTACCATCAAGAATTTCAAGCCAGCTTAATGCTGGAGATTGTAAAGCTAAATCTTGGGCCGATATGTTTCGCATTTGCGCGCTCAATTCACCAAGCCCCATAGATGAGAACTTATAGCTAATGGCTAACGTCGCGGCTTCATCTCCACCAGTTAATAACGCAAGGTCAGCCCGAAGCTCGACACGATCTATTTTTCTCTCTGCCTTAAAACTTCCACCATCAAAAGTCCAAGCACGCTGGTTCACCTGATCAGTATAATTTACAGTGACCTGATTAATTTGGCCTGTTTCTAAGCCTACAAACTCACCATTTGTAAAAAAAGTTTCGATTTTCTTGAAAATGTCGTCAAAAGCAAGAGTAGTGGTGAATTCACTTGTTACATCAAAACCTAAATCAAAAACACCATCATTTTTTCGTGTGATATCTATAACAGCTCCATATAAATTTACAGATTTCGGGGCCAACACACCTGTAATTGCAGAAAAAGTATCAAAAACTATTTCAAGTTTACCCAATCTAATGCCAGAGCCAGTTAGGGCATCTGAGAATTTCACACCCTCCAAAACTAATTTTGGGTAAAATATTGTTGAAAACCCTATTTCAGCGTTTTCAAAACTAACAGGAGGCAAGTTAGGTTCAGCATTTAAAAAAATATTTATTTTATTTTCGACTAAACTGGGCAGTGGCACGGTTCGTGACTGAAGAACTGCAACTAAAATTCCAATGCAGAACAAAACTGCTAAAATAAAAAGAACAGTTGTCCCAAAAAGTCTTGAACCTCTCCAGTTGCGCCATGGCCTTTTTATTATGTTTTTTTCACTATGTTCATTTGACTGCGACATCTTACACTTAGACCCTTTTAATTTGCGCACAGTGATTTAAAAACTAACCTTATCATTTTTATGAAATCTGAGGACAGCATGTTAACAATCGGTGATAAAATACCCAAATTCAATGCCACAATTGATAATAATCAAACATTTAATTTTACAGATACTCTAGGACAAAACCTAGTTCTCTATTTTTACCCCAAAGACAACACACCTGGCTGTACCAAGGAGGCAATTGGGTTTTCTGTGCTGGCAGAAGCCTTTTCCGCCGAAAATACAATGGTTATTGGCGTATCGCGCGACAGCGTAAAAAAACATCTGAATTTTATCTGCAAGCATAATCTTGGCATCCATTTGATAGCAGATGAAGACGGAGCGATCTGCAAACTTTTTGATACATGGATTGAAAAACAGATGTATGGCAAATCCTACATGGGAATTGAAAGATCCACATATCTAATCGACACAGATGCAAAAATAAGCAGAATTTGGCGTAAAGTCAAAGTTAATGGACATGTTGAAGAAGTCCTTGGTGCAGTCCAGGATTTAAACAAGTGACTTCACTTTCCGAAATGGCATGCGCCGTTTTGCAAACTTCTGAAGGTCGTGAAAAGGCAGCGATCTCGCGTCGCTTCGCGGCTCAATGGTTTGAAAATCGCGATTTACATAGGCCAATCAACATTGGAACTGCCAAACCGCCGTTGCAGCCAGCGCGACCAATTAAGCCTGAGCTTTTAATGCCAAAAGATGTCCCAAAACGCAAAATGGGCTCCCAAAAGGGTCGAAATGCACTTTTACATGCGGTAGCGCACATAGAACTTAATGCAATTGATCTACACTGGGATATCATAGCGCGGTTCTCCGATACGATAATGCCAATAGGGTTTTATGATGACTGGGTAAAAGCTGCGGACGAAGAAAGTAAGCATTTTAATCTTATTTCCGACTGTTTAGAACGCCACGACAGCTATTACGGCGCAATGCCTGCACATGCTGGTATGTGGCGGGCTGCCCAGGATACAGCGGATGATCTTTTAGGCCGTCTGGCCGTTGTTCCAATGGTACTAGAAGCACGTGGTTTGGACGTCACTCCCAGTATGATTAAAGTATTTCAAAATCAAACTGATACCGAGACTGTAGCAGCACTTAAAATAATTTATGCGGAAGAAGTTGCACATGTAGCTTATGGATCAAAGTGGTTCCATTTTCTTTGTGGCAAATATGATATTGATCCAAAACCAAAGTTTCATGAATTGGTACGAAAGTACTTTAATAGCTTCTTAAAACCGCCTTTCAACGAAGAAAAACGGGCAGAGGCAGGGATAGCACCTGATTTTTATTGGCCACTTACTGAAAACATTGAACCACCGCCTGCAATGCGCTGAATTAAACAGGCAATATTTAGCCACAAGCGCACATTACTCCTCTAAAAAGGTCAAATTTGTTGCAGCTCAATGTTCAGTTCGATATTAGAATGTTAATTTTAAACGTACCCAATTCTTTAGAGTGTAAAGTTGTTCTCAAAAATACCAGCTCATTTAAATTCAATACTCGGACACAGAGTTCCTGAGAAGAGATTATTTTTACGTACTGATACTGAGACAAGATTTGTAAAATTGTCTCCGCTTACCCAGGTATTTATGCTATTGGGGGTTTCCGTCATTGTTATATGGAGCATCATAGCAACGGCTATTGTGCTGATAGAGACAATTGGATCTGGAAACTTCAGGGACCAAGCTCGGCGTGACCAGGCACTATATGAGGAGCGTTTAAATGCTCTAGCATCTGAGCGCGACATTAGAGAGCAAGAGTCCATCGACTCCCAAAACCGTTTTAATACAGCACTAGATCAAATTTCAGTTATGCAATCAACTTTGCTCGGATCAGAAGATACGCGGCGGGAACTAGAACGTGGTATAAATGTTATCCATGGAACTTTAAGGAGGGCTATGAACGAGCGAGAAGAATTGCGGACTGAGCTTCGATTGTTACAAAAAAAAATAAATCCAGAAGCTGGAGTTCTTCCAGAAGCGGTTAAGATAGCCGAAATTTCAGAAACTATGGAGTATATGAATCAGACTTTGGAAGAAATTTCTATACAGCGAGACGAGGCAGCGCAAACAGCTAACTTAGCAAAAGAAAGCATGGAAAACTTAGAGCTTGAAATGCAATTTTTTGAAGAAAAATCTGATCAAATTTTTCGACAGTTGGAAGATGCGTTAACGATATCTGTTGAACCATTGGATAAAATGTTCCGAACTGCTGGTTTGAGCACCAAACGTCTACTGGATCAAGTAAAACGGGGATATTCCGGCCAAGGGGGAGCTCTTTCACCTATCTTATTTCAATCAACAGTTTTGGAGAGCCTTGATCCTAGGGTCGATAGGGCAAACAATATAATCTCTCAGCTAGATAAGTTAAATGTTTACCGAATAGCTATCGAAAAAACTCCTTTTGATATTCCGGTAAAAGAAACCTATCGTTTTACCAGCGGCTTTGGGCCGAGATGGGGAGAAATGCATCGGGGTATAGACTTAGCCGCAAGATCACGAGCTCCAATTTACGCAACTGCAGATGGTGTGGTTACACGCGCGGGCTGGAACGGCGGTTATGGACGCGTTGTTTACATTAAGCACCCGTTTGGCATTGAAACAAGATACGCTCACTTGGCAAGAATTCGCGTAAAAAAAGGACAGAGCGTTTCCCGTGGACAAAAGATTGGTGATATGGGAAACTCAGGAAGATCTACTGGAACCCATTTACATTATGAGGTAAGGGTTGGTGGAAAAGCCGTTAACCCAATGATTTTTATCAAGGCAGGAAGAAATGTTTTCTAAGAATAAATTAAATGAACCGGCTCCAAAAGCTGAAACCGAAATTAACAAGCCAGCAGCTCCAGTCAGCAAACCCCCAGCTGACTTCAAACCATCTGTGCCAAAGGCAAAGCCGCCTGCATCCATTCTATCTTCAGACCTCCTAATTACTGGTAACTTAAAAACTACTGGAGACATTCAAGTGGAGGGTCGTGTTGATGGAGATATTCGGGCACATCTGTTAACTGTTGGAGATGGAGCTAAAGTAAAGGGAGAAATAATAGCCGACGATGTGGTGGTCAATGGCCATGTTATAGGGCGTGTTCGAGGACTGAAAGTTCGTTTGACCTCCACAGCTCGTGTCGAGGGCGATATTATCCATAAAACAATTGCGATTGAAAGTGGTGCACATTTCGAGGGTTCTGTTCAGAGGCAAGATGATCCACTCAATCCGGCATCTAGCAAGCAAAATTTATCAAATGCGGCACAGCAATCGTAGATTATTATTATTTAAAAATTATAAATCGGTAATTTTATAAATTACCTTATTAATCGTTAAGGTTTGTACGTGATTTGCCTGACGCATTCATTGCTAGTGTAGCCGCCATCAATTCATCTAAATCACCGTCTAAAACTCCTTTGGTGTCGGACGTTTCAAAAGCTGTGCGCAGATCTTTTACCATTTGGTACGGGTGTAAAACATAACTCCGGATTTGGTTGCCCCAGCCTGCATCACCTTTACTCTCATAAGCTTCATTAATCGCTGCATTTCGACGGTCCAGCTCTATTTGATACAGCCGAGACTTTAAAGCTTTCATAGCTATGTCACGATTTTGGTGTTGTGACTTTTCAGAACTGGTTACAACTATTCCAGTTGGATTATGAGTAATTCGAACGGCTGAGTCAGTCGTATTTACATGCTGTCCACCAGCACCAGAACTACGATACGTATCTATTCGTATATCAGAATTTTTTACCTCAATATCAATATTGTCATCAACGACTGGGTAAACCCATACCGAAGAAAAAGAAGTATGCCGTTTTGCAGCCGCATCAAAAGGACTAATGCGTACCAATCTGTGAACTCCAGCCTCAGATTTCAGCCATCCATATGCATTGTGGCCACAAACCTTATAACAAACAGATTTTATTCCAACCTCTTCACCGACTGTTTCCGATTGCAGTTCGACTTTATACCCTTTTTTTTCGGCCCATCTTACATACATGCGAGCCAACATTAGTGCCCAATCACAGCTTTCAGTGCCACCGGCACCAGAATTAATTTCTAAAAAAGTATCATTTCCATCGGCTTCCCCGTCTAAAAGAGCCTCTAATTCTTTTTTAGCAGCATTTTGCATAAGAGCTATAAGTGCATTTTCAGAATCCTGTATCATAGCTGTGTCATTTTCTACTTCAGCTAAATCAAGCATTTCTAAATTGTCTGTTAGTTCCGTTGTAATACCCTCAAAAACTGTGATTGCATCAATTAACAACTGCCGATCACGCATAAGTTTCTGTGCACGTTTCTGATCATCCCAAAGGGCTGGATTTTCAATTAATGCATTAAATTCTTCGAGCCTGTGAGGAGCAGTTTCATAATCCAAACGCTTTTCTAAAAGCAAGAGAGACTTTCTAATCGCATTAACCACATTAATTATTCCCGCACGCATTGATCACCCAGAAAATTATTAAGTCTAATATCAAACTTTATAGCTAAACCCAACTGATTTATGCAGACTGCGCAATAGTTGACTATACTAGTAGAGCCCACCGGACGAAATTGCTCCAAATGAAGCTTGTGGAGCAACGTTCACTTTTTTTCCAGAAGAGGTAATCATTTCATTCATAACTTCAGTTTCGCCAATATCAAATAACGGAATATTTCCACTAACTTGAAACCCTCCATCAAAAGCTACGCCAAAAACCGGCTCTTCACCAATTCTAAAAAATTCAGCTATAACGTGGTCTCCTTTAGCTCCGTCCTGCAAACGTGCACCCGAATGCCGATCCATATTAATAAACGTTCCATTTTTTGGAATTTTGAAGTCTCCAGCACCCAATTTCTTTACAGCAGCATCCATAAAGCGATCAAAAACTGGTCCACACATACCGCCACCGCCCGACCCTTTTCCTAACGGTGCAGGCTGGTCCATCCCCATATAACAACCCGCTACAATATTACTGCTGAACCCAATAAACCAGACGTCTTTCGCTTCATTAGTTGTGCCGGTTTTGCCAGCTACAGGTACAGGCAGGTTTACAGTCCTACTTGCGGTGCCTCGATCAACTACGCCCTCCATCATTGATGTCAATTGGTAGGCTGTAACCTGATCCATAACTCGTTCACGATTTGACACAATTTCTGGCAACCAGCCGTTTATCAAATCAGAACGATTACAGTCCGCACAACTTCGGTCGTCGTGCTTGAAAACAGTTTTTCCATTCCTATCTTGCACCCTATCTACTAAGGTTGGCAAAACTCTTTCACCGCCATTAGCAAACATTGCATAGGCAGACACCATTTTATACAGGGTGGTTTCTTGCGATCCAAGGGACATTGATAAATACGGTCTCATATTTTCATACACGCCGAACTTCTCAGCATAAGAAGCAATTGTTTCCATACCAACGACTTTTGCCAAGCGCACTGTCATTAGATTACGCGAATATTCAATTCCTTTTCTCACAGGTGATGGACCATAAAATTTGTCAGTATAATTTTTTGGACGCCAAAACTCTCCTTCTTTCAGCGTTGGCTCTTCAATTGGTGCATCAATAACAATTGTCGCTGGACTATACCCACTATCTAAAGCGGCAGCATAAACGAAAGGTTTAAAAGACGAACCCGGTTGCCGCATCGCTTGAGTCGCTCTATTGAACACAGAATTTTCATAAGAAAAACCTCCCTGCATGGCAATAACACGACCAGTATTGACATCCATAGCCACAAATCCACCTTGAATTTTGGGTATTTGCCTTAAAGACCAGTTTAAAAATGTGCCATCAGTTTTATCTAAGAGTGGTGTAACTAGTATAACATCGCCAACGGCTAAAAAATCCTTGGAACGGTTTGTTTTTTTTGTAGTAATACCATCAACAGACACAACTTTTCTTATCCATTCAAAATCCTTATTTGAAAGTACGTTCTGATCGCCGTCTATTCCTTCTATTCCTATAATCACATCGTTTTTTTGAAACCCTAATACTACAGCGGGGCGCCACTTTTGATCCACTATTATCTCTCTGGGAATCCTGAATTCAGATAATAATTCTCTCCAATTTCCTAACTTAACTTCAGAAATTGACTTGCTCGTTGCATAGTAAATACCCTTTGTACGATCATAATTTTCCAATCCTAGTCTTAAGCTTTGCGCTGCAACTTCTTGTAAAGATGGATCGATAGTCGCACGAACAGAATAACCACCAGTAAAAAATTCTGCTTCGCCAAAATCACGGCTCAATTGACGCCTTATTTCATCTGTTGGATAATCTCTGGGAGGCAATGTGCTGCGAAAACTTGTAAAATCACCACTTTGAACAGTTTTTAGAGATTGGTTACGAGCAATTTCGTAATCCCCATCAGATAAGAAAGAATTTTCATTCATTTCTTTAAGAACAAAATTTCTTCGGCTGATCGCTCGATCTTGTTGACGTACGGGATGATAGTTTGAAGGAGCTTTTGGCAATGTCGCAAGGTATGCTACCTCCTGGGGCAACAATTTTTCCAATGATTTATTAAAATAAGTCTGCGCAGCAGCCGCTACCCCATACGAATTCTGACCAAGAAAGATTTCATTTAAATAAAGCTCTAAGATTTTTTCTTTGCTTAATGTATTTTCAAGTCTTGTCGCAAGAATAAGTTCCTTAATTTTGCGTTCAGCAGAACGAGATCCATCAAGCAAAAAGTTTTTCATTACCTGTTGTGTTATTGTCGATGCACCCCTTAAATCTTGGCCACGAGAGACCACAGCATCTCGCAAAGCAACCGCCATACCAATTGGATCATAACCTGCATGAGTATAAAAATTTTTATCTTCAGCAGAAATAAATGCTTCTTTTACTAAATCGGGTATCTCGTTTGCACCGGCAAACAACCTACGCTCAGTAGAAAACTCATCAATAATTTGTCCCTCGCCTGAATAAATTCGGCTAATAGTTTTGGGTTGATAACTTGCTAATTCCTCATGGCTAGGAAGCCCTTTACCATAAATGAAAAATACCGCCCCCAGAAGAAATGCACCAAATACCGCGGAAAGTGTCAAAATTGAAAAAAAACTACCAGCTAATCGGATTAAAATTGTAATTATCTTTAACCATATTTGTATTAAAATTTGTCCAGAGGTTTTTAAAAATAGCAAATTTCAAAACTCCAGTAAGATTAAATCATTACCCCCAACTATAAATCATAATAAAACAATACTTAAAGAACAATAAGGAGTTTAGACTGCATTTACTTAAATTTTCAAAACCTCTTTTGTAAACTTAAACCTTTATATCAAATAACTGTTTACAAGAGCCGTACAGTTATGAGGCACCTAAAATCACTATTGGGCCAAACACTAAAACAAAAAATACTGGCTCCTCATAGTTTGTAAAATTAAAGTTTAAATGAATTACTTACCTACAGTTTTCTTATACCCACTCAGCCCCACCTTTATTAAAATTGAACTCTAAAATACGCTTTTGTCGGCTTTGCTTATAAACCCAGTTATCAGCAAGGCTAAGGTTATCAATTATTTGAATGAGGCTCCTAAGTATTGTGAACCACTATTCTATATTTTTGATTTATTACTAGGGTTATACAAAACTGTCTTTTTCGACACCATTCAAACTTTTAATGGGAACCACATTACTCATCTAATTTTCGATGTCTTTTTTTATATTTTGATGTAAAGTGAATTTGCAATGAAACCTCAAAATATCTTTTATCATTTACAAAATATAGAGTTCTTTAATGTTTAATACCCACATTAAAATTGTTTTTATAACATTGCTATTAGCGTTTGGAGCAAATTCAGCAAAAAGTATTTCTCTTCTACGCGACCCTGATATCGAACGGGGCTTGCAGGAGTTAGCAAATCCTATTTTAAAAGTAGCGGGGATCAATAGTAAAAATTTTAAAATTTATGTAGTTAACTCTCCATCGCTTAATGCATTTGTTATAGATAACAATCATATATTTATTCACTCTGGGCTACTCCTAAAACTTAATAGCGCATCGCAGGTTCAAGCCGTAATAGCTCACGAAGCTGCCCATATTGCAAACGGGCATATTACTCGACGTATCGCCACAGCCAAAAAAACAAAGATGACCTCAACATTTGGTGCACTAGTAGCAATAGCAGCAGCGGCGGGAGGTCAATCAGAGGCTGGGTTTGGAATTGCAATGGGCACTGCAGGTTCCGCAAAACGTATTTTATTGGCGCACTCTCGTAATGAAGAGTCTTCTGCTGATCAATCTGCTATCAGGTACATGAATAATGCTACTATCAATTCAAGCGCCATGATCGAAGTTTTTAAAATGTTCGAACAACAGGTTTCTACAAGTTTAGACAACCTAGAGCCATACACGAGAAGTCACCCACTTGATAGAGATCGAATAAGAGCAATCCGGACACTTGTAGCTAAGCAGTCAAATCATCCAATCAATTTAAAATATCAGTATTGGTTTTCACGCATTCATGCTAAACTTTCGTCATTTATTTATGACCCAGAGTGGACTTTAAACCAATTACATAGCTCCAATAATTTAGACCTCTTAAAAAAGGCAGTGGCAAGCCATCGCATTGGACAAGCAGAAACAGCCATAAGATCTATTAATAAATTATTAATTACACACCCAAATGATCCATATTTTTTTGAGTTAAAAGGTCAAATTTTATTAGAAAACCGCCAATACTCCTCAGCTATAAAAGCCTACCAAACAGCAGCAGAACTGGAGCCCAAAAATGCGCTTATTTTAGGTGGCTACGGCAGAGCACTTTTAACGCTGAATAACGAAAATGTTAATAAAAAAGCACTCAAAGTACTGAAGATAGCTCGAAACCTAGATAATAAAGATACAAATATTTTGCGATATCTTGGAGCTGCTTTTACTAGATCAGGCCAACAAGGTGAAGCTATTTTGACCGTTGCAGAACGATACGCACTCAATGGGGATGTAAAAAATGCAATACTTCAAGCAAAGCGAGCAGAAGTCATGCTTCCGCGCGGTTCGTCAGCATGGCAAAGTGCACAGAACATAATTTATGGCCCTTAAAAAAATTTCTAATAAATACTTATTTAATTAAGTTTTCCGAGTCTATAACAGCCGCACGGCTTTCAACCTCTTTTACAATATGATCAACCATTTTATCATTAGAAAGCTTGTGGCTCTGTTTGCCAGCCAGATAGACCATGCCAGAACCATTACCACCACCTGTAAAAGCGACATCAGTCATTAGAGCTTCTCCAGGACCGTTTACTACGCACCCTATAATAGACAAAGACATAGGTGTCTTAATGTGTTCTAACCGACGCTCCAAAGTTTCTACGACCTTGATCACATCAAAACCTTGTCGCGCACAACTAGGACAGGAAATAATGTTTACACCACGATGTCTTAACCCCAGAGACTTTAAGATATCGTAACCCACTTTAACTTCTTCAACAGGATCAGCTGACAAACTTACACGCAGTGTATCACCAATTCCCGTCCATAGCAGGTTTCCTAATCCAATCGCTGATTTAATGGTTCCTGTCATTAGTCCACCAGCTTCGGTAATTCCAATGTGCATTGGAGCATCAGTTGCTTCTGAAAGTTCCTGATAAGCCGCCACAGCCATGAAAACGTCACTAGCTTTAACACTAATTTTAAAGTCAAAAAAATCATTGTCCTCAAGAATTCGAATGTGTTCAAGGCCACTCTCCACTAGAGCATTGGGACACGGTTCGCCATATTTATCTAAAAGATGCTTTTCTAACGAACCCCCATTTACACCGACGCGTATCGAGCAACCATGATCTTTTGCAGCTTTAACAACCTCGCGTACTCGCTCTTGTTTACCAATGTTTCCAGGATTGATCCTAAGGCAAGCCGCGCCAGCCTCTGCGGCTTCAATCGCACGCTTATAATGAAAATGGATATCAGCAACAATTGGAATTGGGCTTTCATCTACGATCTTTTTTAGCGCTTTAGTCGAACTTTCATCTGGTACAGAAACGCGAACAATATCAGCCCCAGCATCCGAAACGGCTTGGATTTGTTCAGTTGTCGCCGCTACATCTGTTGTAAGCGTATTAGTCATTGTTTGAACACTTATTGGTGCATCGCCACCAACTGGTACTGAGCCAACCATAATTTGTCGACTTTTACGACGGTAAATATTTCGCCAAGGGCGAATATGATTCAAGGTCATAACACTTTCCTAGAAGGTAGCTTTTCTCTACCTCTAGTCACTCAGCGCGTCAGACTCAATATCATTTAAAAAACTGTACAAAGACGATTCCAAGCCTGGAGTATATAGACTATAGGTACTTTTAATATTTCTAGCTGATAATTCTATATTCTTTACAGTGCGAGTTTTCTCTCCAGCTGGTCCATATAGCTTTCCATTTACAACAAAGAACAGTGCACCAGAGTTTCCAGCTCTATCAATAAATTTTTTATTTTTAGATACTGGTAGATCTAAAGGTTTCCGCGCATCCATAATTCGTTCATACAGAATTGATCCAGCGTCATCTTTTATCCTTATCCAAACACCCTCAGCTGCTAATAGCTGAACAGTATCAGTCACAGTTTTTTCAGGCTTTTGTTGAGATATAATCTTCATTTTAGATAAATCGTCAGATATCTTTTTTGGCTTTGACAAAGAAGATACATTTAAAGATCCAAATGTCCCAAGAATATTCGGGTCTATTCCTGAGATTGGCCCATCTCGGCTTTCGATAATTGGCATATCAAGTGCTTTGGGCCTATAGATACGGTTATAAATATTACTATTTGCCACTAAATCTGTTTTAGATGTATTGCTTGACGATGCAAATGGAATAAGGGGATCCAAATCAGATGGAATTACCGGTGGTTGATCGATTGCGGTGATTTGAACCTGTTGAATTTTTTTAAAAACATTTTGAATACCAAATGCCAATCCTAAAAGAAAAAATATTAAAACCATTGAAGAAAGAAAAGATTTTAAATCTACTTTATTCAAAAGAGTTTCTTTTGGTGGCGCAAAGGTTGCTGAAGTTGTTCCAAATCCAGATTTTGGATGCTTTTCAGTGTCTTTGATACCTCCAACATCTTTTGACCTTTTGGGAAGCGCTTTTTCTGGGTCCATCCCATGTACGGGAGTAAAACCACTTTCAGAGCAAAAAAGTTCAAAAGATTTTTCTGGATCCAATCCCAGATATTTAGAATAAGAGCGAACATATCCCGCTATAAAACCAGGAGTGTCAAAAACCATAGGATTTGCATCCTCG
>MDSW01038206.1_pt1 | contig 12952 bp, 7 predicted proteins | sample 811171 | NCBI WGS metagenome assembly MDSW01 (sample SAMN05326641, study PRJNA326480) | marine metagenome | isolation source: seawater | place: Atlantic Ocean: North West | collected 2012 | reverse complement strand
GGCGGCGGTGGCGGCGGTGCTCCCGCCCCCGCTTTGGTGCCTGCCGCCGCGCCCGATCCGATGGCGCCGCTGCAGCGCGCTGCAGAAGCCTTGGACGGCGCGGGCCAAGCGGCTCAAGACGCCCTGAACAACGCGGGCCAAGCGGCTCAAGACGCCTTGAACAACGCGGGCCAAGCCGCTGCAGAAGGGTGGACGACTGTGAAGACCAGTGCGCAGAAGCAGGCTGAAAAGGCACTCAAGAAGGCCGAAGCCATACAACAGGCGTCGGCCGAAGCCTTTGAGGGCGCAAAGCAGGCCGGCGCTGCCCTCTTCAATTGGGCCATGGGCAACGGGGTGGCGGTGGACGAGAAGGCGATCAAGCAGGGAACGACGGTCACGCCGGAGGAGTTCAACGCGGAGTTGGACGAGACGGAGGCGAACCCACAGGTCAAAAAGTACGCGGCCGCTGCGGCCGCCGCCGAGAAAAAGGCCGAAGAGGCCGAAGACGATGTGAAGGCGGCGGCGGTCAGTCGGAAGGCGCAGCGGCGCGAGATCTCGGAGGCGAGCAGGGAGAAGCGGGAAGGCGCGAAGCGGGCGCTCATTGCTGAGGCGAAGCGGCTTGCGAAGGAGAAGAAGGAAGGGTTTAAGGCGATGAACGTTGCACTGGCGGCGTTGCAGGATGCCAAGGAAAGGGAGGCGGCGGCGGCAAAGGAAAAGCAGGAGAAAGAGGAGGCGGAGGCAAAGGCGGCGGCCGAGGCCGCGGAGAAGGAGGCGCGGAAGGCGCTTGCGGATGCGACGGCGAGCGAGGAGGAGAAGCAGCAGAAGATCAAAGACGCCATCAAGCAAAAATTCGCGTTCTTGCGTAAGCGAGCAATGGGCAAGGCGATCGCGAGGATCAAGAAGGAAGAGGCGGAAGAGACCGCCGAGCGGATTGAGAAGCGCAGCTCGAACCTGGCGTACATTCTCGACGACGACGACGAGACTACGTATTACCCGCAGGGCGCGCTCCTCAAGATCGACGAAGCGCGGATCCAGACGGGGTGGAGCGCGCTGGAAAAGCTGCTCGTGAGCGCCAAGTACCTCACTCCGGAGGGCGCCGATCTCGCTGCTCTCAAGTACAACGGCGTCGCGTTTGCCACGAACAAGGGCAACGTGCGCCTCGAGCGCATCAAACTGGGCAGCGCCGAGTTCGCTCCCCTCACGCCATTCACCGAGACGCGGACATTCGATGAAGCGACGGTCGGGCGCGTCGGCGTTTCGAATTACAACAAGGACGAGGTGGCGTCGAAGATGAAGGAGGCCGGGGGCCAGGACGCGTCCGCCCGAGCGGCGTTTTACAGCGACAAAGACAACCGCAATGCGCTGTGGGCGGGGCTCATCAACAAAGAGAAGGGGCTGAAGCTGACGTGCTTCTCGGTCTCGGCGCTGAAGTTCGTGCTGGACCAAACGCTGCTCCGCACCGACATGGGCTTCTTTGCGCAGGAATCCGACACGACGACCGATTTCCTGAAAGCCATCGACATCGACCCCGAGTCGAAGGGGGTGAAGGAGATGCGCGAAAAGGGCACGCTCGCGAAGAACATCGAGAAGTTTTGCGAGAAGCTGCGGGAGTCCTTCTCTCGCATGGAAGCGGGAGACGACGCGTCGAGGGAGCTCAGCCAAGACGACGTGATCACCAAGCGCGAGTTTGTCTACTTCATGATGTACCCCGAAACCAGAGTCCAGGGCTCGAAGCAGGTCCCGAGAACGCTCGAGGACTTCAAGGAGAGGGTCGAGGCCATGTCGTGGGAAAACGACTTTTTCATGAAACGGTCGGCGTTCGATAAGCTCGCGCGCAGATTCGGCGCCGAAAACGTGCTGGAGGCCGGCGTCGACGACCTGTACAAGGGGCTCACCGAGCTGCGCGCCATCTTCCACCCGGCCGATGTCAGGCCGACGCGCACCCCGGCGCAGCTCGAGGCGCAGGCGCGCTCGGCGCCAATGGTCGCCGAAGCGATGGCGACGCGCTCCTCCGCGAGCAGCGGAAAGGCGCCCGCCAAGCCGCCGGCGGCGGCGACTTCGGGCAGCACCGCGGCGCCTTCGGTGCGCCGTCGGGAAAAGCCGCAGCAATCGATGGTGGCCTCCGTCTTCGACTCGCTGGGCCTCGGTTCGAGCGAGGACCTGATGGACGTCGACGCTCCCGCGAGCCCGACGCCGTCGGCCGGTTCTGGGTCGGACGCCTCCGGCCCGCGGACGTTTTCGAAGCGGCCGCGCTGAATACGATACGCCAAACAGACGGCGAGGCGCGAGTGGACAAGGAATGTGAGCGAGTGTGCGTCCTCTTTTTTTTTCCAAACAAATAAATTTGCCCGCGGCTGGGCCTTGCGTGGTTTTTTTTAGTGCAAGTGCGCGCACGCATGTCTTCGTCCAAGGAGAAGCAGGCCGGCGGCCGTAGGAAGGGGTTTGCGAGCAAGTCGGCGTACTTTTTCTTCTGCGATTACTTTCAGAAGGAGATTCGCGAGAAGGAGGAGTTTCGCAAGACGATGATGGCCAAGCACAATTGGGACGGCACGTCGTGGTCGCGCAGCGGCTCCATGGACGAGGACAAGGTCACGGTCTGGCAGGTCCAGGGCAGGGAGTGGAGAGAGCTCAAGGAAATCTGCGAGGATCACGCAAAAAAGGAGGCCGCCGAACCGGGCTACTTTGGACGCACGTGCTCGGGCGTGCACGGGTCGTCAAATCTGAAGCTCATGGCCGAGTTCGAGGGCCTCGCGGCGGAGAGCAAGAAGGAGGTGGCCGAGGCCGAGGCCAAGTGGAAGGCGCTGCTCAAGACCGACCCGGAGGCGGCCATGGCCTTTCGGGAGTCGCGGATCAAGAAGGGCGGGGCCGAAGACGCGGACGCGCCGCCGGCCAAGCGGCCGCGCCCCGACTCTGCCGAGGCGTGCTCCCAATTCGCCGACGACCCTCGGCTCGAAAGAGAGCACACCAACGCCAAGAACGCCATCATGGGCGTCGTTCAGGAGTTGATTTGCCCAATCGAGCAAACGCCCGTCTACGACGCGGTCCTCGCCGCCGACGGCTACATCTACGAGCGGCGCGCCATCTCGGAGTGGTTTGACTGCGCGAGCTCCAAGGTCCCGAGTACGGATCTCGTCCGGTCGCCGTCTACGGGCGCGCCGCTCCCGAACAACAACCTCATTTCCGTGCCGGCCATCAAAAACTCCGCGCAGCGGTTGGTCGAGAGCGGGACCCTCGACATCGAGATGGTCGAGGCGTGGGAGGAGAAGCGTAAAGACTACGCCCGCTTAGAGCAACAGGCCGAAAAGGCCAATAAAGGCGACGCGAACGCCATTTACGCGATGGGATTGAACCACTACAATATTGCCTGCGACACAAAGTACAACACCGCGGTGCGCGAAAGGGCAAAGGTGGAAGCGGTGTGCTGGTTTCAAAAGGGTTCCGAGGTCAAAAACGTCAAGAGCATCGCGCGCTACGGCCGAGCGCTCGTGCGTGGCTGGGGCGTCGCCAAAACCCCGACAAAGGGCGTTTACTTGCTGATGCAAGGCGCGTACGGGGGCTCCGACGTCGCGTGCTACACGCTGGGTATGGCGCTGGCTGGCGTCGAGGAAGAAACAATCGATGGCGTCTCAATTGACCATCACGACGCGCGTATGTTTCTGGAGATGATGTTCGAGTTTCACCGCAGACCTCGAATCGGCGAGACGCCCAAACACCCTCTTCCAGAGAGGGTTTACAAGCACCTCAACCACGCCGGGTTGGAGTCGGCGAGGCGGGTACTCGCCGAGCTGCCGCCGTGCAAAAAGTCGGACGCGTGAGTGTGTGTGCGTAGAGTCTGGGAGGGGGGGGTGTTGCGTCTATAGTGCAGCTTTGTTTCACGCTGGCAACTGCAACGCGCTAGCATGCGTATTCGAAATAAGATCCTTTAAACTGTACGAGCGCGTGCTGTGACGTGCATGCCGTGCGCCGACTACGAGCACGTTGTGCAGATAGGGCTTGGCAAGACGGGCACGACCACCGTCCGCGGCTTCTTCGCGAGCCTCGGCTACAACGCGACGTGCACCCTCCCGGCCGTGCGCCAGATTGCCGAGTCGCTCGCCTTCGGCGAGCCGCCGATGGAGCGCACCAAGCGCGCGTGCGCAGCGGGGAGCGGCGGCAGCGGCGGCGGCTTCTTTGTGCAGGAGCTGACGGGCGTCTACTTTCCGACCGACAACTTCCAGTTCCAGCTCACGCACATGGCGCCCATCCGGCGCGAAATGGGACCGAACACGCTCTTCGTGCACTGCGAGCGCAACGCGACGCGGTGGCTCCGCAGCGCCACGGCCTGGGGCGACTTGCGGCGGCGGCTGACCGTGCGCGACGTGGAGGGGCTGCCTCCGGGTCGCGGCGCCGCGGACGACGAGATGGTCGACTGGTACGCGGGCGTCAACGCCTACCTGCGCTTCGCCTTCCGGTGGCGGCCCAACTACGCGCACGTCGACGTCGACGACCCGCGTTCGCTCCGAGCGCTGGCGGCGCGCTGCGGAGCGGCGGACTACCGCTTCGGGAGGCTCAACGCCAACCCCAGGTCCAAGCGCATCGCGTAATTTTGCACATGGGTGGGACCGCGCGTCCGGTGTTACGCCGGGAGTGTCGCCTGTAACATCGCTAGACGGTCGTCGTCGGTGCTGCCAGAGGTCCTATTAGGAATACCACAGCACGGGAAGGCAATGCAGTTCGCCCCCAACTGCACCTTTGACTTCGGCCCCATGCGCAACATCAACTGCGACGGCTGCGGCTGCCAACTGCCGCGCGACGCCATGCTGGCGACGACCGCTGCGCCCGACGGCGAGGGCGACGACTTCTGCGAGACCTGCGCGCTCGAGAAAAACCTCTGGGAGAACCCCGAGAACGCCCGCGTGGTCCACTTTGACGTCCGCATGGCCGAGTACATGAAGCAGCTCGACGCGAGCGGCGAGAACCGCCGCGTCGGCGAGCAGCTGCTGGCCATGCTCGGCAGGGTTGACTGGCCTGAGTTACAGGTTCAGGAGGCAGCGCCGGGCGTGCCACCGATGGCGCCGCAGCGCCAGGCGGCGGACTCGTGAGTGTGTGTGTGTGCGTAGAGTGCGTAGAGTCGGAGTTTGTGTGTTATTAAAGAGCTTCGTTCACAAACGCTTCCCACACGTTTTTCGACTCGAGTGTCCACTTGCTACGGTAGCGGCTCAAACTTGAGCGCACGCGTTGCTCGCAAAAACGGGCGATAGCCAACGCCGCCCGTATCGGAGACGCGAAAGGCGCCGTAGGCGCGCTCCGAAAGCGTGGCGATTCCGGTGGGGTGGCCCACGGCGTCGTGGATGGGCATGTGCTCCAAGACCTTGTGCTCCATGAGCCGCTGCACCTCGGGCGAGATGAAGATATCGGCCTGCGCCGCAACCGTCGTGTCGTCAGTATCGGCCTGTCTTTTCTGAGCAAGAAGCAGCGCAGCCGGATCGGCAGAGCTAGGTCCGCCCCGAGCTCCCGTGACAGAAAATGTGAGCACCCCCACAAAGAACGCCGCAACTCCGACTCCAACGCCGGCCACGATCAAACTGTAGTGCCTTGTTCTGTCTTCCGAATCTGCGTCAATCGCGTCGTCGAACACCTTTTCTCCAATAAGCGCACGCGCTTGAATGAGCGGAGCCACGGCCAGCAAGACGGCAATGGCCCCCCATATGTACTTGAAAAAGTCAGGAATGCCGTTGAGAGTCCAGCGCGAGCGCGCCCAGCCAACCACAGCACCCGACCAGAAGGCGCTATAGACAGCAACTATGCAATCGGCTGCATACCGCTCGGCAGCCAATACTGTGTTGTTTCCGTGCTTAGCCTTGTCGTACCAGGCCTTTCCAGACTCTGCCGACAACACTGCAAACCCAGCTTGTATCATTCCAGCAGTAAGGACGAGCGCCCAGAATACCAAGACCGAAACTGGTGCCTGCCACCTAGTATCGTCGACGTAAAGCTTTCGATTCCGGAGATCTAAAAACGTGTTGCAGAAGAAGACGACGATGGGCAGAATAGAGGCTCCGCCCAAGAACGGCGCGAGCGCGGCCGGCGTTAAGCCAATGTTGCGAGGTCTGGCCCATGTCGTGATGTATGGCCCCGAGTGCGTATGATCTGTTTTTGTGGCCCATCCCGTACACGAAGGCGTTATAGGGTAATGGCTCTGCGTGGCTGGGTCGACGCTCCAAACCCAGAACGCAGCAAGCGCACCAGCGATCGCGCAAAGCAGAATGGGGAACTCGAACTTGGGTCGCAGAAGGGTCACTGTTTCGCCAGTGTTCGTTTTGAGGAGTCCACATTGAGCACCGAGTTGGATGGCCAAAGGCAAGGTTGCCCTCGCGACAAAGTATCCAACGACCGAAGCGATGATCATGCCCCAAATAGTAGTCATCGCAAGCCTGTAGGCTAGATAGGCCTCCAGACGCCAAACGGGGTCGTGAAAGCGTGTGTGCTTGACTGGTTCGTACCAGAGTTCCTTGATCAGCTCTTCGGCTAGAAAGTGAAATCCCACTTCTGGGCGTGCGTCGGCAACAAAGTTTGCAATCGGGTCCTGTACGCCGAACATCCTCTCCAAGTTGAAAAGGCCGAATTGAAGTGTTTCCGAACAGACCGAGATGAGCATGTCTTTGGTGCTTTGCGACGTACTTTCGTCCGCACCGCGTGCATACGGCGGAGCTCCAGGCGGGGCCATGTCGTCCGAACGAGTTTCGCAGGTCACTCTTAGCATCGCTGCGCGCATTGACTCTGCGTAGAGATCCAGCGGTTTACCAGTAAGCGATAGGTCATCGAACGTATCGGCTCCTAAAATGCGCTCACAAAATGTTGACGCGCTTCGGCCGTTCATGTACGTATCATCGCCTTGGTTTAACGAGTCGACTCCATATTTGAAGCAAAGGCCATCATTTTCGCTTCGATCAACATGGCTCACCACTGAAAGAGCTAGCAGAGCAACAAGCATCTCCTGAGTCGAAGGCATTGTGGCGTCGATTTTGGTTTTGTCGACAAGCCGATAAAGAGCCGCCTTGCTTCCAGCACGGCGCATGATGTCCCGTATGAGGTTGAAGTTCACGCATCGGTCTTCTGAGTCCTCGTTGCTGTCTGTTTCGCGAAACGGGTAGCTTTTGGCTGGCACCTTCTCAAGACACCCAAGTCCGGAAACTGCTATAGGCGTCGAGTCTCTGCCGTCGTAGCCACCGACGCCATCGTTGTTTCCGTCTTCGTCTTCTTCAAAAAACTGTTGATAACGGTAAAACGCAGGTGCGCTTGTAATGTATGCTTGGATGATGCGTTCTTGAAGCTCGCCATAGACGCGTAGCTGTCGTTTACTGTAGAACTGGTCGCCCGCCGATTCTTGCTTTTCACACATGCGGTCCGAGAGCTTAGTTTCCGCGGCTTCAATTGAGTCCGCGTCTATGCCTGGCATGAATCCGGGGTCGTTCATAACGGCAGCGAGTATGTAGGTCATGCGCCCTTTGTTGTACACGGCATTGTCCTGAGGGGCGTCTAATTGAGCCCATTCCACGTAATTGACGCCACAAAGAGCCCCCTGAACACGGTCGTACCACCGTTTGTAGTCTGCCTGAACAAACTGAGTTGCGTCGTTCCATTGCCCTAACGATTGCAACAGGTGCATGAGATCGGGCGTGCCAAGGCCGCAAGGAACCACCTGGTCGCGCGTTTCGGGGTAGTCTTCGCCGAGAACGCGCAAACTTGGGTTGTTCTTGAGATCGTCAACGTGTTCGTGCAAAGTGTCCAGCCCGACGACGACACACGGAACTAGAAGCCCTAGATAGACCATTCCCGTTATCAACAGCCAGTAGTTGATTCGCCGACTGTTGGCCCATCCCTGAATGCCGGCCATACGGCCGCGGACGATTGTTTCCCGCCGCACGGACCGCCTTTGTCTACCTACGCTCGATCGCCGGGTTATGGCGTGCGCGCAGCGCGACACCGACTCCACTCCGCTCGGCCGTTGCGCCGCCGCGTCCCCGCGATAACCCGGCCGCGCCGACAATTCTAGTACTCGAGGCGTCTTGGTGCACTCGGAGAAAAGCAGAAGCGCGCGGTATCCGGGAAGCGCGCCATGGTGCTCAAGTGCTGCACGATTTGCGCCGCGATGGTGTGCGCGATCGCGGCCGCAGCCTCGATCATGTTCCTGGTCACGAATATCACGGAGTACCGCGCCGACGATTTTTACAAGGGAACGGATACGACCGACTTTACGGCCCTGGGCACGTGCGTCGGCACGATCGCACTAGACCAGTTGGAGAACGGAATGGAGGGCGTCGACAATCGGAAGTTCAACGACGGCGGTTTCCACTGCGATGACGTGGGTCGGCAAGATTGGATCGGTCGTTCGGTTTCGGTGAGCGTCCACGGCCTCTACTACGTGTGGAGCACGACGGCCGCTGTCGATACGACGGCTACGTCGGCCGGTGCGGCCACCAAGCTCGTCAACAAGGACGGCACGTACACCTTCGGCTCGGTCGTGCGCACCGCCATCAGCGCCACCGTCCTCGCCGGCTGCCAGTCCTGCGCGGCGGAGACGACCTACGCCTACGGCGGCACCGGAGGCACGGCGTGGAGCCCCACTAAGGCGCCGTCGGCCGTCGCGTACCCGTCGGTCAAGCGTGAGGATGCGTACAACGCGCTCAAGATGGTGGCCGAGGCCAGCGTTCCAGTCTCGTGCGACACCATCTACGGCATGACGGGCGCCGACGCCGAGGGAGGAGCGTTTGAGGAGGCGGACCCGGATACCAACGCGAGGGCCTACGCGCGCGAATACTTCAACAAACTCGTCAATCAGGAGGGCGGTACCGATTGGCCGGTTGCGCCCATCCACGGCTCGTGCAGCGGCAACGACGGCCAGAGTCCCACGCTGGTTGACAACACAGGCAACGACGCGGATATTGGCACTGAGGCTTGGTACGGCAGCCAGCTGTCGGAGTCGATGACGATCGACACGCAAACCAAGCTCTTGCTTTACGCACACTGCGTGGCGCAGTTCCGGTACGTGAGCTCGGGCATCCACATCCCGTACCGGGGCTCCTTTGGTATGCCTTCGGTGGGGCAAAAGCCCGGCCCCGCCTCCGACGCGCTGCATGTTTACGAAGTGGACGGTTCGGACGTCAACTCGCTCGGCTCCAACTATACGATGAAGGCGCGCCTCTACCAGGGCCAGCGGTTCGGGTACAGCGTTTGGGCCTACGTGCCGATGATCTTGGCGTCGACGTTCCTCTGCGCGGACGCGCTGGTCTTCTTCGTGGCGGAAGCGGCCTTGCCGTTTGCCATCTCCGGAGCGCGCGCGTACACCACGGACAGCCTCATCTTCCGCCGTAACTCGCTCATCATGTCGGCGACGAAGCGCTCTTCGCGCATCAAGCGCCTCATCTTTGGCTTTGTGCTCGTGCTCGTCTCGATTCTCTTTTGGGCATTGTACTGCCTCGTTCCATTCAACGCCCTCTACGAGAACCGTATGCCGCGCCCTTTCTGCGAAAAGGACGCCGACGGGATTGGCGACGAGTCGGACAAGTGGACTCGCGACATTATGGACTTGGGCTTCCGTGGAAACAAGGGCGGTTGGAAGTCGGACTGGGACGCCAGCGCCTACGAGTTCTGCACGATCATATTCCAAGTCATCATTCTGATCTTGCTTCCGCTCACCACGACCGGGTGCTTTGACTTTTGCAACAAGGTGCGGTCGCGGCGGTCGGCCGGGAACACGGAGACCATCCCCACCGGGACAGCCGCCCAGGCGGCGGCGGTGCCAAACTCGTCGCGGTACCGCTTCCACATGGCGGTCTTCATCCCGCTGCTGGCGATCGCCGCCTTCTTCATGATCCTGGGCCAGTCGATCTCCGGCGGTCGATTTGGGTATGCTTGGGCGGAGGGCGTCGTGGGCCAGGAGAAGATGGAAGACGGCACGAAAAAGTACAACGAGCGGCTGCTCGCGGAGGAGGTTTACAACCAAACTGTGGCCACCATCTGCCTCTGCATCGCGCTTGGCCTCGTAATCGGCACGGCGATGCAGCGGTACCTGATTGCGTACGTCGGCTGCTTTGGCGCCTTCTTCTTCTTCGGCTGGGTCGCGCTGCTGATCCTGTGCTTCGTCCCATTCCTCGTCATCGCGGCCATTCGCTCGATCATCCCGGAAGACGCCGACGACGACTGTGATACGCACTTTGGTAGCGGCAAGGACGATACCGCGCACGGTATCTGCATCTTCAGAAACTGGTCGTTCATCGTCGCGGGCATCGTCATCATCATCATCCTTGGCATAATCACAGTCTTTGGCGCTCGCGAGGCGCTCGGCGAGCTCTTCCGCGCGCGCAGACGCGAGATCGTGGAGGAGGAGTTCGACGTCACCCTCGAGGCGCACAGGGCCATGCGCCAGCAGGAGACCGTGTCGAACGGCGGCGGCTTTTTGGCGCCGGCGCGCATCGTTCCCGGAATTATGGGCTCCGGCTACAAGTCGAAGGACGAGCCGTTTTACAACTTCTCCACCAAGGCGAGCAACAACGCGGAAGTGGGAAATCTTCTGTATGCGCCGCGGGTCACCTTTGACCCGTCGGTGACGGGCAACACGGGGGCGCGCGCGGCAAAGGACGAGGCGCGCCTCTTGGCGGCCGCGACTGCGAGTCGCCGCTGAGCGTCAAAGGGAACACAGGCGCCCGGAAGGAGAGGGAAGGGAAGGAGGGGGAGAGGGCCAGGGATTCGGGGGCGAGAGAGAAGCGCTCGGCGCGACTGAGGAGTGCGCAGAGGGTTTTTTCCTGTTCGGTGAGGTCTTGCGCAATAGTGGTCGTAATCCCGCTAAGCGCGTTTGTTGTTCAAGAGCCGTCGCGGCCATAGGTTCGGATGCTGACTCCAGTGGAAGTCCTCGGCAACGTGCGGGTGCGAACGCAAACGCACGTTTCGGTGCGACTCGGCGATCCCCTCGCGCTTTCGGTGGCGCTGTCCAACGGGTCGTTGGAGAGCGAGAACCTCGTCGAGTACGCCTTCGCGGGTCAGATCCGTGGCGACGCGATTCGCGCGCGCTCGGAACTGCAGCTGTCCGGCTCGGAGTTTGCGAGTTTGTTCGGAGCACGCGACGACGGGAGGGCAGCGGTGGCGTGCTCGGCGGCTTCGAAGCGTGTCGCCATACTGGACGACTCCACCGAAGGGCGGAGCTTCCGCAAGTGGCTGGAGTCGGCGCTTTCGTGCACGCTGTGCGAAAAGGTGCCGCTGGCCATGTGGGAGCGCTTCCCGGGCGTGCGCTTGGCCGCGATCGCGGCGCTCATGCGCGCTGAAGAATCTCAAGCGGCGCTGGAGGCGGTGCTCGGCAGTTTTGTGATCACCGACGCGCGCCGAGTGGACGACTTGAAAACGACCTTGGAGGACGGCGGGATTGACTTGATTTTTGTAAGCGAAGTTCTGGGAGCGCTGTCGGAATGCGCGACAATGTAGCGCGTGCGGTCTTAGGAAGAACAAATTGATAAGCACGCGTGTGCGCTTTGTGCTAGTAAAAAAAGGCGAGAATGAAACGAGCCAATGAGAACAAGGCCCTGAGAGTGAGCCGCCAGACCGTGGAGGGGGAGCCCGTCTTTGCCAAGTACCGGTTCACGTGGGGCGATGGCTGCTTCTTCACGATGCTCGTTTCGACGGTGGTCGGCCCGGACAAGGACGAGAAATCGAAGACCGGCTGGACGTGGACAGATGGTAAGAGCGACGACACGGTGACGCCCGACTCGGCCGACTGCTGGCTATGGATCCGCCTCGCCAATCGGTTAGACTTTGATCCAAAGTACGAGCAGGATTTCGGCGGGCCGCAGGTCGACATCGGGAGCGAGGGTGCGCGCCTCGGCAAGTGGAGCATCGCCTTCAACCTCAACGCCATTTCAAACGGCGAGACGACGGCGGTCTTCGCGGACGATTGGTGGAAGGAGATTGAGAACCCAAGCTGCACGGGCCGTCGCATGATCGTCATCCGGTACATTATCGCGACGCGAGAGATTCTTGCGATGCACGCGCCGTCCATTACGCGGGGTCCTGCCGCGCAGACGGCCGTGTGCGACCCGCTCAGGTGGAGTGCCGGCGACGTCGTCCCCGACTTTGGCGGCGTCATCATAACGGACAAAATAAAAAACCTCGACGACATCTATCAAGATCTCTTGAAGGGGGCATTCAGGGGAGAGGAACCGCCCTTCATTACGAAGGGCGAGCGTACTAACGTCTTGCGGATCGGCGTCATGAACCGCCCGCTTGCGCGCACGTACGGCTTCAAGATCGATGAGATACGCAAGGCGGCGCTTTCCGAGCTCTTCAACAAGGGCGCGTGGCGGCTGAAATACTTTGAGCGGCTGGGCGGCGAGTTCAAGCTCAACGAGCCGAACATGAAGACGGTCAAGTTGATTCCGCAGAAAGGCGATACGCTCGAATCCGCATTGCAACGGCTGTTTGCCAGCGTGCTGAAGCAAGAAAACCTTAGTGGCTTTGCACAGTCGGTCAAGCAAAAGTGCGACGACCAGGCGAAGCGAGCGCACCTCGCATTCGAGGAGTGGGTCAACGCGAACCCGGCGACGCGCGACAAGTCCGACGCGAGCTTCGAAGTGTGGTTCAAAGAAACGTTCTACCTCCGCGAGCCGAGGGAGGTGCGGAAGGGGGGCGACGTTGTCGAGACGATCGGGTCGCTGCACCCGCTGCACTTGGAGCCCTTTGATCTGGACGTGTGCAAGTCGGCGGCGCTCCTCAAAGCGCAGCTTAGTAACGAGGTCTGGATGCAGAAACTTTCCGTCGAGTACGTCGGCGACGGGAGCAATACGCTGAAGTGAAGACGGCAACGACTTCGCGAAAACTGAATCCAGAGCCTGTGCGAGGACTAGAAATCTACTAGAGATGCAGAAAGATTCCACTGAAAATCTACTAGAAATCTACTAGGTCAAATTTTCTAGTACTCGTCTAGTAGTCCTACCCTTCGGCCCCT
>MDSW01217700.1_pt1 | contig 12953 bp, 13 predicted proteins | sample 811171 | NCBI WGS metagenome assembly MDSW01 (sample SAMN05326641, study PRJNA326480) | marine metagenome | isolation source: seawater | place: Atlantic Ocean: North West | collected 2012 | reverse complement strand
TTTAGCAGAAAGAATTAAATTATGGCCATTCTTTTTATTTGCAGCAATTTTATCTGGAATTTTATATCCGATTGTCATGGGATGGCAATGGGGCGGAGGGTGGCTATCTTCTCTAGGCTTTTCTGACTTTGCTGGATCTACATTGGTTCATTCTACTGGGGGTGCGGCAGCATTAGCAGGAGCTATAATATTAGGCGCAAGAACTGGTAGATTTAAAAAAACAGGAGAGCCAGCACCAGTGAAACCTTTTGCAGCCTCATCAATTCCATTGGTTACGATTGGTGTATTTATTTTATGGTTAGGTTGGTTCGGGTTTAACGGAGGATCTCAACTTTCGATGGGTACATTTGATGATGCGGTAGCAGTCTCAAAAATATTTATTAATACTAATCTAGCAGCTTGTGGAGGAGTTTTAGCTGCAGGGATTGTAACTAGATTAATGATTGGCAAAACAGATGTCATTCAGATGCTTAATGGTGCAATAGGTGGTTTAGTTGCGATTACAGCAGAACCGCTAATGCCGTCTCCATTTTCGGCTATATTAATTGGTGCGGTAGGTGGAGCAATAGTTGTTTTTGGGACCAAGTTTTTACTCTCTCTAAAAATTGATGATGTGGTAGGAGCTATTCCAGCACACTTGTTCGCAGGTATTTGGGGAACTTTAGCAGTACCACTTACAAATCCAGACACAAATTTTGGATCACAAATTTTAGGCATTATTTCAATTAATGTATTTGTATTCATAGTTTCATTTATAGTTTGGTCAATAATGAAAAATACTATGGGCATAAGATTAAGCAAAGATGCTGAAATAAAAGGAACAGATGTTTCAGAAGTAGGTGTAATTGCCTACGCAATTAGAGATTAAGTAATTTATTTACGTAGTATCCTCCCATAACTACTAAATAAAAAACGCGGTAACATTATTTTGTTGCCGCGTTTGTAATTTAAGTGTTAGTTTTATTGAATACTTAATAAAAAATTGATAACATTGTAAAGTTTGAGGGGTGTCCAAAAGGACTGAGATTATACTCTAGGAACCTGACTGGTAATTCAGTGAGGGAAAATTATGGAAAAGCAAACATTTTTTTTAGATCAAAATTTATCTTTACTATTAATTATTTCAATTAGTTTATTATTTGCAGTAATTGGAATTTTACATTCTAGAAAATATCGAGGGCCGTCAAATTATTTAACAGCGGGAAAAAATGTAGGAACTTTTTCATTAACCACAAGCTTAACAGCATCTGCACTAGGAGCTTGGATTTTATTTGGACCTGCTTCAGCAGCTACGTGGGGAGGGGTAGGCTCTGTTATAGGCTATTCACTTGGAACGGCCTTTCCAATGATAGCACTAATTTATTTAGGAAAAAAAATTAGAAAGAGTTTTCCATCTGGAATTACTTTCACACAGTTTATATTTTATAAAATAGGTAAAAAATTATTTAAATTTATTATTTTATTAAGTATTTTTTATATGTTTATTTTTTTATGTGCAGAAGTAACAGCAATAGCAATGTTAATAAATTATATTTCCAACACTCCATTATGGCTAACTGCTTCAATAGTAATAGCTACTACTTTGATTTATACCTTATACGGAGGATTAAGAGCATCGATACTTACCGATAATTTGCAATTTATAATTGTTATAATCTTATTATTAATTTGTGCGCAAAATATTTTTAGCTCAAGCTTAATTTCTTATGAAAAAATTAATAATAATGCAGGTCACTTATTAAGTAGTAAATATGTTACAAACTACACAGCAGGATTAACTTTTTTTATAGCCGTGGCTGCGACAAATCTTTTTCATCAAGGAAATTGGCAAAGAGTATTTGCGGCAAAAAATTATGATGTTCTTAATAGAAGTCTCAAACTTTCTTTTTTAATAATTATTCCTATCGTTTTTTTTATGGGAATTAGTGGAATAATCGCAATTTCTGCTAATCCTGAAGTAAACCCTGATCTAGCTTTTTTTTCTATACTTCTTAAAGGTAAAACAGAATTATTATATATGGGAGTTATTATTTTGGCGATATCATTAACGGTAAGCACAATCGATACACTTGTGAACGCGATTTCTAGTTTAATTATTGTTGATGGAAAAAAAATTAATAAAAATTTAAAATCTCCTAATGGTGTAGCAATTTTTCTATCAGCTATAGCTTTATTTATAGCTTCAAAAGGTTTTAGCATTTTATATTTGTTTCTATTAGCTGACCTTTTATGTTGTGCAGCTGTATTTCCAGTATTCTATGGATTTTATCAAAAAAATTTAAACGAAAAAAATTTAATAATATCAATTTTATTTGGTTTAATTGCAGGTTTGCTACTTTTTCCTAGTCCAGATTTTTCAAAAAGTATTTTAGTGGGGACAATTTTACCATTTGATTTATTTCCTCAAATTTTATCTACTTCCTTATTATTTTGGTCCTTTTTATTAGCAGCAGTTGGACCAGTAATTGTTATAATGACTTATGATTCCTTTAAAAGATGACAACCCAACTTCTAGCAAACCTATAGTAACGTATTTTTTAATTAGCGTTTGTGTTTTTGTTTTTCTCTTACAGCTAGGGTCTCAAAGTTATAAGACTGGACAACTTTTTTATTCTTATGGATTGATCCCTTCTGTTTTAATGGGGCATAATCAACTGCCTATGGATCTTTATGCGGTTCCAGCGTTTGCAACTATTTTCACTTCAATGTTTATGCATGGAGGTTTTATGCATTTAATAGGAAATATGCTTTATATGTGGATTTTTGCAGATAATATTGAAGATAATTTAGGACCATCAAAATTTTTAATTTTTTATATTTTGTCTGGCATTGGGGCTGCTATGACTCAAGTTTTAATGGATGTACAATCACAGATACCAATGGTTGGAGCTAGCGGGGCTATTGGAGGAGTATTAGGAGCTTATTTAATTAATCATCCTAATGCTAGAGTTTTAGTTTTAATACCTTTTGGTTTCTTTAGTCAATTTTTAAAAATTAGAGCACTATACGTTTTGGGTTTTTGGTTTATCTTGCAATTTATTTCCAGTGGTGGTGGTGTTGCATATGCTGCTCACATTGGTGGTTTTGTTTCAGGAATGATTTTGATATTATTTTTTAATAAAGGTTTTAAGAAAAAAAATAAAAAAGTTTTGAAAGGACCGTGGGGATAATGAATTATATAATACCTTTTATTTTTTTAATTACTATAGTTGTGTTTATTCATGAATATGGACATTACTATTTTGCTAAAAAATACGGTGTAGGAATTACTGATTTTTCCATAGGTTTTGGAAAAGAAATATTTGGATGGGAAGATAAATCTGGCACACGTTGGAAAATTTGCTGGATTCCTTTAGGTGGATATGTAAAATTTTTTGGTGATAGAAATGTTTTTAGTCAATCTGAGCAGCAGGAAATAATCAACAAATATAGTGAGGAAGATAGAAAAAAGTTATTTATATTAAAACCATTATATCAAAGATCTTTAATTGTTGCTGCTGGTCCATTAGCAAATTTCGTTTTAGCAATAATAATTTTTATTATAATAAATATGGTATCTGGTAAAGATATGAGCCCTCCAATTATTGACCAGGTACAAGAAAATAGCCCTGCACTTACAGCTGGCTTAAGAAAAAACGATAGAATTATATCTATAGATAACAAAAAGGTTGAAAGTATATTGCAGGTTTCAACTTTTATTAATTTATCTACTTCAGAAACTATAGAATTTGTAGTTTTTAGAAACGAACAAGAAGTATCTATATTGGTAAAACCTAATTTAGTAGATGGAAAAGACTCTTTAGGAAATTCTACCAAAAAAAGGATAGTTGGAATTAAACTAATCCCATTAAATAACGAATTTAATAGACAGCCGCTTGGACCAAGCAAAGCAATCTTTTATTCATTTAAGGAAGTCTGGTTTGTGATAGTTACTTCTTTGAACTATCTAGGAAATATGCTTGTAGGATCTGCGGATACATCACAATTAGGTGGACCAATAAAAATAGCAAAAATTACAGGGCAGGTAGCCGAATATGGAATTATTCCTTTTTTTAGCATAATGGCCTATATCTCAATAAGTTTAGGTTTAATAAACCTGTTTCCTATACCTATGCTTGATGGAGGGCATTTAATGTTTTACTTGATAGAAAAAATTTTGGGTAAACCTTTGAGTCAAAAAACCCAGGAAGGTTTTTTTCGAATCGGCTTATTTTTGCTCGTTTTTTTAATGTTTTTCGTTACTTTTAACGATTTGAAAGATATTGGCCTATTTTAGTTGACTTTTTGTTACATCCATAAAACCTAGCAAAATCAACATTTTTTCCTCATTAACTATATATTGTGTTGATATCTTTAACATACACTAAAATTGTTGTTGATTTTGTTGATATTTATGGGAAGAGTAAAAATACATTAAAAAAAGGGCTAAAATGAACAAAAAACAATTAATAGGAAAGATCTCTGGATCAATGAATCTTAGCAAAGCAGACGCTGAGCGTACTTTTGATGGAATTACAGAGATAATTTTAGGCTGCCTGAAAAATGATGAGCAGGTTAAAATTGCTGGTTTTGGTACTTACAAAGTAGCTAAAAGAAAAGCAAGAGTAGGTAGAAATCCAAGAACTGGCGAACAGATACAAATAGCTGCTTCTCAAAAAGTTAAATTTTTACCGGCAAAAGCTTTAAAAGAAATGTTTAATAAATAAACTTAAAACAGCCTTTACTAATTAGGTAAGGGCTGTTTTCTTCTATTTAGCTATTATTAGATTTTATTATTTTCCCAAATTTTTTCCCATTCCATATTAGGAGAAAGGCCAAAAATAGAGTTTACATTTGTACAGTGAAGAGCAACCGATGGAATTGGTGATAAGCAATATTCTTTCTGATAAATGTCATGTAGGGGCTGTTCAAATGGATAATGCTCAAATTCACACATTGAAATAAGTTTTTCCCAATATTTATTAACTATATCTGAGCTAGTTAAGAAAGTACAAAGTGTTTCATTTACTGTTCTCCAGTGTTTTTTAGATCCGACTAAAATTTTAGAAGGTTTGATTTCAGTATATAGATAAGGATAATCAGCAGGACATAGTATTAATTCTCTATTCATTTGAGATGATATTCGTTCATATGTAAAAATCATCTCAGTAACCGCATCTTCTTGATGTAAATAGTCATCTTCAACAAAATAAATTAAATCTTTGCAGTAATCCTTAGCTAATAACAGTGATTTATAAATATTTGACATGTTTGACATCTGGTTATCAGTAACATTTTGATTTTTAGCATTTGTTTTTTTAATCTTTGTTTTAAAATCATTTATATTTAAATTAATTAACGAACTTTTGACTTCTGGTATGCTTATCAATTTTTTCATCTTGTCCTGATCATTTTTGGGAGAATTGTAATCAACAATTATAATTTCAAAAGAAACTAATGGGAAATCTTTCTTAGCATTTTTTAAAGATTTAACAATAGAATTTAATGACCTAAGAGTATATTCTGATTTTTTTTCTTCAAATAATCTTTTTTTATTTTGTGTTAACATATTGACATTAGTGCAAGATCTAAAAATTGTTGTTAAAGAAGTAACTTTTCGGGAAATTTTTACCACACCCAAAGGTAGTGTAATAGATTTTTTACCAGGTAAACTTAAATTTTCATTAATAGATTTTTCTTGAGTAGGTATAAAAAAATTATTTTGATCTATAATTTCATAACCAAAAATTCTACAAATTTTTATAAAAAGTTTTTTAAAAATATTTTTTTGGTTTTCTTTTGACTGTTTTTTCATATAACTTTTTAACTAATTATAAAGATTAAAAATTTTTAATTAAATTTAATCATGTATACCTAATTTTTTTGCGTAAAAAATTCTTATCATCCAGTAAATAACTAATCCCAAGGGTCCTATGAAATAAATTAATATTAATGGGAAAAAAGCTACCTTTTTTGATATTCCATATTTAAAACCATCTCTTGCTACCCAGGAACCTAAAAAAATATTTAAAGCTAAAAAATGAAGCCAAAAAATAAGCAAAAAACTTTCTGTTGAAAATATTGTGTACAAATTATCTAAACTTAAGTACAAACTAAAAAGATTAAATATTGATTCATCGAGTAAAAAGCTTTGATAAATTACATAAACGTAAGCTGTTGACAAAATTAAAGGTATCAATATTGAATTCACAAATACTTGCGTAATTCTAGAATTTGGAAAAAAAATTAGCATTAACCAGAATGGCAAAATACCAAAATTTACCCACAGATAAATATTTTCAAAAGTTAAATAGGTGTTAAAATCTGCTAACATATGAATTTAAATTAATAATATATTATATAAATATTGTGATTCCTATAATAAATAAGAAAGATTTAGAGACAACAATTGACACCCTAAGAAGTTATGCTTATTCCTATCTTGAAAAGTATAATCCTTCAAAACAGCAATTAAGAACCTATTTGTTTAAGAAATCAATCAAAAAAAAAATAAGTATCAATAATAAAAAGGAATTATTTAATTTAATTGATGCAGTGATTTCCTCTTTAGAAGAACAAAAATTTATCAGTGATAAATATTATTCAAATGCTAAAGCTAAAGTTTTTTTGAGAAAAGGATATTCATTAAATAAAATTAGGTACAGTTTGATTAAAAAAGGTATAAATGAAAAGTATATAAAAGATAGCATTAGCAAAATAAAAGAAGAAGAATCTGATCCAGATTTTTTTTCTGCAATAAAGATATGCAAAAGAAGAAGAATTGGTCCCGTAAGAAGTGAAGAAAATAGAAATTTATTTTTCAAAAAAGATATTTCAATTTTAGCAAGAGCTGGATTTAGTTATGAGGTATCCAAAAAAGTTTTAGAAATTCCTAAAGATGAATTTAAAAAGTTTTGTAAAATGATTTAGCTTTTTATACTTTTTACATTTTTTTTTTTTTTAGAAATATAGAAGTCTAGTCTTTTTTTTAATGCTCTTTTAACGTACAAAAAGAAAAGTATACCAAATATAGCTACTGAAAGTACTATTATAGTTATTGTTTTTAACATCTTTCAGAAACTTGAAATTTTTTATTTTTATCTAACTGAGGGAATGATTTTTGTTTCCTCATTGATACTTTTCGGGGCATAAGTTTGTTGTAAGATTTCTTTATTCACAGCTTCAAAAGCATGTTCTGTTAGTGTTTTGCCTGTGCTTTTTTTAACCATATAATTTGCTGATTGAGTTACACCAGCTTGAATTATAGAGGCTGTGCTGAATCCAGACGCTGCTGGCCCCACTAACGCTAAAGGCGCAACAAATACACATCCAGACAGCATTGTACCTACTGTTATTAAAAGTAGTAATCTTTTAAACATTTACCCCCCTCAAGAGATTCTTCTAATTTATATTTTTTTGTAGGATAACTAAAGAAAAAAAAGGAAGTCCAAGAAATAGTTAATTCAACCTACACTAGAATATTATATTTTTAAATCTTCTGATCTTCTAACCAACAAAGATGTGTTTTTATAATCTTTCTTACCATAGTTAATCATTTCGTATTTTAATGATGTAACTATACCCCCAGCGTGACTAACAATTGCGTGTCCTGCTGCTATATCCCACTCAAAAGCCCTAGGTTTTGCTGCATAAATGTCAGCCTCACCAGCCGCTATAGTGCAAAATTTTAATGAGCTAGACATTCTTAAACTTTTTGTTACCCCATATTTATTATAAATGTCCAAAATTTCTTTGGGTGTTGTATCTGAATTGGCTAATCCTATTGTGTCATTTTTATATTTTTTTTCACAATTTAATTTTTTTTTATCACCACCTTTAATTTCAAATGCGTCACCATGACCGTACGAAAAAAATAATCTATCTTTTGCCGGCGCGTAAACTATACCTAAAGCAAGATTTAAATTAATTACTAAAGCAGCATTTAAGGTGTATTCATCTCTTTTTTTTATATAATCTTTAGTGCCATCTATAGGGTCAATTAACCAAAAGGTTTTATTCTTATTTTGGTTTTGCAAATTTACTGTTTCTTCCGAAATTATTGCTATATTTGGTGTTAATTTTTCAATTTCTTCTCTCAGAATTTTATCTACTTCTAAATCACCATTAGTTACAGGAGATTTATCTGCTTTTATTGTTATTTTTACACCATCTTCGCTTATTTTTTTAGCTTTACTTCCAGCCGTTAAAAAAGATGGTAATAACTTTTCTGTAATTTCTTTTAAATCTGATTTATTCAATTTTACTAATTTTTTCTAAAATTATTATTTTGCTATTTATAACCCTTTTACCTGCATTTTCAAAATTTACAGTAACTTTATTATCAATAATTGATTGAATTTGTCCTTTGCCCCAATTTCTATTTTTTGGGTTTATAACATAGTCTCCTGGCTCATAATTCAAAAACATTGATGGAAAAAATTTAATTTATGCTTTACAACTTATACATTAATTAATGAAAATTAAATAAAAAAAATGAATTCACTAGGGATTACAAAAATTGCGAAAGATACTAAGGTTGTTGTTGCTATGTCTGGTGGAGTAGATTCATCAACAGTAGCAGGAATAATGAAAAGTGAAGGTTATAATGTAGTTGGTATTACACTAAAACTTTACGACGACGCAAAAACTTCTGTAAAAAGCAGACAGTGTTGTGCAGGACAGGATATATTAGATGCTAAAAGAGTAGCTCAAAAGCTTAATATAAAACATGAAATTCTGTATTACCAAACAAAGTTTAAAAAAGATGTTATAGACTCATTTGTAAATAGTTATGCAATTGGGGAAACACCCATTCCATGCGTACAATGTAATCAAACCGTTAAATTTAGAGATCTCTTTGACTATGCTAAGGAAATTAAAGCAGATGCTTTAGTTACCGGACATTATGTAAATAGAATTCAAAAAAATGGAAGTGCTCAAATGTACAGAGCTGAAGATTTATCAAGAGATCAAAGCTATTTCCTTTTTAATACAACACAAGAGCAGTTAAACTTTTTAAGATTCCCGTTAGGAAAATTATTAAAAAAAGATACAAGAAAAATTGCTAGCGATCTGAATCTAAATGTAGCTGATAAACCTGACAGCCAAGATATTTGTTTTGTTCCAAACGGGGACTATGCATCAGTAATAAAAAAATTTAGACCAGAAACATTTAAAAAAGGAAATATTTTAGATACTAGTGGAAAAATAATAGGAAAACACGAAGGAATAATTAATTTCACGATAGGTCAAAGAAAAGGTATTAAAATATCACATCAGGAGCCTCTTTACGTTATTGATATAAAAGCGAATACTAATGAAGTTATAGTTGGAGATAAAGAATTTTTAAAAATTAAAAAAATTTTCCTAAAAGATATAAACTTACTAGGCGATCTAAAGTCATGTAGTGAAAATTTATATGTTAAAGTAAGATCAACAGGCAAACTGACTAAAGCTAAAGCTGAAATAGATAATTCTAAAGCTAGTGTTACATTAGAGGATGCGGAAATGGGAATATCACCGGGTCAAGCTTGCGTATTTTATTCTAAAAATAAATTTGGACATAGAGTTTTAGGTGGAGGATGGATCAATAAAACCACAAAACTTTATCCACATAATTAACAACCTCAATTAAGATTTTTAAAAAAACAACTAAATAGTGATTTAAATCTCAGCTTTAATATGGTCTTATAAAAATGACTTAAGAGGCAACTCTTAACTGGCCAGGTAAGGAAAGACCGAGAGGTTCAAGCTTATCGGGCAGAAAGCCCAGCAGAGTAGCGCTTAACATAGCAGGGCGGCAGGTTCGGCGGTAGCGCATACAACGACGAACCAAAACTTTCGTTCATACACCTTCGGGTGTGTGAACTTGGGTTTTTCTCTTCTTCCACAGAAAAAAAGTTAATAGATAAAACGCCACAACACCTAAAAAATAATTCCATTCTAAAGCATGTTTAAAAAGCGTGTAATCCGACGAATTAAGAATAGGAGCAACAAGTACAGCTACAACAATAAGTATAGAGACTAAAACCATTTTAATAACCAGTATTTTTTTATTAATAAGTGTTTCAATTTTTTTTTTCACTTTAACTATATTAATAACCAATAATGTTTGGGCAATTATTTCAAAAATAATAAAACCTAGAAGAACGAACCGTCTAAAAAATTTGTATAAATCATTTTCAAAGTTATATCCTAAGAAAATTGAATGGATGATTAAAAATATTGCTGAACTAATACCAAAAAATAAAAAATATTTTCTTTTTTTTTCAGCACTATCCTCTAAACTTAAAAATAATTTATTATTATATAGCCAATATTGTATCAGCAAAATAGAAGTAATTATCATTCCTGGTTTAAACAATAAATATTGAGGGTAAGTCCTAGCTGCCCTACTTATAGATAAACTTCCATCAATATATGGAATGGAAAAAGAAGATCTCCCTATTTGATCTACTATGAAAATTGTATTTTCAAGCAGATCGTAATTAGTCGAAATGAATAAGCACAAATGGAGTACGACCATTGGCACCACAAAGATCCATAGACTTTTTAGCCTAATACTATTTATAACTTCCACTTAAACGTTTATTTTCTTTTATTTCTTTTTCTAGCTCTTCTTTTTTTTGAGCCTACTTTTCTTCTGCCCCTATGTTTTTTTGGATATCCCATATTTTTACATCTCCTATATTAATTAATTGACCTTATTTGCAGGATATAGCATTCTCCAATTTTGTTATCAAATATTTTATGGCGAAATCAGTAAAAACATATTTAAAAACAGCCGCAAAAGATTATAAATCTAGGTCAGTTAATCCGCCTGTAGTACGCGCTTCTACAATTTTATTTAAAACGATGCAGGAACTGAGAAAACACCAAAAAGATATAGCGAAAAAAAAAGATGTCGAGCATTGGGATTATGGCAGACAGGGAACTCAAACAACCGTTCAGTTGCAAAAATTACTAAGAGGTTTAGAAGAAGCTTATCAAGTTTTTTTAACTCCCACAGGTTTTGCTGCAGTAGCTTTATCAATAATGAGCATTTGCAGACCTGGAGATGAAATATTAATTTCAGATGGAGTATACAGACCTACACAAAAAATTACAGATGACTTGCTTAAAGAATTCAAGGTAAGAGCTGTTTGGTACAACCCAAGTAGTTTTGAAGATTTTAAAAATAAAATTACAAGAAAAACTAAACTTATTTATGTAGAAAATCCTGGAAGTAATACTTTTGAGATGAACGATTTAGGAAAAATAGTTTCTTTAGCGAAAAGTAAAAATATATTTACCGCGATTGATAATACTTGGGCTACAGCATATTTTTTTAAACCATTAAAATTAGGTTTTGATATATCTATTACCTCTGCAACTAAATATTATTCTGGACACTCAGATGTAATGGCTGGCACTGTTGCTGTTAATAAAAAAGCTTACGAAAAAGTTTGGTGGTATAATCATGTGTCTGGTTACAGGTTGTCATCTGATGATGCTTATTTAGTTATTAGAGGTTTGAGAACCTTAGATATTAGACTTGAGAAACATCAAGAAAATGCAAAAAAAGTTATTAATTTTTTAAAAAATCAAAAAAAAATATATAAAATATTATACCCTTATAAAACCGCATCTAGAGAATTTAAATTGTTAAAAAAATATTACTCAGGAGCATCTGGGTTATTAAGTGTAATTATTAAAAGTAAAAGTAAAAATTCAGTGTACAGATTTGTTAATTCATTAAAACTTTTTGGAATCGGATATAGTTGGGGAGGATTTGAAAGTCTTGCAGTTTATACTGATCCTGTAGAATTAGGTAATAGACGTTATTTTAAATTAGAAAAAAACGAACATCTAGTTCGTTTACATATAGGATTAGAAGATCCAAAAGATTTAATTGAAGATTTAAAAAAATCTTTAAAATTTATTAAATGATAAAAGAAAAGTTTTTTCCAAGTAACACTGCTTTTTTTACACTTATTTCTGCATGTTTAATTGTTGCAATATTTATGGGACTGCGGATGGTCTTTGGATTATTTACAGATTTTTTTGTAAATGATTTGCAGTGCACAATTACAGAATTTGGTTTGGCAATAGGAATACAAATGCTAATGTGGGGCATGTTTGCACCAATCTTTGGTGCGTTAGCAGATAAAATTGGAAGTGGAATAGTTACAATAATTGCATCATGTTTTGTAGCACTTGGAATTTATTTACTTTATTCAGGACCAAATACAGGAATATTTTTTCAAATTAACCTTGGTTTATTAATTGGAATTGGTTTAGGCGGTACAGCAATAAGCGTTCAAATCGGAGCAGTTGGCAAACACTTCCCAAATAAAACTAGGGGAATGGCTATAGGGATTGTAGTCGCCATGGCATCAATTGGTTATTTTTTTTCTCCTATATATACAAAATTTGCTTTATCTGAGTTTGGTTGGGAAAAAACTTTAAACACATATTTGTACTTTGTTTTATTTGGAATGATAGCTGCAATCTTCCTGCGTGAAGTTAAAAAAGAAAAAAATTTAAACGACAGTACTAAAGCAGATAATCAAACTCTTACAGAAGCTTTAAAAGAAGCATTTAATCATAAAGGTTTTATACTTTTAACACTTGGTTTTTTTGTATGTGGCTTTAATATAACTTTAGTTTCAGCACATATCCCTAGTTACATCCAAGAACGAGGCTTTGAAATATGGACAGCTGCTGCGATTTTATCTCTGATAGGTCTTTTTAATGTTTTTGGAACGTTAACATTTGGTTATTTATCAGGAAAGTATAGTAAAAAAATATTATTAAGTATTTTATATTTTGCTCGTGGAGTAGTACTAATTTTATTTTTAATTCTTCCTACATCAACCTATGTAGCAATAGGATTCGGAGTACTCTATGGATTTCTTTGGCTAGCAACTATTCCACCGACAAATGGTGTTATTTCTCAAATTTTTGGAACAAAATATTTGGCAACTTTATATGGA
>MDSW01105607.1_pt1 | contig 12953 bp, 9 predicted proteins | sample 811171 | NCBI WGS metagenome assembly MDSW01 (sample SAMN05326641, study PRJNA326480) | marine metagenome | isolation source: seawater | place: Atlantic Ocean: North West | collected 2012 | reverse complement strand
CGACGATCATCACGACCACGACGGTCATCACGACCACGACGATCTCCACGATCACCCATATCCCGATTATTTCGAAGGACGGGCGTTTCGGAGATTTCAACAGGCCAGACGTTGCCTTCTTTGAGGGCGTTGATCAGGGCTGCTTCGTCTGCGATGGTCTCACCAAACAGCGTCGCGACAGTCCCAAGTTTTGTCAAGGTATCGAGTGTGTGGCTACCACCAACGGCGGCAAAGCGCAGGTGGAAACACGCTTCAAGTGCGAAGTCATTGACGAGCGTGTTGCAGCGTCCGTTGCGGACTTCGATCCCGTGAATCCCTTTAAGGGAGAAGATCCGATCTCCGAGTGGATGGGGGATGCGCAGGTCATATGGACGCGAAGCGATCATCACGCCACCAAGGCGCTCAACGGCAGCACGTACTTTGTCAAACAGCAGAGTCGTCTCTTCGCCCTCTTCGCTGTCAAACCATGCGCCGGGCTCAACCTGCTTGGGATCAGGAAAGAACAACAGGTAGTGGCCACAATCGGTGGACACTTCAAGTCCAACAAATACCGCGACATCGTGCACTTTCCCGAGCTCTTTTAACTCTTTCCACTCCGAGAAGGGTTGGTTTTCGGTAAAGCAAACACCATCAAGTCCGACTTGTTTGGCACGCAAAATAATTTCTTCGGGCTCAAGAACACCAGAAATGGAATGATGAGAATGAACATGTAAATCGATCAGCAAAACCCTATTCCTCGTCGCAAAAACCATGCTCCACAAGGTGTGACTGTGTCATTTGGAGCGATAGTGCCCTTGTCTCGGGCTTCTTCTATAATTGTTATTTACGCTCTCTTTTTCGAGATATAGAACATATCATATTTTTCTACGGATGCAAGGACCAGCCCAACCTTTCCAAAAAAAAGCAGGTTTTGTCAGTCTCCAAGGAGTTTGCCAAATTGTTTCTCCCCCAACACTTTACAAATGCCATGCTATGTCCTACATAGTAGTCGCACGACGTCAAAAGATGTGTAGTTTTGTCTTGTTTTCTCGACCTCATGGAGCAATTTGTTACCATGCCTCAAGTCCGATTTATCCACCTGGACACCCCAACAAAGGACTTGTCCGTCTGCCAACAGGTCAAACAACTCCACCAACAATCACTCCAGACGTTGATCCTCGCTCGCGATCCCGAACACGCTCAACAACTCGATCAACTGCTCTGGACTTTCGACAAAACAAGCTTTATCCCCCACGCCATTTATCCTTGTGATGTCTCTTGTCACACAATCATGATCTCACACGAAGATCTTCAAGTCGAAGGTGCACAGGCCATCGTCCTCGGACGAGAAGCTCCCTTTGACTATGTAAAGCAATTTTCTGTCGTCGTCGACTTCGCTGAGGTGTACAACGCATCTCTCCGTCAAAACAGTCGTTTACGATTTAAACAATGGAAAGAAGCAGGATTTCCTCCTCAGTATGAAAAACCTTAACCCCACCTTCTGCATCCTGAAAGTGTAGCCTTTCGACAAAAAGAAAGTGCATTTGGATCATTTTTCAGACTTGCAATGAAGTTATTGATGGATTGTTGTAACGTGAACAGGTCTATATCCAGGGAGAGATATCATGGAGAGTTCCACCCTCTTGTCGGATAAACAAGAAAACAAATCAACCACAACCCAACCCACTCAAACAAACGACGCCGAGGCAGCTCAAACAACCATGACAGCAGAAACGCAAACAACCACAGAAGCACAAGACACCACCCCCTCCCCTGAGGTACAAACACAGGCCACTTCAGCCACACAAGAAGCCACAACCACACAAGAAGCCACAGCCACACAAGAAGCTACAGCCACAACTGAAGACACTGCATCGACAGAAAAAACTGCCGCTGCGCCTGTAGAAGAGACAACCACAACTGAAGCCGCCACCGCTGAAGCTCCTACAACAGAAACTCCCACAGCTTCAGCTCCTACCGCTGAAGCAGCCGCAGCTGAAGCTGAAACAGCCCCTCAGGCAGACGTCGCAGCCCCCACAAAGAGTGAGGAAGAGCTCGCCGCTGAGGCTGCAGCGAAAGCCGCCAAGGCCGAAGAAGAGCGCAAAAAACGCGAAGAAGAGAAGCAACTTCTCGCCTCTCTAAAAGCCGCGTTTGATGCCAAGCAGCCCCTCGAAGCAGAGGTCGTCGCACGTAACAAGGGAGGTCTGGAACTTCGCCTTCAAGGGCGTCGTGCCTTCTGCCCAGCCTCTCACATCGAGCTACGCTACTGTGACAATATCGAAAAATACGTCGGTCAGACCCTCACCTTCCACATCCTTGAGTGGAAAGAAAATGGCCGCCAAATCGTGATGTCACGCCGTGCCATCCTCGAAGCAGAGGCCAAAGAGTCTGCAGTCACGTTCCTCCAAGACCTGCAAGCAGGTAGCGACCACGAAGGTGTCGTCACCTCTCTCACCTCGTATGGCGCATTTGTTGAGATCGCACCAACTGTCGAAGGGCTTGTCCACGTCTCCGAGATCTCCCATCAACGAACCAACAACCCCAAAGACGTCTTACAAAAAGGGCAGAAGGTCCAAGTCAAAGTCCTTCAAGTCGACCCCACCCAACAACGTATCTCCTTGTCGATGAAAGCCCTCGAAAAAAATCCCTGGCAACAAGCGATCGAGCGCTTCCCAGAAGATGCGGTTGTGAATGGAAAAGTTGTCCGCGTTGAGGACTTCGGTGCTTTCGTCGAGTTGCTTCCTGGAATCGATGGCTTGATCCACATCTCTGAGCTCTCACACCAGCACATCCAACACCCCAACGATGTCGTGAATATCGGTGAAACGATCGAAGTCAAAGTGATCCGCAACGACGCCGAAAAGCGCCGCATCGGCCTGAGCATCAAAGCACTCACAGATGCTCCTGCGAATGCGCAACCTCGTGCCTCCAGACCCAAACGCGAACGCAGCCAAGCACCGCGAAACAACAACCGCGCCGCTTCGTCCTCCAACGAGTCCTCCGAAAAAGTATTCGGAACGCTCGGCGATATGCTCAAAAATATCAAGATCAACAACTAATCTCGACCCACTCCCCTCCCCTCATCCTCCCCTTCACAATATCGTTGGCAACAACATCAACACACCAAAACTACACAGATCCCAAGAGATCACCGCCAACAACACTCTCCCAAAGACAAACCCCGACGGCAGCTCACTGAGCTGACGGATTTTTCGAAACGTCAAGAAGAACGTCAAGAAGAACATCACCACAGAGATCCAAAAACTCGGTCGCACATACGGCGCTGCACGCGTCAACACAAAGAAATCCAACATGGACCATGCAGGCAACGTCGCGACCTGCTCAATCCCCGTCAAAAGAATCGACGTCACGGGAGGAAAAAACAGGTGCCAGACGATATCTTGTGGTGGCAACAACAACACCTTCAAAGGCAACAACAAGATGATCGGCAACAAGCCAAAGCTACGCGCCAACAAGATCACCGAAAACGTCGGTGTTTGTTCGACATACTGCTTCGAACGTAGGTGAAAGCGAATCACATAGCTCTGCCCAAGCCACTTGATAAGTGGGATCCCCATCATCAACACTGCGGTTGTCTTAAACGCCTTCCACAAAGCGGACCAGGGCAACACCCCAGACACGATAATCTTGGCCAACAAGATACCAAAGATCGGCAGGACTGTAAGAAGAGTCAAAACGGAGGCGAGACTCAACACAAAGAAACCCTTGATCTGGATTTTGTGCTCGCGGATCGCTTCCAACAACTTTTTGGGGGAAAATAAATAAGAAATCAAACGTCCCATGGCAAATGGACCATCCTATCGTTGAAGGTGGATCGGAATGCTGTTTTATCAGGTATCCATTACATACCACAAACAGCGCTCTGCTCGCTCCCCTTCAGACAAAGGGAGACAAACACTCCTCACCGGACACAGCGCGCCAACGTCGTCCCCGAAGCGCTACGACAGCTGTAACTCCCATAAGGAACATATCCCGAAGGACAACCACAACGATAACCTACAGGACACGAATCGCCCTGCCAGCGACAACCCACCCGACACACACCGCCTTCGAGAGTTGAGCAAAAAGCATCTGTGTAGTAGGTGTTCATCGTGATACCAGAGAGGCCACAGGTCTTGGTCGTTGTCTTTTTACTGTCACAAACCTTTCCGATATCAAACACACCACGACACGAACGATAAGAAGAAGATAAGGTCCCGCTCGCTGGCCAGCAATAGCCTTGTAACGAAGGACGGCTAGGACTTCCACATGTAAACCCGCGAGGACAGTCCGCGTTGGCTTTGCACTGACGCAAACAAACGGTCTCCGCTGCCTTGCTGCTGATCACTGCCCTGACACATTGATGCCCAACTGCACAGCGCGCACCTTGCGCACAAGGCTGGCACTGGATAGGTTCCGAAGCCCGATAACACAGCTTCAGGGCTGGTTCACATACAGTCTGTGTGGGACAATCCTTATCTGCCCCACACTCCACACACGCCCCCTTCCAACACACAGGACGCGAACGCCCCTGGCAATCTGTATCACTCGTGCACTCCACACATTTGTTGGACGAACACTTTTGGCCTCCTGCACAATCCAGATCCTTTCGGCACCCCAACTCGCACACATTGGACGCATTGCAAATGTATCCCCGACGGCAATGTGTATCGTTGGTACACTCGACACAACGACGTGATGTTGTCTCACACGCCCCACTCGTCGAATTCGATGACGCCGTGCAATCACTGTCACCATTACACACACAAGTATGCGTCTTCAGGTCACAAACAGGTCGATCCTTCCCGTAAGACTGGCAATGTGTATTGGCAAAACACTGCACACACTGATTCAGTACAGGCTTACAATACCGCTTGCTGCTATCCAACAAGCGACATTTGAGATCGTAGCCATTGCCCGTCGTATCAGGACTGCACACAGCCACACAGAGATTGTTGAGACAGGTGTAACCACTCTGGCAATCTCCAGTACGACGACATCCATCGACACATTGATTTTGTTGGCAGATCTTTCCGACGCGACAATCTTTGTCAGCCACACACCCAACCGTACACTTCCCTCCCAAACAGACTTGCCCCCGCAAACAATCCGATGTCGATGTACAGTTGACACATAAATTGGTCTTCTGATTGCACTGATATCCACTCGGACAGTACGAATTATCCGTGCACTCCACACACGACTTGCTCGCCAACAGGCACGCGGGTTTGGACTTTGAACAGTCGGAGTCCGTTGTGCACCCTGCACGCAGTACACAGCGAGAGAGTGTCTGATCACAACGTGCGTTGCTCCCACAATGACGATCCGTTGTGCACTCCACACAGATCTTCTTCGTCGAAGAGCAAACCCTGGGCTTGCACTCTGTATCACTCTTACAACCGACAAAGACACATTGATTCGCCTGACATTCGTGCAACGACTTACAGTCCGAACCCGTTCGGCATGGAGCACATACATTCGCGACACAAAAAGGTTTTCCCAACACACCACGGCAATCAAAGTCAGAAGCACACGAGCCTGGCTTGATCGCACATGTCAGCGCCGTCGCGTGACAGAATTGCCAACTCGCACAGTCCCGTTGACTCGCACATTGGCCACATTTTCCAGTGCGCACATCACAAAATGGCTTGCTCTTATCTCTACAGTCCGAATCCAGCTTACAACCACTCTTTGGCGCACATACACCAGAAACACATAGTGGACGTGCGCTCTCTGTGCAATCGCTATTTTGCTGACAGACCGCCTCAAGCACACACTGATTACTTGCACAATTGGGTTTGGAGATATCTGAACAATCGAGGTTTTCCTGACACTCAGGTAATGGAGGTGAGCAAACCCCTGCAAAGCAAATCGAGCGAGCAGGGTCTACACAGTCGGCATCACTTTGACACTCCGTCCGTGGTGTACAACGACCGTTTGCACACTGTTGACCGCTCCCACAATCCACATCACTTTGGCAATCAGGGACACATCGGTATTCCTGACAACGCGGTTTGTTCGGCAGCATACAATCCGCATCCCGGCGACACTCCGCCGCGATACAGCGACGCTCGAAACAAAGTGGACGCGCACCCTCTTTGCAGTCAAAAGAACTAAAACACTCCACACCCATCGGACTACAGCGCCCGGAACGACAGACAGGTAAGGCAGGTTCTCGACACTCCCAGTCCTGGAAACACTGTGCCCCAGAGACACAGCGACGATCCACACACCAGGGTCTCGACAAATCCTTGCAATCTTTATCGACCAAACACTCTGCTACACAGCTCCCAGAGAGACACACAGGCGCTTGTGGATTCTTACAGTCTGCGTGCTCTACACAGTCTCGGTTGGCGACACAAAGTCCATCTCGGCAAAGGGGTGCTTTTGGGTTCTTACAATCGAGATCTTTCGTGCAGCTTGCGCTCGCAGCACACACCCCTGCAACACAAAAAGGCCTCAAAGGCTCTGAGCAGTCGGCATCAACGAGGCATGTCTTCGCCTGACAACGCCCCTCTAAACAGTAGGGTTTTGAAGCATCCTGACAGTCTGTATCGGCTCGGCACTCAGGGGGCAACACATCACAAATCCCATCCAGACACTTGGGGTGTGCTGGATCCTTACAATCCGCATCGACCTTGCAACCACGTCGATCCACACACACACCTGACTTGCAAATGTGTTGTGGATTCGGACAGTCCAAGTCATTCTGACAAGCCCTACGATCCCCCACAACGCCATCCTGCGGGCCAGCATCTGAAAAAGGCGTCTCATCGACTTTCTCATGATTCGCCGGAGAGCAAGCCATCGCCCATAGCAGACAACACAACGCGAGCCATAAGCTCAAAGTAGTTGCTCGCTGATGTCGTATGTCCAATACAATCAACAATTCGCCTCTCCACACACCCACAAAGGCAACACGATCATTTGGCCGATATGCCAACTCAGCCCAAAAAACACTACCTCACTGGAAAACCTTCCAGGCTGTTTGTTTCTCGTTCAAAAAATAAACTATAAAAAAAGAATCCACCAGAGAACCACAACTCAAGTGTTCATAACCTCTACGAACCAGAGCGCGATGTGGATGTTTATGAGTCCTTACAAAATCTTCGATAAGGTCCTCTCAGACGCAACTTCCAACAATGCCGGCGGCACGCCTTTGCCGGCGCAAAGTCTTGGCTCTTTTGTCTCTTGTAACAGCTCTCCATGCAAGAACGGAGCAACACGGCACACTCTTCGGAGACAGGCCGAGGCCACTTGTTTAAGTCAGGCCCACCGGGTGTTTTGCGAACACGAACTGGTGGCGGTTGTCGGCGAGTCTTCTCTGGTTGAGAAGGGAGCAGCTTTGGGTAGCGTGAGGGGCGCATCTTTGGCTGCTGTTTCCGCTCTCCTAACAAGGAGTGTCCAGCATCTCGTTGTCCTGCTTGCTGTGGTTGTTCGTCACCAGAGACGGGAGCGCGTGTACGCATCATCCAGCCAATACCGCCAACAAGCACAATCAAAAGTAACGCGATGCTCGTAAATGTACCCGAAAAGGAGCGCGAAGCTTCGCGCTCAGGCACGGTGTTTTCTTCCTCACCATCCCCATCAACAACGGGCGAGGCCTCTTCTACAGAAGGGCTGGAAGAGACGACTTCGATCACCTCGACCTCTTGTGACTCTTGTTCAGTGTCCACCGTTTTTCTTGGTGTTGGTGTTGCGACAGGTGCTTGCTCACCGCGAACAAATTGGACGGTACCAGGTTTCTGTGCAGGTGTTGGCAAGGCAAGATCGGGCCCAGAAGATGATGAGGTTGGCAGCTCACCTTTCTCATGAAACTCAGCATACCCGTCTTCCAAGTACTCTCTGAGTTCACGCGCAGATTGAAAGCGATCGCTTGGGTGTTTTCCAGACAATACCGAACAGCAGAGCGAAGATATGCAGGGATGGAGACATCTGTGATAGGAGGGGGTTCCTCATTGATATGAGCGAACATCACAGAGTAAGTACCTTGCTGATCAGCCGTACGCACAAAGGGCAAGTGTCCTGTGAGCATCTCAAATAAGATGATCCCGGTAGAATAGAGGTCACTTCGACCATCAAGATCTCCGCCCATGATCTGTTCAGGGCTCATGTACTCAGGCGTCCCAAGGACCGTTCCGGTCGCGGTCAGTTTTTTCCCGTCCAGACGTTTTTCTTGTCGGGAGATCCCAAAGTCGGAGATCTTGAGCTCCCCTTGTTTGGTGAGCAGGAGGTTAGAAGGCTTGAGGTCACGATGCACAAAGCCTTTTTGGTGACAAAACTCCAATCCATCGAGGAGTTGGATCATGTAGGTGTGGACCTCTTCGAGTCCAATGCGCTTCTCTTCGAGGATCTTCTCCTCAAGTGAGCGACTCTCCACAAACTCCATCACGAGAAAATAGGTGTCGTCTTCAATCAGAAAGTCTTCGATCTTGACGATACTGGGGTGTGACAACTCCATCATCGCTTGCGCTTCTGCCTGGAAACGCTCACGAAAACGAGGTGAAGCAGCAAGCTCGGGTAGGAGGCGCTTAATCGCATAGACACGTTGAGGGATCCGCAAGTGAGAAGCGACAAAGACCTGCCCCATTCCGCCTTCTGAGAGTGCTCTTTCCAATTTGTACGTATTGTTGAGGATCTTACCAATCATGTGTGTACCGCTTTCAAGGGGGAACTTCAAAATGGGCTGGGGGCGCAGCTTCTTCTAAAGGCATTGTACAAACGGACCACCGCAAACACAAGAGTCCCAAAGAAATCCGATTCATGCGAAAACACGAACGGTTCATGAATGGAGCTGTTTGATGCTCACATCAAAGCAGGCGAGGTTTTCGTCATGGCTTGTTGGGGAAGGCATCGTGTCGAGATGATGACAAATCAAACGAAAGACAAGAGAGCAGAAGAGCGGGTTTGTTTGAGGGGTCTTAGTTGATGAGGCTGGTTTCGGCACTATCACCGGCCTGGATTTCGAGCAAGCTCTGGGTCACGACAGCGACACAAGTATCAAGGCGTACATCGATAACGATCGCCGTACCGATCTTCTGTCGAACTTTGGGATTGGGATCTTCTTTTGCAGCGACTGCAGGGTGATTGCGTCCCCCTCCCATGCGATAGATATCAAATGTGTTTCCAAGACGCACACCGTGTCGTTTTCCTTTGTTGATGAACAATTGGTAGAACTGTCCGAGGAGCGTGACGTTTGAGGTTGCGCGCAACACGTAACCTTTGACAAGCGCCTCGTTGCGTCGAACACGAACAGTGAGGCGGTTGCTGATGTAGGGACCTACAAGGTCACCTTTCTCGATCTCTCTGTACGCGTCGAGAACACGTGCGACAGCGAGTTTTTTCTTCAGCTCGGAGATCTGCAAAACACCACGCAAGCGGATCATGTATCCAACATTGCGACCACTTTTGGGATCTTTGATCTTCGAAATCACACGGAAGATCGTGTACTTTTCACCAGCTGTTACGTTGCGCAAGTTTTTGAAGGAGAGATAGGCAGTGTCATTTTTTGTGATGAGAGTCTGTCCTTCGGGAGCGCCGATGATACGTCCGGCTTTTTTCAAACCTTTGCGATCGATAAAGCTGTCACGACGCGCGCGCAGCTCTTTGCGTAACAAGCCGTTGTAACCAAGACCACCGCCTGCGATCGAGATGCCTGTGTCGGTCAGATCGAGCTTGCCCTTCCCGCTGATGATGTCGGGGAGTTCTTTCTGCTCTTTCTTTCGCACGACTTGGATCTCACCCTTGCGGAAGCGAATGCGGTTACCAGGAAAGATCCAGTGGGGGTTTTGAATGTGGGGGTTTTTGGACCACAGTTTCGGCCAAAACCAGGGACTCCCGAGAAAGCGTCTGGAAATGTCCCACAATGTGTCACCTGGTTGAACGAGATACTCACGAGGAGCATTGTTCCAGGAAGCACGAGGAGAGAATGACAAGGAGGTGCCGCCTTGTCCAGGTCCGTCAGCAGGCTTTTTTGCATCTGCAGGCGGTGTGGGTGCAGGTGCAGTTTTCTCCTGCTTGTTTTCATCGGGATCGTCTTGCGCTATTGCAGCACACGACCATAACAAACAGGTCGCCAGCATCGACATCTGAACCAAACGCTTCATGAACTACATCTCCTTCATTGGGACAATAACGTAACAAGAACACAACACCACAAATGGCTGCATCGGTAAAGGACTTATCGGCATCCATGATGGCTTTCAGAATAGTCGAATTGTAGATGAAAAGTCAAGAAAGACCGACAGACTCCCCAGAAGCCCTCAAGAAGGGGGTACAGACTCCATGCGCATATACAACATCACTCACAGAGCCTGGACATTCAACCCCATCGCACCATCGACAAAGTCCTCCCGTTGCCGCGGTGTAGACTAAAACTTGATATACCCAAATCGATACAATGCAAAGACACCCGCCCCAACCACCGCGAGCCACAAGAACGCCGAGATCCAGGCGTTGGCCTTCTCACTCTTCCCAGAGGTAGCATTTTGCATCGTCCCGCGCATACTTCCGATTAAGCCGTGGGAGTTTCCCACACCTCCCGAATCACCACCGGTGTTTCTCTTCTTGTTGGAGGTTTTCAATTTACGTTCATGAGAACGTTGGGCACGGCTTTTTGTCTTCTTTTGTTTTTTCTTTTTTGGCATGTCACACTCCTGGCTTTCGTCAAGAGATCAAAGGAGAACCAACAAAGACGTCAGATATCACAGATGAAGTCGGTCTCATCAATCAAATTGATCTCACTCAATAACAGTGTCGGTGTCCGCGTCCTCAACTTGTGTTTCGTATCCCCGATCCACCGAGCGATTATGGTTCCATAGACGCATCTCTATCACCTCCAAAAGGGGTCGCAGTGTCTCTCGATCCAGGGCAGACACCCCGATCGCGTCGTGTGTCCGACAGAGATTCTCTGCTTCTTCTTTTGGAATCTTATCTATCTTATTCAAGATCAGCAGCCGTGGGAGTTGATGTAGCTCAAGTTCACGCAAGATTCCGTCCACGGCTTCGATCTGCTTTGTAAATGAAGAATCCGATATATCGACAACTTGAAGCAAAAGGTTGGCATCTTCAAGTTCTTCAAGAGTCGCCTCAAAGGCAGCCTTTAGCTCTGGCGGAAGATCCCGAATAAACCCCACAGTGTCCGTCAAAATGACCTCACGTTCCTCGGGAAAGCGCAGCCGTCGACTGACAGGATCGAGGGTCGAAAACATTCTGTTTTCGGCGACCACTTCGCTATGTGTGAGGGTATTCACGAGGGTCGACTTACCGGCGTTGGTGTACCCCACGGCGGAGATAATCGGGACGTTGTGATTTTTGCGTTTGCTACGTCGGACCTGTCGTCTGGTCTTAACCTGTTTGAGTTGTTTCTCCAAGCGACTGATCCGCTCACGTGCGCGACGTCTGTTGATCTCCAACTTGGTCTCACCAGGACCACGGCCACCGATCCCACCTGTCAATCGACTCATCGCCTTGTTCATACGATTGAGCCGCGGCAGCATGTATTTTAGTTGCGCCAACTCGACCTGCAGCTTACCGTCGCGAGAGTGTGCGCGTTGGGCAAAAATATCGAGGATCAGCTGTGTGCGATCCAGGATCTTCAGCTCTGTCACGTCTGCGATATTCCTCGACTGTCCAGGAGAGAGATCTGAATCGAACACCAAAATGTCGACGCCTTGTTGCATCGAACGCAAGATAAGGTCTTCGAGTTTCCCCTGCCCCAAAAGAAAGCGATGATCGGGCTTGGGACGTCGTTGGATCACCCGACCCATCACGTACAACCCTGCAGAGTTGGCCAACTCCTCAAGCTCTCCCATTCGAGCGTCTATATCGAACTTCTTGGAAGGATAGACTCCGACAAGAATCGCTCTGTTTCCGTCAGCGACTTCGCTCCCGAGCGTCGCAGCACGCGCAAACTCATCCTCAAGAGTTCGGATCCAAAACTGAAAGTCGTCTTTCTCTAGCTCGGCTGCAGTATGAGGCCCTTCCGTTTTCCACAGATCTCCCGCCGCATTTTCGGGCAACAAATAGGCGTAGTAAATGTGTCCGGGGAATCCATCTTCCGTCACACCAACGGCCATCATAAAGTCGAAGCGCAGGTGTGAGAGGTCGTTGAGATCGTCCTTTGAGAGCGGTTCATTTTGCAGGTGGGTGTGAATAAGACGAAGGCCACGAAGACGACCGTGGGCTTCGCGGATCCGACCTTGTGCGGGGATGACGATTTGGTGTGCATCCCCGACGATCACAGAGGTCACTTCTCCCTTGCGGTCGACAAGAACACCGACTTGGCGTTCGATCTCGTGGGAGAGTTCTGTGAGGGCGCGGAGAAAGTGTTGAGGTGCCATAGCCTGGCGAGCCAGCTTTCGTCGATACAATGTGGAAAGACGTTTTTTCTGGCTGGGCTTGAGCCCGATGACATTTCCAAAAAGCTCTTTAATGGCCGTCACTCCTTACGTAACGTGTCTCGATATGCTTACGAAGGGCGTCGCAAGCTGTGTTTTTTCATCAGATATTCGAGGGATTTTCGATGGATACCGATTTGTTGTGAGGCTTGTGTGATGTTCCAATCATGGGCTTCAAGTGCCGCCATCAGGTACTCTTGCTCAAAGCGATCGATGAGTTGTTCCTTGGCCAACTTGAAAGGCACGTTCAGATCGATAGAGGTCTCGATACCATTGCCACCCTGCTGTCCACCAAGTCCTCCTGCACCTTGTGGGACGAGGTTTGCGTCGATCTGCCGACCTGTTGAAAGGATCGTCGCCCGTTCAACGTAGTTGCGAAGTTCACGGACGTTACCGGGCCATTCGTATTGTTTGAGCTTCTCCATCGTATCGTGAGAGACCACAAATCCCGGTCCACTGCGACCGAGATCGCGCAGGAACAGATCCACCAGGAAAGCCACATCATCACGTCGATGACGCAAAGGTGGAAGAGGGACCTGGATCACAGCGAGACGATAGTACAGATCTTGTCGGAAT
>MDSW01096779.1_pt1 | contig 12953 bp, 12 predicted proteins | sample 811171 | NCBI WGS metagenome assembly MDSW01 (sample SAMN05326641, study PRJNA326480) | marine metagenome | isolation source: seawater | place: Atlantic Ocean: North West | collected 2012 | reverse complement strand
TGCAGAGTAATAGATTTCTCGTAGATAACTTTCCACTAAAAGGCTTAACTCTTAGGACTAAAATCAGAATAATGGCTGAGAGAATACTATTCAAACGCGGCATTCAAAATACTGATTATTTGGTAGTTCAATCACAGTCAATGGCAGACTGTTTTTCTAAAATGTATAACTATAGCGGTAGCCCATTGATAAAAGTATGGCCTTACAAAAATATAGATAAAGTTGAACGAAATTATTCAGAAAGTAAACCAAGCTTTATTTATGTTGCAAGTTTAGAGCCATACAAAAACCACTTAACCTTAATTGATGCATGGGTTTTACTTAAAGATCTTGGTATAAATCCAAGACTATATTTAACAATTGATAATGAAAATTTCCCAAATGATTATAAATACATTGAGAAAAAGATAAAGTCTCATAATTTAAATATATCTATTAAACCAAAGTTAACTAGAGATGAGTTGATGTTTTACTTTTCTCAAGCAGACTGTTTAATATACCCTTCTCTTTTTGAATCATATGGCTTGCCTTTAGTTGAGGCTATGCAAATGAAAATACCAATCATTGCATCTGAGTTAGATTTTGTCAGGGACTTAGTCGATCCAGAGGAAACATTTGATCCAAAATCATCAAAGTCAATATCAAGAGCTGTAATAAGATTTTTAGGCCACAAGAACAAGAAAACAGAAGTTTTATCTGGCAAATCATTTATTGAGAAACTATTAAATATTGGATTGAAGCTATGAAAAAAAAAGTAACTAGCATAATTCTTTGTGGAGGCAAGGGCGAGAGATTGAGGCCACTGACTAAAGATATTCCTAAGCCTCTTATCAATGTAAATAAAAAACCAATACTATCTTATATTTTCGATCATTTATTGGGGTCTCAGCTTGAAAACTTCATAATAGCTACTGGATATAAAGCAGAGAAAATTGAGAGCTACCTTGAAGAAATAGATCCTTCTTTTAATTATAAAATTATAAATTCTGGTGATACAGACATTATAAGGAGAATTCAGGACTCAAAAGATCAAATTACCAATGATTTTATGGTTCTGTATGGAGATACAATTTCTGATGTTGATATATCTGAATTAATTAATTTTCATAACTCTCACTCAAACCCTATAACAATTACAGTTTGGCCACTGAAGACTGAATTTGGAGTAGTTGAGTTATCTCAAGAAAGCCAAGTGATTTCTTTTGAAGAAAAGCCAGAGCTTGGAAAATGGATAAATATTGGATATTTCTATTTTGATCATGAAATGATTAAAATGTTGTGTGAATATGACTCATTTGAGGATTTCTTGATAGATGCCTCAGAAAGACGTTTACTATCGGCATATAAACACAGGAAGATGCATTTAACGATTAATAACTTAAGTGAATTAAGCAAAGCTGAGGAAGAGCTTAATAAATTAGTAAAGGACTAGAGATGAATAATTTTTGGAAAGATAAGAATGTTTTTTTAACAGGCATTAATGGCTTTATTGGTGGTAACTTGGCAAAAGCATTAATAGAAGCAGGGGCAAATGTTTTTGGATTAATTAGGAATATTGATCAGAATTCCTTATTGTTTCATGATGGATATAATAACGAAGTTGTACTTATTGAAGGCGAGCTTACAGATAATGACCTTATGAATAGGATTATATCTGAGGAAAATATTAATGTTATCTTTCATCTTGCGGCTCAAGTAGAAGTTGGAATAGCAGCAACAAATCCTTTTTTGACATTTGAAACAAATATCAGAGGAACCTATTCTTTGTTAGAGGCTGTTAGGTTATATCCACATAATATTGAAGCTGTAGTTGTAGCTTCAAGCGATAAAGCTTATGGGTCATATGATGAAGACCAGATGCCCTATCAGGAAGATTACCCACTGATACCAGAATATCCATATGATACATCAAAAGCTTGTGCAGATATGATTACTAAAAGTTATGCTTCTTCACTCTACAACTTACCAATCATTGTTACTCGTTTTTGCAATATTTACGGCCCGGGACAATTAAATTTTTCTGCATTAATACCTGATGGTATTAAGTCATCTTTAGGTTATTCAAAATTTATTCCTAGATCTGATGGCTCAATGATCAGAGATTTTATTTTCTCAGAGGATGTTGCAGATCTATATTTAAGAATCGGAGAGGAGTTATCAGGTAATAGTAAGTTAAATGGCGAAGTTTTCAATGCTGGAACTAATAATCCAATATCAGTAAAAGAAGTAATTGAAAAGATATATATGCTTGTGGGTAATACTGATGAACTAAATAGAATCAACTCAGAAATGGATGGCAAAAAAGCACCAGGCGAAATACATTGTCAATATATGGATTTTAAGAAAGTGAATAATTATTTTGGATGGAAGCCTAAACATGACTTAGATGAAGGTTTAATTAAGACAATAGATTGGTTCACTACATATTTAAAAAAGTCTCAAAATTGATTCCTAAACGACCTATACTTAGGGGATCCAAAAGATTATTATATCGATTTTAAAATATCATGAAATATGGAGATAGATTTGTTTAAGAACAAGACATTACTTATCACAGGGGGAACTGGCTCATTTGGTAATGCAGTTTTAAATAGATTTCTTGATTCAGATATCAAAGAAATAAGAATTTTCTCAAGAGATGAAAAAAAACAAGATGATATGAGAAAGAAGTATCGAAATAATAAGATAAAGTTTTATCTTGGCGATGTTAGAGAATCTGGAACGCTGTCAAATGTTATGCGGGGGACAGATTACATTTTTCATGCTGCCGCATTAAAACAAGTTCCTTCATGTGAATTTCACCCATTAGAGGCAGTTAAAACAAATATACTTGGAACTCACAATATCCTAGAATCAGCAATCAAAAATGGTATTGAAAAAATTATTTGTTTAAGTACAGACAAAGCAGTCTATCCAATAAATGCTATGGGGACCTCCAAAGCAATGATGGAAAAAGTTATACTTGCAACATCAAGAAATGCACCAAAGGACATGAAAATATGTATAACAAGATATGGAAATGTCATGGCATCAAGAGGTTCAGTAATACCTCTTTTTGATAAGCAAATCTCAGAAGGAAAGCCTATTACCGTTACAGAAAAAAGTATGACAAGATTTATGATGACATTAGATGATGCGGTTGATTTGGTGATTCATACATTTAGCGAAGGTAACAATGGAGATATTTTTGTTCAAAAATCTCCAGCAAGTACTATTGAAAACCTAATAAAAGCTATACTCAGTATCAAAGCAAAGCCTGACTATGAAATTAAGGAAATCGGAACTAGGCATGGTGAAAAATCTCATGAGGTTCTTTGCAGTAGAGAGGAGATGCTTGTTGCTCTAGATGAGGAAAGATATTTTAGGATACCTGTTGATGAGAGAGACTTAAATTACGAGAAATATTTTGAAGTAGGTGTGAAGGAAAATATCTCAATTGAAGAGTACAGCTCGGATAATACAGAAAGATTAGATAAAGACGGAATGATAAAGTTGTTAAAAAAACTTCCTCTATATAAATCATGAAGAAATTAAAGATTTTAACAGTTGTTGGCACAAGGCCAGAGATAATCAAGCTTAGCGAGGTGATTAAGTTACTTGATGAGCACTCTGATCATATTTTGGCACACACTGGTCAAAATTATGATTATGAGCTTAATGAGGTATTTTTTGAAGATCTTGGTCTGAGAAAGCCTGATCATTTTCTTGAGGCTGTAAAGGGGACGGCTTCAGAAACAATTGGAGATATTATTGCAAAATCGGATAAACTCTTTGAGCAAATTAATCCAGATGCACTTCTAATATATGGCGATACTAATAGCTGTCTTTGTGTAATACCGGCAAAACGTAGGAAGATACCAATTTTCCATATGGAAGCAGGGAACAGATGTTTTGATCTTAGGGTCCCAGAAGAAATCAATAGAAAAATTGTTGATCACTTAAGTGATATAAATATGCCACTTTCAGAGCAAGCAAGGACATATCTAATTCAAGAGGGGATCTCAGCAGACAGAATAATAAAAACTGGCTCACCAATGAAGGAGGTTATTCAAGCAAATATGACGGGTATTGAGCAGTCGAAAATACTTGAAGAGATCGGGCTTGAAAAGAAGAAATATTTTTTGGTAAGCATTCATAGAGAAGAAAATGTTGATTCAAAGGTTAACTTTGACAATCTAATCAAATCATTGGATGTTCTAGCTGATACGTACAAGTATCCTATTATTGTCTCTACCCATCCAAGAACCAGAAAGAAAATGGAAGAGCAGGGTTATGAAAATAAGAACAAACTCATTGTCTATTCAAAACCTTATGGCTTCCATGATTTTAATAAGCTTCAAATGAATTCTTTTTGTATGGTTTCAGATAGTGGAACTATCTCTGAGGAATCATCAATATTTGGAATACCTGCAATTACAATTAGACAAGCACATGAGAGACCTGAAGGTATGGATGAAGGTACACTAGTTATGTCAGGATTGGATAGTAATAATATTTTGAATGCAATAGGAGCTGTAACTGCTCAAGGAAAAAGCCATAAAATAGTTAAAGATTATGATGTTGATAATGTATCTATGAAGGTACTGAGAATAATTCTCTCTTACTATCACTTTATAAACAGGGAAACTTGGAAAAAGTTTAGTTAATGACCAAAATACTTGTGCTTGGTGTAACTGGTATGATTGGCCATAAAGTTTATCAAGTTTTTTCGGAAGAAACGCCCTTTCATATTCTAGGTCTATCAAGACGACCGTTGGACTCTGAGACTATTATTAAAGATTTAAGAGACTTTAATAGTCTTGAAAAAGCTCTCAAGAAAATCAAGCCCGAATATATAATCAATTGTTCTGGGCTTTTGATTGAGCATTCAGAAAAAAGCCCAATAGATGCAGTCAAGTTAAATGCTTTACTTCCACTTTTTCTAAAGGAGCTTTCGAGTGAGCTTAAGTTTAGGATAGTGCAGATTTCAACCGATTGTGTTTTTTCAGGAAAGGGCGGCCCATATAAAGAGTATTCTGAGACAGATGCAACAAACATCTATGGGAAAACAAAGGCAATTAGTGAAATCAAAGATGATAAAAACCTTACTATAAGAACTTCTGTAATTGGTCCGGATCTTTACGAAGATGGACTGGAGTTATTTCATTGGTTCATGAATCAAAGTGATGAGGTATCTGGTTTTACAAAATCATTCTGGTCAGGAGTTACAACATTGGAGTTAGCAAGATCAATAGTTTGGTCGATAGAGAATGACATAACTGGATTAAGGAATTTAACTACAAATAATCCGATATCAAAATACCAACTACTTACATTTATAAATCAAATCACCAAAATGAACTTGAAAATTAAGAAGACTGATGGACCGTCTCATAACAAAGGGCTTATTAATACGAGTAATTTTTTCTATGAGGCGGAGGTAGCTTACGAGGAAATTATTAAGAACATGATACAAGATATAGTTTCAAGAAAGTCACACTATCCTCACTATAAAATTGACTAATGATGAAGAAAAGGATTTATATATTTTTAGAGTACTACTATCCAAAAAGCCAACGTATTTCTGCACAGTTAATTAGCGAGTTAGCAGACCAGATATCTCAATACGATAATGAAGTTTTCATAATTGTTCCAGATCCTGATATTAAATTCCCATATGAAGTAAAGAATATAAATAATCAGAAAGTAGTATTTTTCAGAAGTCCTGATACAAAAGTACAAAATAGAGTTTTGAGAGCACTTAGTGAAATAATCCTGTCATTCACTGCCTATATTTGTCTCAGGGGTTTCGTGAGAAAAAAACCACCAGGATATCTTATATGCTTATCTCCAACAATATTCTATGGACCTTATTTATCATTTCTGTGCAAAAAGCATAAGATTAAAAACTATCTAATATTAAGGGACATATTTCCACAATGGGCTGTTGAGGTTGGCCTAATTAAGGAAAATGGTTTAGTACATAGATTTTTTAAATATTTTGAAGAATGGAATTATAAAGCAGCTACAGAAATCGGTCTAGAAGCACCATCAATATTAAAGCAGTTTAATGAGAGACACCCTCATCATACACATAAAACTGAACTATTATTTAACTGGGTTAAGGAAAGTAGCTCAAAGCATAAAAAGAAAATTTCACTTAGAGAGAGATATGAGCTAGAAAAAAAAATAATCTTTTTTTATGGCGGCAATATTGGAATTGCACAGGACGTACCCAATATTATAAGGCTCGCTGATAATATGAGGGAGGCTAATAATATAGCATTCGTAATTTTAGGTCATGGAACTGAGAGAGAAAAGATCTCAAATCTCATCAGAGAGAGGGATCTAGATGATATTGTAGTTTTTGCCGAAGGTGTAAATCAGGAGATTTTTATGGACTATATATCCGAGATTGATATTGGCTTGATCACACTAAACAGAAAAAATAAGGGACATAATATTCCTGGTAAAGTATTAAATTACTCTAGAATGGGTATACCTATACTTGGATCAGTAAATCCTAATAATGATATCATTGATATAATTAATAAAAACGATGCAGGTATTGTAGTAGAAAATGGAAATGATCAAGCCTTCAAAGAAGCAGCCACTAATTTCCTAGATGTGAAAGTCAGAAAAATGAAATCAGAAGGAAGTAAGTCACTCGTCAATAAGATTTTTAATGTTGAAAGAGCATCAAAGAAAATCTTAGACAAGATTAGTTAATGATGTTTTAATTCACAATAAAAAAATCAATATTTATTCAACATAAAAAATCCTCAATAATAAAGAAAATATAATTTTTCTCTTATGCGTAATCCATAAAAAGGACACTCCATGATCAAATACAATACAAATATTAATATTGGAATAATTGGCCTAGGCTATGTTGGTTTACCGCTGGCTATTGAGTTTGGAAAAATTTGTTCAACTGTAGGCTTTGATATCAATGAATCAAGAATTGATGAGTTAAAAAAATCTATAGATTCTACACTTGAAATAGAAAAAGAAGAGTTTGATCATGCAGATCAACTTACTTTTACAACCAATAAAGAAGAGTTGGCTAATATAGATATATATATTGTAACTGTCCCCACACCGCTTGATGATAATACGCAGCCAGATCTAGGGAGCTTAAAAAAAGCATGTGAAACAATTGCTCCATTTCTTTGTGACCAGAATATTGTAATTTTTGAGTCAACTGTTTACCCGGGCGCTACAGAAGAATATTGTGTTCCAATTCTGGAAAGTAAATCTGGATTATCTTTCATTAATAGTGCAAATGAAAATCAAATATCAAAAGGATTTTACTGCGGCTATAGCCCTGAGAGGATCAATCCTGGCGACAAAGAGCGAACACTAACCGAAATTAAGAAAGTTACTTCTGCATCGACATTAAGTTCTTTGGAGATTGTAGACAACCTATATAATATGATAATCAATGCGGGAACAGTTAAGGCTAGTAGCATTAAAATAGCTGAAGCAGCAAAGGTAATAGAGAATACTCAAAGAGACGTAAATATTGCCTTAATTAATGAGTTTTCACTTATTTTTAAAAGACTATCTATTGATACGGAAGAAATTTTAGAAATTGCTTCTACGAAGTGGAACTTCAATCATTTGAAACCAGGACTAGTCGGTGGTCACTGTATAGGGGTTGATCCATACTACCTTGCTCACAAAGCAATTAGCTCAGGCTACTATCCCAAACTAATTCTATCTGGCAGAGAAACCAATAATAAAATGGGCAAGGTTGTTGCAGATGAAGTTATGACAATAATGGCGGGAAAGAATATTTCTATTTTAGATTCAAATGTTTTAGTTTTGGGTTTTACATTCAAAGAAGATTGTCCAGATATAAGAAATACAAAAGTAATAGACATTATTGATCACTTGAAAGAATACGGATGCAATGTTGATGTATATGATCCTATGATAAATATGGAGGAGATTCAGGACGAGTATGATATTAATCTCATTTCTCAGCCGGAGGAAGATAGATATAGTGCTGTAATATTAGCTGTAGCCCACCAGGATTTCATTGATATGGGAATCACTAAAATCAGAAGCTTCATGCATGATAATCACGTAGTCTATGATGTTAAATACTTATTTGATATAAATGAAGTTGATGGTAGATTATGATGGCTCTATCCAATCATTCTAATAATATACATTGCTTCTCCAAAGTTAAATCCTGACTGTGTTCCTCTGAATTCCGCAAGGGCTTTAACAGCTTTTATAGATCTCGGTCCCTCATCTTCTGTAATCTGAGAATCATAGCAACGAAGAGCATCTAATTTCTGTTCTATGTGGCTACTAATATCTATGACATAGTTTGGATTGAAGTTTGGCTCAATGTATGGGGCATTCCAGTGAGTCTCAGATAATGTTTCGTAAGCAGCAACCATTTCAATATTTTTTCCTGCTTTAACTGGTCTTGTTGCAATTAGAGTACTTTCGAAAACTAATCTGTGATCTATATGTCTATCTGGAAAGGGACAAAAAACATAATGAGGTTCAAAATCAGCAACAATTGAATTAATCTTTCCATTGAAGATATGTATTGGTTCATCTCCAATCATAGTTGAAGGAATTTCAAGAAACTTATAATCATTGATACCCAGTATCTTATATGCTTTTTTGGCTTCATCAGTAGTAACTTCATAATCACCTTCTTTGTATAACGGAGGAAGATGTCCCGCAACAGTGAGAAGAGAAACCTCAATTCCTTCCTCAACCATTTTGCATATTGAGCCTCCCATACCTAAAGTTTCATCATCAGGATGAGGCGCTATAATTAATGCTCTTTTTTTCATAATCATCTCTATTTTAGCTTATTTATTATTTTTGGTATTGGCATTGGAAGAATAAAGGATCCTCCATTTTCTAGATATTTAATATGTTGTGACATAATTGATTCAGCAAAGTTCCAAGCTAGGATTACAATATAATCAGGCATTTCCTGATAAATAGTTTCAGAATTGACAACAGGAATATGTTTTCCCGGAGAAAAAACATTTTGTTTCAATGGATTATCATCAACAATAAATTCGATATCATCTTTATCCAATTCAAAATGATACATTAGTGTTGTTGCTTTAGTGGCAGCTCCAAAGGCAGCTACCGTTCCACCATCAGATTTAATATCACGAATAATGGTTTTGAAATTATCCTTTACCGTGTTGATGTTTTTTTCGAAATCTTTGAGAGTCTTAGAAGAGTCTAAGCCAATTTGAGATTCAAGGTCAATCAGTTCTTGAACTGTTGAATCCTTATGATGTATTCCGTTCTTCTTCTGTGAGAATACTCTAATAGATCCCCCCTGAGGTGAAATTCTTTCAACTCTGATCAGCTCCATATTATTCTTCTCGAACATTTTCTCAAGAGGTGCGACAGTATGAAAGTCAAGATGCTCATGATAAATTGTGTCAAACCATTTATTTTCAAATACATCTACGAAGTATCCGACTTCCATTATAAAGACACCTGTTTCATGAAGAAGAGATTCAACTCCTTTGATAACACTAGATAAATCATCTATATGCGCACATGCATTATGGGTTGTTATTAAACTTGCTTGACCATGTTTATTTTCTATTTCATTCGCTAAATTAGCTGTAAAGAAATCATTTAAAGTGTCAATACCATTATCAATAGCAATATCACAAACTTCTTTTGCTGGATCTACTCCCAGTACTCTCATTCCGCTTTCTTTAAAGAAGCTCAGACAAGTACCGTCATTTGACCCTATATCAACAATAAGAGAATCCTTACGTAACTCAAACTTATCTATTACATATTTTGAATAATCTTCCAGATGCTTTACAAAGACTGATGACGTAGATGACACATATGAATAGTTATTTTGAAAAAGAAAGCTTGGATCAACAACATGGCCTAATTGTATATGGAAGCATTCACAGCAAAAGTATAATTCAAGAGGATATTCTTTCTCTTTTAAGCCCTCTTTAATTTCTTTAAGAAAATTATTACCTGGGGGAGTTGGAGTAAGAACTAAGGACTTTTCTAGAGACGAAGAATCACATAATCGACAACTCTCTTTTTTATAGAAATCTCCCTGCTTCATAATTCAGACTTTATCAGGATCTATGACTTGTATTCTCTTTACATCACTTTCATATGTTGCTTGATCGCCCCTTGGATTTCTGCTGACACAAGCAAATAAAGTATCTTCAGTAAAGACCATTGCATGGTCTTCCATTGGGGGAGTAAAAACCAAATCTCCAGGAATACACTTTTCAAGTTTAGGCTTTTCATCATTTCCATGTTTTCTATAGTAATAGTCAACCGCCCCACTTATCACAAACATATAATGCCAATCAGTTTTATGCATATGATTTGCTCTTACTTTTCCCTTATGAGAATAAATCATAGAAAAATTTTTCATTGGAAAATTTACTATTGATTGAATATAGCCTCTATGATCTTCAAATGCAGCATCTAGGCCAACTTTAACTCCATCTGGCCACATACTTTTATCATCAAGATGAATATTTTTGAACTTGAACATCTTTATCTTACTCCCTCTAGTTAAAAGCTTCTTATTCTATTAATAAGTTCTGCTATCCTTAAAATTCTTTTTTCTTGAGCTAATCTTTCAGACTGATTATCAAGGCATTTTGTGAAAGATTCTAACATCAGTATAAAATGATTTCTTGCATTTATAATGACTTCTTCATAATTGCCATGAGTGTCTAATATTTTTATTATTGGTTGATAGTCTTCCTTCTTTGAAAAGATATAATCTGTTTTGATATTTTTTGATTCTGATTGAATTTCAACTCTATTGATATATGTTGAATTATATGACCACTCTAAATAACAGTCGATATATTGGTCTATTGTAATGCTCGCACTACCTGATATATCCACATTTTCTTCTTCAGAGATATTTGAATGATTGATGATAATTTCTTTATCTTTAAATAATTCAGTAATTAAAGATATGGGATAAATGCCAACATCATAAATACAGCTTCCCCCTAACTCCTTATTGAATCTAAATCCTGGTTTTTCAAGTTTAGGTAAGAAAAAGGATGACTTAATTGAGGATATTTTTTCTGACACCTTAAGGTCAGTAATAAATTCACTAAAGGCATAGAAATGAGGATGATAGAGATACATAAAACCCTCACAAATCGACAAAGATTTCATGTTTGCTAGTTGCACTAGATCTATTGTTGATTCGAGATTATTGGTGATCGGTTTCTCGCACCATAGATGTTTATTTGATTCTAGGATCTGTAATCCCTGATTATAATGAAGTTCAGGCGGTGTAGATAAGTAAATAATATCTACATAAAAGTCATTAAGCATCTCATCTTCACTAACCCATGATTTGATTGAGTATTTTTTACATGTGTTTTCAAGAATTCTACTATTTCTTGTGTAACAACCCACTAGTTCTAGTTTTGATGATTCCTGAATAGCTGGGAGAATATTATTGATTGCATGTTTACCTAGACCCCAAACTGCAATCTTACTTTTGCTACTCATCTAATTTTTGGCGTTGATTTTTAGGTCCTTCCCATTTATCAATGGTTACTTGTCTAGATCTTGCAATGGTCAATTTATTTGCCGGTGCATCTTCTGTAATGATTGATCCAGAGCCAATTGTTGAGAATTCAAAAACCTTTACTGGAGCAATCAAAAAAACACCTGAGCCAATAAATGCATTCTTTTTAATAATAGTTTTTTGATTTTTATAACCATCATAATTACAGGTGATTGAACCTGCTCCAATAATCACATTATCATCAATTTCAGCGTCACCGATAAAGCAAAGATGATTTATTTTACAAGAGGCACCAATCGAAGAATTTTTAATTTCTACAAAATTTCCAATTTGTGAATCATTTCCTATAGAGGAATGAGGTCTAATCCTTGCATAAGGACCAATTATATTATTATTTCCAATCTCAGAATCTTTAATCATAGTATTAGGTTTAATTCGTGTATCTTTACCTATGGTTGAGTTACTAATTATTGTATTGGATCCAATTATTGCTCCGTTTAAGAGACGGCAGTTTCCCTCTAGCTCGACATTTCTGCCAATGCGTACATTTTCATCACACTTAATTTTTCCTCTTAATTTAACCGATAGGATACTTTCAATTTCTACACCTTTGCCTAGCAAGCTTGTTAATTGATATAGCTCATTGAGCCTTTTGATAATTTTTTTGGTCAATTTAAATATCATGAGCAGATCAATTCTTATTCATTGGAATAAAGAGGGCCATACTTATAGGTAACATAGGCTGAAGGTAATAGGGAAACAAATGCTAAAAGAAAGGCAAAGTTTTCTGAAATAGTTGTTAACCAAGCAATTGGATAGAGCCATAGGAAATAATGAAATATTGAGTAATTAGTTACTTTCTTGTGGCTATTATACATTCTGGCTAGATTTTGGTATGCCATTGCCCTATGAGCTTTATACCATTTTCTCGTCAACTTAATTCTGAGCAATGTTGTTAAAGTAGTTTCTGTAAGAAAATGTCCTAAAAGGGTGATCCAAGTCCAAACAGAAAGATCACCATCAAAGATAGTCTTTATTATCATGCAACAAAATATATATCCAAGAAAAAGACTGCCTGCATCACCCATAAAAATTGATGCTGGAGGATAATTAAATAAAAGAAATGAAATACAAATTATAGCTAAAAGTAGAAATAACATTGAATTCACAGAAATTCCATCATTACCATATAAAATCAAACATGCAGCACCAATCGCAATCAAGATTGTTCCAGACAGAGCTATACCATCTATAGCATCCATAAAATTGAAAACATTTATAAGCCATACGAGAAAAAAAAGCGATAGAACAATAAATGGCCAATAGAGCGAAGCGTTAAGAAAATTTATTGTTGTTTCTATATTCTCCAGAAAGATAAATATAATCCACAAACTAAGAATTATTTGAATTAATAACTTTGTTCCAGCACTTG
>MDSW01061028.1_pt1 | contig 12953 bp, 13 predicted proteins | sample 811171 | NCBI WGS metagenome assembly MDSW01 (sample SAMN05326641, study PRJNA326480) | marine metagenome | isolation source: seawater | place: Atlantic Ocean: North West | collected 2012 | reverse complement strand
ATCAGAGGATTCTGATAAGTTAGATGCAATTGAAGCTAAATTAAATAAAACTAGTACTCCTAAAAAACAGTTAAATGTACCTGAAGATTCAAAGGAACTTCCTAAAAATAATAACAAAGATGAGCTAGATTTAGGAAAAGACTAAACCAAAATTTATAATTAATGAGTAATATTTCATCAGAAAAAATAAAATCTCTTAGAGAAAAAACTGGAGCAGGAATAATGGATTGTAAGAATGCTCTTGTTGAAAATAACGGAGAAATTGAAAATGCAATAGATTGGCTAAGAAAAAAAGGTATAGCTAAAGCAAATAAAAAATCATCTAGAACAGCTGCAGAAGGTTTGGTTGGAGTGTTTTCAAAGAATGAAATGTCATGTGTCATTGAGGTTAATTCTGAAACAGACTTTGTATCTAAAAATAAAGACTTTCAAGATTTTATAGAACATTTAATGCAATTAGCGATTAAAAAGGAATATTCACTTGAAGAATTTCTTTTATCAAAGTTTGATGAAGATTATAATGTTCAAGATGCTCTAAATAATATTATTGCTAAGATAGGAGAAAATATAGTTATTAGAAGATTGACTTATCTTAGTTTGAAAACTAAAAAATCTAAACTTGGATTTTATATACATAATAAAGTGACAGATAATTTAGGAAAAATAGCTTGCATAGTAATGGGAAGTTTTGATGCTGATCATGAAAATATAGCTGACTTATTAAAAAAAATAGCAATGCATATTTCTGCATCTAAACCTTTAGCGTTGAATGAAAATAATTTAGATAATGAACTACTAAATAAAGAAAGAGACATTTTATCAGAACAACTATTAAATTCTGGCAAAAAGAAGGACATAATTGATAAAATAGTAGATGGTAAATTAAAGAAATTTATTTCAGATATAACTTTATTAAACCAGAATTGGATTTTAGAACCAAAAAAAAATGTATCAGAGGTCATATCAGAGTTTAATCAAGAATTTAATTGTAACTTTGAGGTATTAGATTATAGATTATTTGTTTTAGGAGAAGGAATTGAAACAGATACTAAGGATTTTAAAGAAGAAGTAGCTTCTCAATTAGTAGATAACGAATAAAATGGTTTTCTTCTATGGAAACTGAAAAACCTTCCATAAACATAGCTTCGATGAAAAGAATAATGCTAAAACTTTCTGGGGAAATTTTAGTAGGAAAACAAAAATATGGATTAGACCCAGAAAAACTATTATCTATTGCTGAAGATATTTGTAATGTTTATAAAAATAGGAAGCAGATATGTATTGTGGTTGGGGGAGGAAATATATTTAGAGGAATTTCTGGAGCATCTCAGGGAATAGATAGAGTTACAGCTGATGGTATGGGAATGCTGGCAACAGTGATAAATGCCTTAGCACTACAAAATGCTATTGAGAAAAACAATGTTCCAACCAGAGTTTTATCTGCAATTCCTATGCAAACAATATGTGAACCATTTATAAAAAGAAGAGCTATAAGACATTTAGAAAAAGGAAGAGTTATAATATTTGCAGCAGGAACAGGAAATCCATACTTTTCTACAGATACTGCTGCTACATTAAGAGCAGCAGAAATGAATTGTGATATTATATTCAAGGGTACTAACGTAGATGGAGTATATGATTCTGATCCAAAACTAAATCCTAATTCTATTAAATATGAAGATATTACATATAAAAAGGTTCTTTCTGATAATTTAAAGGTTATGGATTCTTCTGCTATTTCAATGGCAAGAGATAATTTTATTCCAATGGTAGTTTTTTCAATATTAGACAAAAATTCTTTTTTAAACGCTACGTCAGGAAAAGGTTCTTACACATTAATTTCGGAGGAAAAATGAGTTTGTTTGATTTAAATAATGTTGAAAAAAAAATGGTTAATACGTTAGATAATTTAAGCACAAATTATCAGGGCATACGAACAGGAAGAGCTTCAACAGGGCTTGTAGATAACCTGCTTGTAGATGCCTACGGACAGAATATGAAGGTAAAAGACCTTTCTACAGTAAGTGTTCCTGAAGCAAGAACTATTAAAATTAATGTTTGGGATAATAATATGATCGCCTTAATAGAAAAAGCTATACTTAATTCTTCTTTAGACCTTAATCCTTTGACTGAAGGACAGGTTATAAGAATTAACTTACCAGAATTAACAACTGAAAGAAGAGGTGAATTAGCAAAAAATATTAGATCATTGGCAGAAGAGGCTAAAATCTCTCTAAGAAATGTTAGGCAGGATGCTATGAACCTTCTTAAAAAAGCAGGCAGTGAAGAAAATATACCAGAAGATGAAGTTAAATCTTTGCAAGATAAAATTCAGCAACTAACCGATAAATACGTATTAAGTATAACTGATATTTCAAAAAGAAAAGAAGATGATATCTTGAAAATATAGAGTTATATGTTTGTAAAGCATTCACTAAATAAAAATACTCTAAAACATCTAGGTATTATTATGGATGGAAATAGAAGGTGGGCCAAATCTAAAGGATTAGAAGCTATTGAAGGTCATAAAAAAGGCATAGAAACTGCAAAAATTATAATTAAAGCGGCAATAGAGAAAAAAATTTCTTTTCTTACTTTGTATGCTTTTTCTTCAGAAAACTGGAAAAGAGATCCTGAAGAAATTGAAGATTTAATGAATTTATTAAGATTTTTTTTAAATACAGAGATAAATACCTTGTCTGACTCTGGAGTTAAATTGACTGTGCTTGGAGATTTATCTCAATTTGATGAGGACATTAAATTTAAAATTAAAAAAGCTAGCTCATATAATTCAAAAAAATTTAAACTAAATCTAATAATGGCTATAAATTATGGTGCCAGGCAAGAAATAACAAAAGCAGTTCAAAAAATTTGTAAAAAATTATTAAATAATACGATTGATTTTAATCAAGTTAATGAAAGGGAAATTGAAGATAATTTATATACCAAGGGCATTCCTGATCCAGACTTAATTATAAGAACCGGCGGTGACAGAAGGTTAAGTAATTTTTTATTATGGCAATCTGCATATACAGAATTAATTTTTTTTAAAAAATCATGGCCGGATTTTACAGAAAAAGACTTTTATGAAGCTTTTTCAGACTATAAAAACAGAGAGAGAAGGTTTGGAGGACAGTAACCATCTCAATAAGAAAGATTTAATTACAAGGGGAATTTCAGCTATTGTCCTTGTTGTGTCTGCCTTGTATTTAAATTATATAGGAAAATATTATTTCTTTTCAGCAGTGTCTTTAGCAAGCATAGTTTTGTTATTTGAATATTATAGACTATTTAATGCAAAAACTTTGAATTTAAAATTTCTGGTTAATGTTTTATTTGGTTTTGCATCTCTTATTTTTGTTTACTTTAGTTTTTATAACTATTTTTTTTATATAATACTTTTAGGAATTATTTTTTCTATGTATTTAGAAAAAAAAAATTTTTTCTTTGTATTAATACCTTATTTTTATTTTTACGTTCCACTAGGAGCGTTAATATATTTGAATAGTTTCATAGATGGGAAGCTAATTATTTATTGGATTTTTATAGTTGTGTGGACTGTGGATACATCAGGCTATATTTTTGGTAAATTATTAAAAGGTCCTAAACTAATACCTTCTATTAGTCCAAATAAAACATGGTCAGGTTTCATTTTTGGAATTTTTTTTTCTGGTATATTTAGTATATTTTATTCATACGGTATAGAAGAGCATAGTAACTCTTTGAAGTATTTTTTGCTAGGAGTTTTAGGTGGAGTTTTTAGTACTGCAGGAGATTTGTTTGAAAGTAAATTAAAAAGAATTAATAAAAAGAAAGATGCATCAGGATTAATTCCTGGTCATGGAGGACTTTTAGATAGACTAGACGGGTTTTTATTTGCTATCCTATATTTTTGGCTACTTTCATTCATTTAGGAGATTTTTTGAAAAAAGTATCAATATTCGGAGTAACAGGCTCTATTGGAAGTAATGCTTCTAAAATAATTTTAAATAATTCTTCAAAATATAGAGTTATGGTTTTATCTGCTAATAAAAACTATAAAAAATTAGCTTTTTGTGCAAAAAAATTAAAATCAAAATATGCAGTTATAAAAGATAAACGCTACTATAACTTATTAAAAGGCGAATTAAGTGGTAGTAAAATAAAGTGTTTTAGTGGCGAAGATGATCTTATTAGTTTAGCAAGTTTAAAAACTGATTATACTATTGCTTCAATTGTTGGTATAGCTGGACTGAAGTCCGCTTACAATAGTATAGGTAATACCAAAAATCTAGCTTTAGCAAACAAAGAAGCATTAATTTGTGCAGGAAATTTTTTTATGAGTAAAGCTAAAAAACTTAAAACCAATATTTTACCTTTAGACTCTGAGCATAACGCTTTATTTCAAATCATTCAAAACAATAATATAACATCTATTAAAAATATTATTCTTACTGCTTCAGGAGGGCCTTTTTGGAATAAAAAGTTAGATTTTAGTAAAATAACTGTTAAACAGGCATTAAAACATCCTAACTGGAAAATGGGAAAAAAAATTTCTATAGACTCAGCTACTATGATAAATAAAGTTTTAGAGAAAATTGAAGCGGCCATTTTATTTTCTTTAGATTTTGATAAAATTGATATCGTAGTTCACCCTAGCTCAATTGTTCATGGGGTAGTTAACTTTATTGATGGAAATTCCTTAATGTTGATTAGTAAGCCTGATATGAAAATTCCAATTAATTATGCTTTAAATTGGCCTGAAAGAGTAAAATTAAACATAAACTGTATAAATTTAAAGCAAATTAAAAAGTTAGATTTCTTTGATGTTAAGGAAAAAGAATTTCCTTCATTAGGACTGTTTAAGTATTTGTATAATAAAAAAATAAATCATTGTAGACTTATAGCATTAAATGCTTCGAATGAGATTGCTGTTGAACAATTTTTAAGAAAAAAAATAAGTTTTTTAGATATAATAACAGTTATTAAACATACACTATTAAGTTTTAGTAATATAAATCCAAGTAATATCAATGATGTATTTGATATTCATGAAGAAGCCAGTAAAATAAGTTATAGTTTTATAAATAAATTAACATCTTAATATGGAAACTCTAGCTCAAATATTTTTTTATTTAGAATATATATTTTGGTTTCTAATAGTTTTTACAATCATAGTATTTATTCATGAGTTTGGTCATTTTTATGTTGCTAGACTAAACAAGGTCAAAGTAGATAAGTTTTCTATTGGATTTGGTCCATCGATATTAAAATTTAAAGATTCTAGTAAAACAATTTGGCAAATTTGTCTTATACCATTGGGAGGGTATGTTAAATTTGCAGGAGAAATGTATCCTGAAAAATTAAATAAAAATGATAAAATAGATAACGAACTTTTTATGAATAAAACAGCATTGCAAAAAGCTAGTATTGTTCTAGCAGGCCCTTTTGCGAATTTTGTGCTAGGTATTTTTCTTTTTATTGCTATTTTTATTTTTTTTGGAAAAAATCATACTCAACCTTTTGTGGGGCATATTAGTAAAAATAGCCCATCAGAAATTGCTGGTGTTTTAAAATATGATAAAATTTTATCTGTAAACAACATAAATGTGAGCTCTTTTGAAGATATTTCTAGTATTTTAGATGATAAGTTATATGAAGTAATCAATTTTAAAATAAAAAGAAATAATACTCTTTATGATCTTAATGTTTACCCAGAAAAGAGAATAATTAACACCTTTATTGGCAGTGAAAGGGAAGTAAACTATCTTGGTATTGAGCCAACTTTAAATCCATTAGTAAGGAAAGTAATAGATAATTCACCTGCTTCCGAATCTGGGTTAAAATCCAAAGATCAGATATTAGAAATTAATAATATAAAGGTTTTTGATGTTAAAGAAGTTATTAGTATAATTGAAAAAAGTCCTAAAAAAAAATTAAATTTTTTTATCTTACGTAATAATAAATATTACAATTTAGAGATAATTCCTGAATTAGTTATTACAGAAGATGGTATCGAAAAAGGGGTTATTGGAATTCAGTTTTCGAGAGAAAGAAAAAGGTTAAATTTTTTTGAGGCAACAATAGAATCTATTGAAAACTTTGTATTAATTAGTGTAAAAACTTTAGTTGCCTTTTCTGAAATAATATTTGGCAAAAGGGATCATTGTGAAGTAGGGGGACCAATACTAATTGCGAAGGTATCTAACGATATAGCAAGTCAGGATCTAGTATCTTTTATGTCTTTAATTGCATTGATATCTATAAACTTAGGTTTGATTAATTTATTTCCTTTACCGCTTTTAGATGGGGGCCATTTTTTCACATACATGTATGAGCTAGCTAATAAAAAAAAAGTTACTAAAAATTTTTATAAATATTTTCAAAGTGTAGGAGTAATTATTATAGTTTCATTAATGTTTTTCACTATTTTTAATGACTTGTATTGTAGAGTTTTAAATTGATAATAGACAGAATGTTTAAGTTTTTATTAATTATATTTTGTCTTGTAAGTTTTATTAAGTTTAGCTTTTCTAATAATATTAATAAAATAGAGATAGAAGGAAATCTTAGACTAGATGATAACACAATATTTTCATACATAAACGTTAACTCTAACTCAACTATTCCTAAAACTGATCTAAATATATTGTTTAAAGATTTGTTTGCTACTGAACTATTTTCAGAAATTAAATTTAAATTAGAGGAATCAAAGCTTACAATAATAGTTACTGAAAATCCTATTATTAATAGAATCGCATTAGAGGGTAACAAAAGATTAGATGATGAGGATATTTTTCCTGAAATCTCAGTAAAAATAAGAGATGTGTTTACTAAAAGCAAAATTCAAAGTAATTTACAAAGAATCTTAGCATTGTACAGAGCAAGTGGTAGATATGCAGCAGTCGTAGAACCTAAAGTAATATACTTAGAGCAAAATAGAGTAGATATAGTATTTGAAATTATAGAAGGACCTTTATCTAAGGTAGATAGTATTAAATTTCTAGGAAATCGTTTTTTTTCTGACTCTAGACTTAAAAGGGAAATAGCTACTAGCGAATCCAGATGGTGGAAAATTTTAACTTCTGGAGGCAAGTATGATCCGGATTTACTAAATTTTGATAAAGAAAATTTAAAAAAATTTTATGCTGATCAAGGTTTTGTAGATGCAGAAATTAATTTAGCGATAGGAGAAATTAGCAATAAAAAAGATAAGTTTTTCATTACTTTTGTTGTGAATGAAGGGTTGCGCTATAAGTTTGGAAATGTAAATGTTGATGTAGAAATTAAGAACTATAAGAAATCAGATATTTTAAAATCTATAACTATAAAAAAGGGTAGTTGGTATAGTGCCGCAAGAGTAGAAGATAATATCACTAGACTTACTGAAAGCATAATTGATTCTGGAGCTCCATTTATAAATATTGTTCCACTTATAAATAGACAAGATAATAATAGCATAGATGTAAAGTTTCTTATAAAGCCTGGACAAAAAAAATATATTAATAGAATTATTATATCTGGAAACACAAGAACCCTAGATAAAGTGATAAGAAGAACCATCAGACTGGCTGAAGGAGATCCGTATAATAGAAATTTAATAAATAGATCTAAAACTTTAATTAGAAATTTAGGACATTTTTCTATTACAGATATTGAAGTAACCGATAATTTTGAAGAACAGAATACTGTTGACTTGAATATTAATGTCAAAGAGCAAAGCACAGGTAGTTTAGTCTTGGGAGGAGGTTTTTCTTCTGCAATAGGGGCAACTGCAAATATAGGTCTTAGTGAAAATAATTTGCTAGGAAAAAGTCAGAAAATAAAATTTAATCTGTTGGCAAGTGAGAGAGAGAATAGAGCAGACTTTTCATTTACTGAACCATTTTTTTTAGATAGACATTCTTCTATGACAACCAACCTATTTACAACTGTTCAAGAGTATCCTGAAAGTAATTATGAGAACGAAAGAGATGGAGGAGGACTTAATATATCATACAATGTAGGTGAATATGGATCACAGAGCCTTGGTTATAGACTTGAAAGTAGAAATATAGTTGCTGAATCTGATGCATCATCATCTATTAGGGCTATTGCTGGTGAAAGTGTTTTATCAGTTATATCTTTTGGAAACTCTATTGATAAAACCGACAATAAATATGATCCAAAAGATGGATGGGCTGCTTCAAATAATTTATCTCTCGCAGGGTTAGGAGGTGATAAGAGATACTTTAAATCTACTTTTAGAGGTTCAATATATGAAGAAATATTTAATGATAAGATGGTTGCCTCTATTGCAGGACAATTAGGTTATATTTTAGGGTTAAGTCAGAATATTGAAATATCAGACAGGTTTTTTTTAGGAGGAACTTCTTTTGTAGGGTTTCAGAATGCAGGTTTAGGTCCTAGAGACAAGCTTACTGATGATACTTTAGGAGGAAATATTTATTATACAATGACACCCCAACTCCAATTTGGATTAGGACTTCCTAAAGAATTAGGTATTAAAGGGAGAGTGTTTAGTACTGCTGGAACACTAACAAGCATTGACACAAATAATAGTAATTACTATGATGAAGGAAGTATTAGGCTAACTGCTGGGGCTGGAGTTTTATGGCAATCTCCTTTTGGTCCCATTAGAATAGACTATTCTTTACCAATTTTGAAGGAAACATATGATAAAACTGAAACCTTTAGCTTTAATGTCGGCTCGCTTTTTTAATTTTATAAGACTTCTAATTTTTTTAATACTTTTTTTTCCTTTAAATAATCTAGTATCTGCAGAAGAAAAAAAAAATAAACAAGTTAACGCATCAGAATTAAAGGAAAAATTTCCTGCGGCTGTTATTGATATGCAAAAAGTATTATCAAAATCATTGGCTTTAGCCTCATTACAAAAAGAAGTAAAAAAAATAGAAGATAGTTTTAAAGAGCAAATAAAAAAAGAAGAAGATGAGCTTAAAAAAGAACAAGAAAATCTTAGGGCACAAAAGGCTGTTTTAGCAGAAGATGAGTTTAATACTAAAGAGCAAGCATTTAAAGTTAAAGTAAACAAAGTTCAGTCAAAAGTTCAAAATATTAGAAGAGAATTAGAGTCAACTATGGCAAGAGGTATGCAGTTAATCCAAGCTGAAGCCGTGAAACATCTTAAAGAAATAGCTGCTAAAGAAGGATATCTAGTAGTTTTTGATGCTGCAACAACAATAATTACAGCAGATATTATAAATATTTCTGATGAGGTTGCAGAAAAAATTAATAAAAGTTTACCAAAAATAAATTTAGAAAGAAAAAAAGAAAAAGAAGGTGATAATTAATATTATTCCAAAGCCTAAAGGGCCTTTTAGTTTGCAGGAAATTTCTGAAGAGACTAATTGCAGTTATATCAGTACGAATACAAATATATCTATATATAATATTTCTTCCTTGGAGATGGCAAAAAAAGGTGAGTTATCTTTTTTAGATAATTTAAAATATATAAAAAGTCTTAATAACTGCAAGGCTAGCGCCATTATAGTGCCATCAAAAGTCACTGAGGAACTAAATACCAAAGCAATACTATTAAGGTCAGAAAATGCTTATGCTAGTTATGCAAAGGCTATGCAAAAATTTTATCCTATTAGACATGAATATTATAACTTTAATAATTTAGAAGGCGCTAATTTAATAAATGCTAATTCTGTAATATCAGATAAGGCTCATATAGAAAGTAATGTTCAAATTAAATCTGGTACGATAGTTAAAAGTTTTAGTAATATAGGCCCTAACGTTATTATAGGTAAAAATTGTTTGATAGGGAATAATGTGAACATATCAAATTCTATAATAGGTGATAATACAGTAATACAGTCGGGAACTGTAATTGGCGAAGATGGGTTTGGTTTCGCTCCGCTAGATGGAGAGTTCATAAAAATCCCGCAAATAGGTATTGTAAAGATAGGAAATAATGTAGAAATTGGTTCTAATTGTACTATTGATAAAGGTTCTTTGAATCATACTGAAATAAAAAATGGAGTTAAAATAGATAATTCAGTTCACATAGCACATAATGTAGTTATTAAAGAAAATACTGTCATAGCAGGACAAACAGGAATAGCAGGGAGCACTACTATTGGTAAAAATGTAATGATTGGAGGACAAGTAGGTATAGCAGGTCACCTAAAAATAGGAAATAATGTCAAAATTGGAGCACAAGCAGGCGTTACTAAAAATGTAGAAGATAATATTTCAATAAGTGGAACACCTGCTACCAAACTAAGTTCTTATTTAAAAAAAACTGTTTTGTTAAATAAAATGGTGGAAAAAAATGAATAAAGCATTGAATATAGAAAAAATTTTAGAATTGATGCCTCATAGATATCCTTTTTTGTTATTAGATAGATTATTAAAGGTAGAGAAAGATGAATTTGCTATTGGTTTAAAAAATGTAACAATTAACGAACCTTTTTTTCTAGGTCATTTTCCTAAACAGAAAGTAATGCCAGGTGTGTTGATAGTAGAATGTATGGCACAAACATCAGGAGCATTAGTCGTAAGCTCTTTCGGTGATAAAGCTAAAGGAAAGTTAGTTTATTTTATGAGTATTGAAAAAGCTAGATTCAGAAAGTTAGTTACTCCTGGCGATCAGTTATTAATTGAAGTAAGAAAAAAACATGCCAGAAGATCAGTATGGAAGTTTGATTGTTGTGCAAAAGTTAATGATGAAATAGTATCTGATGCATCTATTACAGCAATGATAGTAGATTAATATGAAAAAAATTCATTCAACTGCAATAGTCTCTCCTAATGCTAAGCTAGGAGATAATGTTTATGTAGGACCTTATTGCATAATAAATGATAATGTAGAGGTAGGAAAGGAGTGCAAATTTATAGCAAATGTTTATGTTGATGGAAATACTAAAATAGGTAACAAGTGTACTTTTTATCCATTTTCTTCAATAGGAACAAAGCCTCAAGATTTAAAATATATGGGAGAAAAATCTAATTTAGAAATAGGAGATAATAACACTTTCAGGGAATATGTAACTATAAATCCAGGAACTAGTGGAGGCGGTTTAGTAACCTCTATTGGAAATGACTGTTTATTCATGATTAGTTCGCATGTTGCTCATGATTGTATAATTGGAAATAATGTAATATTAGTTAATAACGCATCACTTGCTGGACACGTTATTTTAGAAGACTTTGCTATAATTGGTGCATTATCTGGAATACATCAGTTTTGTAGGATAGGGAAACATTCTATGATAGGTGCTATGTCTGGCATAGATAGTGATGTAATACCTTACGGAACAGTTGTAGGTAACAGGGCATTCTTGTCAGGATTAAATATTATTGGATTAAAAAGGAGAGGATTTAGTAAAAATGTAATTCAAGACTTAAAGAAAGCATATGGGGTGCTCTTTGTTAGCAATGAAGGAACAATATCAGAAAGAATAAAAGAAGTATCAGAAGACTTTAGTAATAATGAACCTGTTATGGAAATAGTTGAGTTTTTAACCAAAGAAAAATCTAGGTCTATCTGTAAACCTAAAAATGTATCTTAAAAATAAATCCATAGGCTTAATACTAGGAAGTGGGTTGCTTGCTAAAACCTTAATAGATAGATGTAAAAAAAAAAAAACTTAAATTTTATATTATTTCTATAGATAATAATTTTGATGTTAAATTTGGAAAACCAGATTTAATAATTGATTACAATAATATTGGTAATATTTTTAGATTTTTAAAGAAAAAAGATATAAGTCAGGTAATCTTTTTAGGAAAAGTACAAAAAAAATCACTTTTTCAACTTAGGCCAAATTTAATTACTTTTTATTACTTAGTTAAATTATTTTTTTTTTATAATAAAGGTGACGGAAGATTAATAAATAAAATATTAAATATATTTATTAGTAATAACATTAATATTATTGATCCTAGAGTCTTATTAAAAGAAAATATTTGTTATAAAAAAAATAATAATATTTCAAAATTTAATAAAAGTCTTACTAGTAAAATGATTAAAGAATATTTTTTTCTGGCTAAAAAATACGGAGAAAGCGACAAGGGGCAAGCTGTTATAGTTGCTAATAAAAAAGTAATATTAAGTGAAGATAGAAATGGAACTGACTATCTTATTATGAAATTCAAAACCCTTAATATTCAAACATCTGCATATTTAATTAAAGTTTCAAAGCCAAATCAAGATTTAAGAGTTGATTTGCCTACAATTGGGCCTAAAACTATTCAAAATATAGTAAAGGCGGGTCTTCAAGGATTGATAGTAGAAAACAAAAAAACATTTGTAGAAAACCCTTTTCTTACATTTAAAATTATTAAAGAAAAAAAATTGTTCTTTCATGTATTCTAATTCAACAATAAAAATTTACATAATAGTGGGGGAAGAATCAGGAGAAAATATTGCCTCTACTATAATTTCTTCTTTGCAAAAATATACTAGTTTTAAATTGTTTGGCATAGGTGGACCCAAGCTAAATAAAAAAGGTCTTAATAGTCTATTTCCTTATACAGAACTATCTATTATGGGTTTGGTGGAAATTATTCCTAAAATTCCTAAGGTGCTGTATCTTATAAATAAAACAGCAAAGCATATATTAGAGGTAAAACCTGATTTAATAATAAGTGTAGACTCACCTGATTTTTCATTTAGAGTTTTAAAAAAAATTAAGAATATAAATTCATCTCTTAAAACTCTTCATATAGTTGCACCAACTGTTTGGGCTTGGAAACCAAATAGGGCCAAAAAAATCTCTCATTATGTTGATAATTTATTTGTATTATTTCCTTTTGAAAAAAAATACTTTCTTCCTCATGGCATTAAAACAACTTTTATAGGCCACCCATTCTTACAAAAAATTAATACTGAAGTTAACAAAACATATAATAGCTTAGGTTTTAAAGAGAAAGTTATTTCTATATTTCCTGGAAGTAGAAAAAAAGAAATTACAAGGCATTTAAATTTAATTCTACTATAT
>MDSW01013817.1_pt1 | contig 12954 bp, 12 predicted proteins | sample 811171 | NCBI WGS metagenome assembly MDSW01 (sample SAMN05326641, study PRJNA326480) | marine metagenome | isolation source: seawater | place: Atlantic Ocean: North West | collected 2012 | reverse complement strand
TTAGTACCTATGTATGATGAAAACTCTTTTTCAAATTGTTCACTAAATACATATTGAGAAAGAAATGAATTACCTAATAATATATCTTTAAAATTTTTATTAATAAACTCAATATCTTCATTACTAAAGTATGGCTTTGTAGCTGGAATATTTTTCAAACACAATCTCCTTTCTATTTATAAAATTCTTTAATTGTATTGCATATATACTTTATATCATTGCTTGATAAAGATGGCGCTGAAGGCAAGCAAACACCTGTCGCATATAGTTTCTCAGTAATTAAAAAATCTTGTTTTGAATCATAGCAAGGCTGTGAATGCATTGGCATAAATAAAGTTCTTGCTCCTATCCCATTAGCTACAAGATGTTTTATTAAAGAATGTGACTCTGGAACAAAAATAATATTTCTATGAGGAACTATATCTCCATCCGGATTAAAATTAAATACCCTAACTTCATTTATAACATTTAATAATAAAGAAAACATTTTATAATTTTCTTTTTTCTTATCAATAAATCGTTTACTCTTACCTAATTGAGCAACCCCCAAAGCTGCTTGCATTTCAGTTATTCTATAGTTGAACCCTTTTCTTTCAATAAGATCAACGCCCCTTTCTCTCCTACCATCGTGTTTATAAATATTACATTCATTAATTAGTTCATTATTATTTGTAAGTAACATACCTCCTTCACCAGTAGTTATTGTTTTATCTGAAAAAAAGGATAGAGTTGAAAAGTCTCCATAAGAAGCAATTGGATTATCTTTAAAAGTTCCAAAAATCGCAGGTGCGCAATCATTAATCAATATTAGGTTATTCTCTTGGCAATATTTAGTTATTTCATCTAAGTCCGAAGTATTTCCATAAAGGCTCACATACAATACAGCTTTAGTATTTTTTGTTCTAACATTTTCAATTGTTTCTTTTGTTAGGCACAATGTTTTTTGATCAACTTCAGCAAAAACTGGATTTGCTCCAGTTGCAGAAATTGAATTTGGATCAGCTGAATGCACTAAACTTTGTACTATGACATCATTACCTTTGCCAATACCCATACTCTTCATGCCAGTAATAAGCGCAGCAGTACAATTATTAAATGCTAAAGCATATTTTCTATTACATGAAATACTTAATTCCTCTTCAAATTGTCTAACATATTTACCTTCTGAAATCCAATTGCTTTTAATAACATCTTCTAATAGTTTCAACTCTTCAATACCCAAATCTGGCTCATAAGCTGGTATGCGTTCGCCACTAACTCTTGCCATATAATCCTTGTATGACTCATTTTTTAAATCAACTTTTTTCACAAAAATCCCTCTTTGTAGTTTTTATTTTAAATTTTTAAGGTACTTGTTCAATGTTTCAATATGGTTAGAAAAATGATCTTCATTTAAAGATTCAGTTAGTTTCTGATTATCCATAAAAGGTAATGTCTCACCTTCAGTCTTTTCTTTCAAGCTTTCTATATTAACATTAAAAAATTTGGCAATAATTTTTGCAGTTTCTTTTACTGATAAATAATTATTATTACACAAATTATAAATTCCCGAAGTTAAATTGGTGACTGATAAAACATTTTTTACCACATCTTCTATATAAATAAATTGCATAGATCTTTCACCCTCTCCCCATAGAGTAATTTTTTTGTTTTTTATTGCCTCATCTGACATAATTCGAATTACATTAGGGTGTAAATAATTTCCATCTCCGTAAACTGAAGATAATCGAAAAATTATATTATTTTCATATTCTCTAGTAATAAGATTTTCAAAAAATAATTTTGCCATACCAAAATTATGCTTAGGAAACAGGGATATCTTTTCATTTGCAGGGTTTTTATGTTCATAGCCACTATAAACATATGATGAGCTAAAATAAATTAATTTTGCTTTTTTTGTTTTTTTTAAGTTTACTAAAATATTATAAATAGCTGAATTATCTTCATTGAATGCCTGTAAAAGATTATTTTTATATGCTAGTGCAGAATGGGTAGCCAAATGAAAAAAATAATCTGGATTCTCATTCAAAATAATATCTTCTATTGATTTTTTATCAACTAGGTTAAATTGATAGCAATTATTATTTTTTGGTTTTGTTTTATCAATTCCTATATAATTAATATTATTATTTTCTAGTTGATTTGATAATTCATTACCAATATAACCATTACAACCAGCTATAATAATTTTTTTACCAATTAAGTTAGAAATAAAATTTTTGGAATAATTATTCATCTTCTTCTTTCATCCTTATGATGGCTTTTTCTATTGCTTGTTTTGAAGTAAGACTTGGTGTCCATCCAATATTATTTAATTTTTTTGAATTATGACTATAAAAGGGGACATCACCCTTCCAACCTGTTTTGCCACCTGTGTATTTTATAACTTGTCCTGTGCCAAAATATTTTAAAAATAATTCAGAAATTTCTGATACACTAACACCATCTTTTGGGCCAACATTAAAATCATTAATCATTTCATTTGAATTCTTTATTATAAAAAACATGCAATCAATTAATTCATGAACATACATGTATGGTTTATTTTGATTCCCATCTCCCAAAACAATTAATTCTTTTTGATTACTTTTTACTTTATTTAAAAAGTCGAATAGAATACCATGAGTTGATCTTTCCCCAACCATATTTGATAATCTTAAAATCCATGCCTTTATATCGTAAAGTCCAGAAAAAGCACGAATGAAAGCCTCGGAGGCAAGTTTGCTTGCACCATAAAGCGATTCAGGTTTCATAGGTAAATCTTCTGTTAATCCTATATCATGATTACCAAAAACGGTTGGGGAAGATGTAAATAATATTTTTTTTACATTATATTGTCTCATACACTCTAAAACATTATAAGTAAGTTTAAAAGTAAGCTCTAAATCACGACTTGTTGATTTTACACCTGCTAAAATATCAGAATTAGCAGCTAAGTGATATACCATTTCAAATTTTTCTTTTTTAAAAACTGAATTAAGCTTTTTTAAATCAAGTAGATCAAAATTTAAAAATTTAAAATTTTTATTTAACTTTGCATTATTTAAAAATTTTGTTTTACCTAATAATAAATTATCAATACAAACTACTTTATTACCTTCTATTAGTAATCTATCAACTAAATGACTTCCTATAAATCCTGCGCCTCCTGTAACTAATACTCTCATTTAATTTTTCTTTCTTTTAATATACTTTTATATAAACTAATATATCTATTTGCTTGAACATTTAAAGTACATTCTTTTTCAATAAAACTTCTCGCATTAAGACTAAGATTATTTAAATCGCTATTGTTCAATACCCAATTAATACCTTCGGCTAAATCACTAGTATTAAATGGCTCAGCTAGATATCCATTATTATAATGTTTGATCATATCGGGCATACCGCCAATATTAAAAGCAACAACTGGTGTTCCACATGAAAGTGATTCGAAAACTGTAGCTGAAAAATTTTCTTCAACTGAGGGTGCAACAAATACATCTGCAGCAGAATAAAGCAAGGCTAAAGATAAGTCATCTCTACCTGTTCCAAAATAATATGTTTTAAATCCAAAATCTTCTTCAACTTTAGGAGCAGAGGTACCTAAAATATAAATTATAGAATCTTTTTGATACCCATCTTTTGCTAATTTATTAAATGCTTCTTTTAATAAAGATCCACCCTTTCGCTTATCTTTTAAAAAATTCATTGCACCTATTAATATAATTTTTTTATCTAAGGGAAAATCCAATAATTCTCTTACTATATTCTTATTTCTTGGCCTATAAAGATTATGATCTAGTCCTACGTGAATCACTTCTATTCTTCGCCCAGCAAATAAAACACTTTCCTTTGCGCAATCTGCTATCCAATTACTAGGAGCTACAATTGTTAAATTTTTTATTTTGTTCCATGCTTTTAATTTTCTTTTCCAAGTCCAACGATTTATGTCAAAACCGCTTTCTCCTTTTGGTCTATTATTTTTATTATATCCATCCTTATATCTTGAAGAACCATTAGAATAATGCTCAGCGCCACTAAATGGCCACATATCATGCAAAGTCCAAACAATTGGTTTATTTATTTTTGCAATGGTTTCTATAGATAATGCCCCACCTTGAACCCAATGAAGATGAATGATATCACAATCAATTTTATTAATCTTTCTTGCATTAAGGTTAGAAAACCATGCAGATGAATGTAAATTTTCATTTTGTGTTGAGAAATATTTTTTTGGAATGTCATCAATATAAGGCCCAACTAAAGATAAAAATTTTCTTATTTTTGTTTTTGGGCCTAAGACTGATTTATGATCAGAGTTTTTTGATGTAACAAGCATTTTAGATTTAATATCTAAATCACTCAGACTATTAAAAAGATTGAAAGCCGCCCTTGCAGCGCCTCCCACGCTATCATTTGTATTAATTGTTAATACTTTCAAATTCTTTTAGCAAATATATTTAGCTGTGAATCCATACCAAGTTGTAATTCAGTTTTAATTAATGGCTGCTTACTAGAAAATTGTGTATGAATATAATATCTAAAACCATTTTCAGTTAAAGTTGATAAAAGATGCCCTAGAACTTGTTTAGAATCTGAGAAAGAATGATATTCAATAAAAAGCTGCTTTACTTTTTTAAGATTTTTCAATTCACATAGGACATCTGTTTCAGCTCCTTCAATATCCATTTTTAAAAAATCAACTTCCTTATTTATAATATTATCAAGATTCACTGTCTTAACTTTAACAGTCTTTTTTGATTGAGAGTTATTATGAGTTCTTCCTCCATCTGCACCCTCAATATAAAAGTCAATAAAACCGTCTGTATTTGAAATTGCTGAATTATATAATTGAATATCTTTATAAGAACTTTTTAAGATATTACCTTCTAATATCTTAAAAATATAGGGGTCTGCTTCTATTCCAATAATATTAGCATTTGGATATAGTTTCTTAAAATATAAAATACTAGTTCCATAGTTTGAACCACAATCTATTATAAACGGGGAATCATTTTTTGTCTTAAATTTATAAATCTCATCAATGAAAATTTCACGATAACTCCAATAGAAAGATAAGCTATCAGCAATTCTAAAGCTTTCATTGTTAAGCTGAATAGTCATCTCTTCATATCTGGGCGATGACAATAAAAACTCAAAAGGAGACTTTTTATATCTTGTTAAGTTCAAATTAAGTGAATTAAATATTTTTTTTATCATTTGGGATTCAAATCAAACTATCATTCTTGAAATAATTTTTAATTATTGATTTTATATATACTGCAAATTTATTTGCCTTATCAATTGCATCTACATCTGATAAAAACCTATCAGCTTCAAATGGTACATCGGATGAGATTTCAAACATTTTAAACATGTAGTTTTCAGTATCAATATTTTGAACTTTACTATTAACCATTTTTACTATCATTTCTGGCAATTTATATAAATTATTACAGTAAGAAGCATTGGGATGAAATTCAGCATAACTATTTAATTCTGCTAATGCAATAGCTCCATTACCAAGAACTAAAGACTCTATACCTGAAGTACTGTTAAGAGTTACTATACCCTTAGAATTCCTTAAAATAGACTTTATTTTATGATTAGGGTCAAGAATTTTAACTGATGGCATTTTACTTATTTGACGAATATATTTTAAGCTCATAGTACTTGACCACCATGGATGAGGTTTAACATAAAGAATATAACCATGCGGCAATGATCGACTTATTGTTTCTATTACATTAATCTGATTAATAAAGGGGTATGATTGCAAAGCTACATGACTTTCAACAGTAAGAGCCAATCCATAGTATATATAGTCTACATCTTTTTCAAATTTACTATAATATATTTTTTTGAGAAGACTCTCAATTTTATTAAAATAGAAAGATTTTAATTTTGCTATTGCAAAACTATATATATCAGCTAACTTATTATCTATAATCTTTTTAACAATTGATTTTTTTGATTTATATAATGTGTAATCAGTATGCAAACTATAAATTGAAGATGACTGCCCATTTCTGTATTCTTCAATAAATTTTTTTATTTCATTATTATTAATCTTAGTTAATTGAGTTTCAATAGTTTTAACATTACCATTTGATTTATAATGGTTAAAATATCCTCTGTCCATAAAATTTGGTAAATAACGAATAAAAGGTATATTTCTTTTCTTACAAAGATGCATAATAAAACTCTGTTCAAAATCTGGAGTTTGATCTGTAAAAACATATGAAAAGTTATTATTGTCAAATAAATCAACTATTTGATTCAATTTGTTTTTATGTATTTTTCTTTCAGATAATTCAACATCAGGTAAATACCAATTGCGCCACATTGTATTATTAATAAATTTTGAAGTTTGCATTAAATCAACATATAAAATCTGTTTAAATGAAAAATTAAATTCACGCTCTAGTTCATTAATTGATTTATTACTAATTAAATCGCTATCTCCATTGATTAAGGTGTGTGATTTAAAATTTTCAACCAATAAATCTGAAAATAATAATAAAGTAACATTAATATTTTCTTCAGAAAGGTTTTTAGCAATTTTTGATAAAAAAACTGTATAAAATTTATATAATGGGGTAACATTTTTATTTACAGGTATCAAAATATTAATCATTAATAAGATCCTTAATAATCTTTTCTCCTAAGTCAATCTTGCCATGCTCTCCCCAACAATATTCATTTATAAAAGTAGTATCATTAGTATAGTTTGTAAGATTATCTAATTTGAATTCTGCAGATGTGTATATTGAGTTCATTGAATAATCGCAATCATGAATTTTTGATTTGTATTCTTTAAATGGGCTAACTTTTTTTGAATGAATAGCAACTACTTTCTTATTAAATATCATACCTTCAAAAAGCATAGAACAATGGTCACTACAAATAATTATATCTGCCCATTTAACCAATCTAGATCGATCTAGCTCAGGACCGTAAAGTTTTAAATTATCAATTTTTTTCAAATATCTATAATCACCCAACTTATATAACCTTGGGTGAAATTTTGCAACCATTGAAACATCTTTATTAAATGAATAATCCAACATTATTTCTTCCATAATTGACCAACTATTAGTGCATGTTTCAAATGGAGCTGACATAAAAAATCCAATTTTATATTTTTTGTTATTTAAAAAGTTTATGTCGTCAAAATTTTGGGAATGTTTATATAATAAATGTGGGAAACCATCAGCAGGGTCACCAGTTATTATCCTATTATCCATTTTATATCCATAATCATGCTTACTACAGATACCTACTGTCATATTTTTAAATTTATCTGGAATAAGCTCATTGTAAGTATGATATTCTTTGTGCAGTCCTCCAGCTGAGCCATGACCACTAACATGAACATCGATATTAAGCTTAATCGCTGCTTGTCTCAAAGAATGAGGAAAATAATCAACACGTTCTTCGGAGTTATCAGTTATTAATATATTTGGTTTAATTTTCTTTAAAAATTTAAGGGCTAACTTATCTTTATTTTTTTTACGTAAAATAAACTTCTCAATAATTTTATTAATATTATTTTCATTGAAATTATCATCTAATAAATACTTATAAATTCTTCCCCATAATGATACTTCGATTATATTGATTACTTTAAAATTATTTGATTTAATAAGGTATTTTTGAAATTTATTTTTTATTCCTTTGTCAAAAATAAAACTTGTATCACCATAATATGCAAAATATTGATCTGCGAAATTTCTTCCTGGAATTGAAATCGATACAATTCTTTCTAAATCTGCCTCAGACCTAATAAAATATAATATTTTATGTTTTTTCAAATTAAAGAGGTTTCAAATTTTTTATATTTAAATACTATTAATAATGCAATCATAAAAGCAGGGAAAGCTACAGATTGAGATAGAATAACATTTAGTAACGATAATTCACTAAAAAATATAATTATTAATAAACTTATTATTTGAATGAAAACACTTATTAATTTTATTAATGCTTCATATTGTGGAGCGCCATTTGCTGAAAAATAATGTATCATAGGGTAAGCAATTAAGTATGGCGCACCAATTATTAAAACATAAGGAAAATATTCAATGATAATATTATAATCTGGACCGTAAAAAAATAAAACTAATTTTGGATAAAAGAAGTAAGCACCTAGGAGGACTAAAATATAAACTGGAAAATTAAATTTTAGTTTTGTAAAAATATATTTTCTTTGTTTTTTATCTCTAGATATTTTGCTTAATTCAGGATACATCATCGAACCTAGTGCATTATTTGGAAATCTTAACAATTCAAAATGTGAAAAAATCATATTAAAAAAAGCTAAATTTGAAATTGCAAGTTTTGCAGCTACAACTGTTGCAATACCTTTTGTGCTAAAAAAAGTTATTGCATCAGATAAATAAAAACGCAAGCTAGATTTAAAATATAATTTTAAATCTAGCTTGCGAAAATATAAAAATGATAAATTTATAAATTCTTTTATTTTAAAAAGACCTAATAAACAAGTAACTAAATTTGAAATAGATAAAATTACTAAATATAAAAATATAGATTTTTCGTTGATATAAAAATAAACATAAGCGAATCCAAATGTTTGTGTAATTACTTTAAAATTTATTAATAATGATAATAATTTAAATTTTGATTTATATGAAAGTGCGTAAGTAATTAGTGTTAAATAAAATTCTGAAATAATCATTATAGATAATATTAAATAGATCCAAATAGAGTAATCTTGAAATAAATTAAAAATATTTCCAATAAAGATAATTAGAAAAGAAGTAATTAAACCCATGACACCATTAAGAAAAAAGCTTGTTGAAAAAATAATATTTTCATGCTCTGGGTTTTTTTTTAGATAAGGTAAAATGCTTATAGAAATTCTAAATCTGCCAAAATTTTGAAAAATAGATAATATCAAGATTACGTAAACATATTTTCCATATTGTTCTGGGCCCAAATGCCTTGCAAGGAATATCGATGATGCCAATCCACAAATAAAACCAATTATATCTCTTGAAAGGAGAACTAAATAATTCATTAATTTTTCATTATTAACAAATCAAATATTTATGCTGAGTATTCTGCTTCCCCAATAATTAAATCACAAATCATGAGAAGCCAAATTAAATGAGTATTCTCAATAACATTATATGCTTTACTATCGACCCAAAAATTAAGCTCACCCTCTTTTTTTAATGGATTATCATTTTTAAATCCAGAAAAAGTAATAACTGGCAAACCTAAATCTTTTGCTGTTTTTGAAGCATTAATCATATTTTGAGAACTGCCACTAGAACTAATTAATATAACCATATCGCCTTTATCGGCATAAAACTCAATAGCTTTAGCTACCCAATTTTCATAACCATAATCATTAGCAAAACACGTTATAAGATCGGACTCATTAAAATTTACTGTTCTGATACCTCCTTGTTTGGTAAAATCAACACTTGCATGGCTTGCCATAGCAGCACTACCACCGTTGCCAGCTATTATAACTTTTTTGCCATTATTTTTTAAATCAATTAACATATTTTTCATTTTTATCATTTGATTAGATATATCATTTTCAAATAATGATTTGTTATATCTTTCTAAATAATCTTTAATAAACTTTTTATCATTCATTTTTTCCTCTTCTTAATTTATATGAATAAATTTTGTCAACTATCTTCATCAATCTTAAAGCGTCAGATGAATTCCCTGATTTAATTTTTTTATTATTTTTTATTGCGTCAAAAAACTCATCTAATTCTGATTTCCAGGATTCATCATTGTGATAAGTTATATTTTCTTCGTCTTCCCATGTTGCAGCTGGGGCTTTAGATCTATTTTTTGCTATTGTTAAAATTTCATCCCCATATGAATTTGAAGACGTTTTAAGACCATTTAATATTAAATAACCTTTTTCAAGAAAAACTTCTAAAGAAAATAAATGACGCCATTGTGTCATAGTAGAATGCAAAGATGCTGCCATTCCAGTTTTAGAATTTTCCAAAGTTGCGAATACATTATCTTCAACATTTAGATTCCAGTAAAGGTTTGAAACTGAAGCATGTATATTATCAAAATCACCGCCAAGGTATAAAAAAAGGTCCAGCATGTGAATACCTTGATCAATTAATATTCCTCCACCAGAGTACTTTTTTTTTGCTCTCCAATTATTAAAATATGTTTCATCTACAGATTTACCGTATCGTCCTCTCATCCACAGAACCTTACCAAATCTTTCATTGTCAATTATCTTTTTCATCTGTTTAATGCTATCATGATGACGATGATTAAATCCATACATTAATATTTTACCTGACATTTTTTCAACTTCACGAATTTTCTCTAATTCTGCTGATGTAAATGCTGGAGGTTTTTCACAAAATACGTGCTTCCCTTGTTGTAAACTTTGTATAGTTAAATCTTTATTCAAATAATTTGGTGTTGCGATAAAAATAGAATCAATATCAGGATTATTAATAATTTTATCTGGGCTATCAACAATTTTTGATTCTACATTAATCTCAGCTGTATCGTAAACTGCAGTTACTTGAGCATTTTCAATATTATTAATAACTGCATGACGGATTTTTCCCATCTTACCGTATCCAATTATACCAACATTAATCATTATTCAAAACTCTAATTAAATCATCCAATCCTTTTCTACAACCCTGAAGGAAACCAATACAAGTACTAGCAATATGAGGGCTCATAAAAAATTTATCTGGAGAAAATTTACTTAATTTACCTTTGTATGGCTCCTCCCAAAAAACATCAAAGGCTGCGCGCAATCTCCCTTTATTGATTTCATTGTAGAGGGCATTTTCATCGACTAATTCTCCTCTACCGGTATTAATAATTATTGCATTGTCCTTCATAATAGAAAGTTTTTGTTTATTTAAAAAAGAAGTGTTGCTGGTATTTTTAGGTATATGAAGGGAGATACAATCAGCTCTAATTAATAATTCATCCAATTCTTGCTCTTGATTTTCTAAGATATCAAATGAAATTACATCCATAAATGGTTTCATTTGCTCAAAAACACGATTGCCAATATTCCCCTTGCCTATAATTAACAGAGTCTTGCTTTTTAATTCAGATCTACTGTACTTAAACCAAGGTTCTAATGTACCTAGATTACTATAAAACATTCGAAAAATAAGGCTACAAGCATAGGCAGCTGTTTCATTATATATTATATTAATAGTCTCCTTGGAAGGATATTTAACAAGTATATTTTTCTTTATCGCTTCTTTTTCTGGAACATTGTCTTTCCCAATACCTGCTCTAAAAATCGCCTTTAGATTTGGAAATTCATTTATATTTATTGATTTACTGCCTAAAAGAGCAACCTCTGCTAAAGACTTATGTTCAGTGAAAATAATTCCTGAATCATAGCCGTCTAAAGTTGATGTATTTTTCCAAACTAACATTTATAATTCATTCTTAAAATATTCTGTTATCCATTTTTTTAATTTTGCATCGTTTTTCACAGGTGCTTTAAAAACTTTGCCGAAACCCTTACACAAAATTAATCTTAATTCAGAACCAACATTTTTTTTATCTTTTGCTAAAGCATTACAAAATTTATTTATATCTATTTTTTCAATATTGAATCCAGCCCAAATTTCTTTTAATAACTCTCTTATTTCTAGACGTATTTCCGGTTTGAGAAAATCCTTTTTGACTGATATATAATTTGCAATATCCATTCCGAAACTCACTGCTATTCCATGAGGAATTTTGTAATTAGTTAGCGATTCGATAGCATGCCCAAATGAATGTCCATAATTAAATATCTGTCTTTTATGTTGATCAAATTCATCAATTTCTATAAACTTTTTTTTAATCATTAAACTTTTTAGCAATAATTCAGTCATAATTTCTTTGCTCTTCAATGCATCTTTATATTTCATTTTATATTCTAAAAAGTCTTTTTTGCCTGCAATAACAAAATAATGACTCATTTCGCCTAGACCTGACTGCTGATCTGCATATGATAGAGTATTTAAAAAATTTAAATCCAGGAATATTTTATTTGGAGGATAAAATCCTCCGATTTGATTTTTGTAATTATCAAAATTAATTGAAGTTTTACTTCCAATACAGCTATCTCCTTGCGCTAGCAAAGTCGTAGGAAAAAAAATCCAATTAACCCCCCTAAACATAATTGAAGATATAAATGCTGTTATATCTTGAGTTATTCCACCTCCAATACCAATTAATTTGTTATTTTTTCGAAATCCTTTTTCAACAAGTTTTTTAATTAATGGTATCAGTCCTTTATAGCTTTTATTTTTTTCTTCTGCTTTTATAGTAATTATACTATCATTATCAATGACTTTAGTTAATGTAGGATAAAGTCTATTTATTTTCTCATCGATAATAACTATATCTCCTTCATCAATTTGATTTTTTAAGGTTTTTACAGAATCATCAACAAAATGGACTTTGTAATTATGAATAATTGATTTTACTTCGAAATCAAGCACTCGTATATCCTCCATCTATAATAATATTTTGTCCAGTTATATAAGTATTTTCATCACTTGATAAAAATAATATTGTTTTTGCAATTTCTTTTGGATCTGCTAAGCGTTTTTGCGGTATAGTTGATATTAATTTTTTTAATTCATCTTCACCAAGTATCTCTCGCGTAAGACTAGTATCTACAAAACCTGGCGAAACAGCATTTACAAGGACCCCCTTACTTGCAAGATCTAAAGCAACTGCTTTTGTAAAACCAATCAAACCCCATTTAGTCGTTGAATAACTAGCCCGTTTTGACTTTGATATAGTACCAAAAATTGATGATATGTTTATAATACGCCCATAGGTATTTAGTTCCATAACTTTTGAAATTTCCCTTGTAATTAAAAAAGGCCCTCGGAGATTAATATTATTAAGCATATCCCAATCTTCAGTTTTTATATTTTTTATTGAACTTATTTTATTAGCTCCAGCATTATTAACCAG
>MDSW01122995.1_pt1 | contig 12957 bp, 16 predicted proteins | sample 811171 | NCBI WGS metagenome assembly MDSW01 (sample SAMN05326641, study PRJNA326480) | marine metagenome | isolation source: seawater | place: Atlantic Ocean: North West | collected 2012 | reverse complement strand
TCTTAAAAAATTTATCGCTGACCCGACACATATCACTAACAAAGCTTATTAGCTTAAAGATTTATATGCATCGGTCGCTATTTGTGACCGTCGCCTATAAATCCCTTTTTATTATTCAATTTTCAAACAACACGCCAATGCAAATTGGCGAAACTTAACTATTACACCTTCGTATAGTTGGTGTCAATTAAAATTTATATAGACACATATTTTTTTTAATATTTAATATAGTTATGTCTGATACTATAAATATTCAAGTATTAAATAATAATACCTTATTAAAAATAGAACTTTATAACGAAAGAAAAAGTAATGCTTTGAGCTTAAAAATGTTAGATCAATTAATTAATGTATTAAATAACAAGATAATAATTAAAAAACTTAAATGCATAGTAATTAGCGGAGCAAATAAGGGTCCTTTTTGTTCAGGTGCAGACTTAATAGATATTAAAAATTTAAATAAAGAAAATAGTATTACGACGTACCATGAAAAAATTAATAATTTACTTGATATTATAAGAAACTTAAAATTACCTGTGATATCCGTAATAAGATTATACTGTTTTGGAGCAGGATTTATAATTGCTACACACTCAGATTTTTTATTGGCCTCAAATGATGCTATATTTTGTATACCTGCTTCTAAATTGAAAATAAAAATTCCTAATGAACAAATCAAATCTTTAAAGAAAAGGATTAATAACAATATTTTATACGAGATGTTATCCACCTCAAGAAAGTTTAATGCTGAAGAAATGTATAATGCTAATGTAATTCATGCCTATTTTAAAAGAGAATGTTTTGAAGAAAAAGTAAATGAATTTATTAAAAGCATTTTGTCTGTAGATAAAAATATTAATGAATACTATAAAAAAGCAATGTTATAGTATTGTATTAAATTAAAAAAATATAAAATTTCTTAAATTTTTATTCAATCAATCAAAAAGATAATATATATTAATAAACATATGTATTTATTTAAAAAAAAAGTAGCGTTATTTTTTTCAGTATTGCTTTTAAACTCTATTTTCGCTTATGAAATTAATTCTAATACAATAAAAATTGCAGTTCTTAAATTTGGTTCAGTTAACTGGGAACTTGATGTAATAAGCCACCATAAATTAGACAAGAAAAATAATATCAATATTAAGAAAGTAGTAATGACAAATAAAGATGCTGCTACAATAGCATTTTTATCTAAAACAGTAGATATTTTTATTACTGACTGGATATGGGTTCACAAACAACGATACAAAGAAAACCTTGTTACTTTCACACCTTATTCGAATGCAGCAGGTGCATTAATGGTAAAAGAAGATAGTAATATAAAAAGTTTTACTGACTTAAAAAGTAAAAAGGTTGGAGTAGCTGGAGGGTCTTTAGATAAGTCTTGGCTATTTCTTAGAGCATATGGAATAAAAAAATACGGCTTTGATCCTTTAACTTTTTTTAACACATCTTTTGCTGCTCCTCCTTTAATTAATGGTCTTCTTAGAAATAATGAATTAGATGCTGGATTTAATTATTGGAATTATACAGCAAGATTGAACTCTAAAGGTTTTCATAATTTGATTACAGTAGACACAATTCTCCCTTATATAGGCATTACTGGAGAACTGCCTTTGATAGGTTACGTGTTTAGAGAAGACTTTGAAAAAAAAAATTCAGTAGCTATAGAAAACTTTATAAAATCCTCTAAAGAAGCACGTAACATATTACTTAATTCAGATAAGGAATGGAACAGAATATATAGAAAAACTGGAGCCACTAGTAGTATAATGCTAGAAAAAATTAGAAATTATTTTAGACAAGGAATTCCTAGTAATGATTACTTTACTATGCATCAAAATATGAAGACAGCTTTTAAAATATTAGTTAATATCGCAGGAAAACAACTGGTAGGCGATGCTGAAAGCCTTGCACCTGGAACATTTTGGATAAAAAAAACAGAATAAAAACTTGATGAATAATAATCTTTTAATAAAATTATTTTCTTTGATATGCTTATTTATTGTCTGGGCTATTTTGTCTAATGTATTAAGTATTGAAACATTACCTCCTCCTGGTGAAGTTTTCTTAACTCTTAAAGAAGAATTATTAGAAGGCAATCTACTTTATCATTTGACTATAACTTTATATAGAGTATTTCTTTCTTTTATTGTGGCAATGTTTATTGGAGTAATACTAGGTATAATCATGGGAAATAGTAAAAAATTCAATAATATTTTTGATAGTTGGAATATAATATTTTTGAACATCCCAGCACTTGTGCTAATTATTCTTTCTTACGTATGGTTTGGACTCACAGAGTTAGCAGCAATTGTTGCTGTAAGTTTAAATAAAATACCAAATGTTGTAGTAACTGTAAGAGAAGGAGCTAAAGCTGTAGACAGGAAACTTCTAGAGGTTGCTCAAATATATAAAGTAGGAAGAATAAAAAAGTTTTTTTTATTTTATTTACCTCAACTTTATCCTTATTTAATTGCCTCTGCTAGAGGAGGAATATCACTAATTTGGAAAATAGTACTAGTAGTAGAATTACTTGGCAGAAGTAATGGTATAGGTTTTAAGTTACATGAGTTTTTTCAGTTTTTTGACATAGCATCTATTTTAGCTTATACCTTTGCATTTGTTATCGTTATGATTTTGATAGATAACTTTCTTCTAACACCTTTGGATAATGCTGCCAATAAATGGAGAGAAAATTAGATGGAAGAAATAAATATTAATATTAAAAAAAAAGAATACCATAATAATAAAATTAATCAGTCCCATAAAGCTATTGAAAATTTTAATTTAAATATACCAAAGGGAGAGTTCTGCTCTATTGTAGGACCCTCAGGATGTGGTAAAACGACTTTATTGAATTTGATCTGTGGTCTTGATAAATCTTTAGAAGGGGAGATAAACTTTGGTAAAAATAAAAACTTGGAAAACATAAATATAGCTTATATGTTTCAAACACCTAGGTTGCTACCTTGGCTTAGTGTAGTTCAGAATGTTGAAGTAGTTTTAAACAAAAAAAAAATTAATTCTAACTCTGAAGAAATTTTATCCTTAATGGGCTTAAAAAAATTCTTAGACTATTATCCCAATAAGCTATCTGGTGGAATGCAAAGAAGAGTAGCACTGGCTCGATCTTTTGCTTCAGAACCAGAGCTATTAATAATGGATGAACCGTTTACTTCTTTAGATGAACCAGTTGCTAATTTGTTAAGAAAAATGCTAGTTGAGATTTGGACAAAACGTCCTACAACTATTATTTTTGTAACTCATGATATAAAAGAGGCCATTTTTTTATCAGATAGAATTGTATTTCTGTCTAAATCACCTGCAAAAGTTTTAAAAGATTTGAAAATTAATAGTCCTAGACCAAGAAACATTGAGAATAAAGATATAGAAAAAATTAAAAATGATATTTTGTTAAAAAATAGTACTATTTTAGAAGGTGAGATTTAATTATGAAAGAAAAATTAAATATCCTAAGAGTATCAAAGATTAAAAAGTACTATAATGACTTTTTAGCATTAGATAACGTTAACCTTAATATTAAAAGCGGTGAATTCGTGGCACTATTAGGCCCAAATGGTGCAGGAAAATCAACACTATTCTCAATTTTATCAGGCATGATTCAAGCTGATGAAGGTGATTGTCTAATAGATGGAAATAATATTATACACAAATCTGTAGATGCACTAAAAAAGTTAGGTATAGTCTTTCAACAACCTACTATTGATATGGAATTGACAGTAATAGAAAACTTATTTTTTCATGCCAGATTACATGGAATTTCTTTAAAAAATTTAAAACATAATATTACCAAAGAATTAGAAACGTATAAGCTAGAAACAAAAATTAATAAAAAGGTTAGAACTTTGTCTGGTGGAGAAAGAAGAAAGATTGAATTAATAAGAGCATTACTTCATAGTCCTAGAGTTTTATTAATGGATGAGCCAACAGTAGGATTAGATCCAAAAAGCAGACAGGACTTATTATCTAAAATATTGAAATTAAAGAATACTAAAGGCCTTTCTGTGCTTTGGACTACCCATCTAGTAGATGAAGCTGAAAAAGCTGATAAAATTATAATATTAAATAAAGGAAAGGTTTTAAAAGAAGGAAATCATAATTCTCTTATTAGAGAAGCATCGACGAATACATTAGGTGAAGCATTTTTAAAATTAACTGAAGGTAAAAAATGAAAAATATCAGAATCAAAACAATTTTTTTAATAATATGCATATTTTTATCATCTCATATTAAAGCTGAGTATTTTTTTGTTAGTAATGAGAACAGTGACACTATTACAGTTTTGAATAGTTCTGATAAAAAAATAGTAAAAACTATAAAGACGGGGGGAAGACCTAGAGACATGAAATTTAGTTTAGATAAGGAACTATTATATGTAGTAGTGAGTGAAGAAAATCATATAGCAGTTATTAGTTTAAAAAAATTAGAGGTAATAGAGTTTTTAGAAACTGGTGATGATCCAGAAATTTTTGATATTTCTCCTGATGGATCAATAATTGCAGTCTCAAATGAAGATGATAATGAATTAACTCTTATTAATTTAGTAAAAAAAGAGAAATTCAAAGTTTTAAAAAATATTGGTGTTGAACCCGAAGGAGTGAATTTTTCACCTAACGGCAAGTATATATATGTAACTTCTGAAGGAACAAATTCTATTATAATTATCAATACTAAAAGTTATGAAGTAGAAAATGAAATATTAGTCGGGAATAGACCTAGAAGAGGAGTTTTTGTAAAAAATGGAAAAGAATATTGGGTTAGCAATGAATTAAATGGAAGTGTAAGTATTATAGATACTAAAACCCAAAAAGTGTCAAAGGAAATTAAATTTTCCATTAAAGGAATTAGAAATCAAAATATAACTCCTGTTGATTTTGCTTATTCAAATAAAAATAAAAAGGTATATGTTACATTAGGGAGTGCAAATCATGTCGCTATAGTAGATGTGGAAACATATAATATTGAAAAATATATACTAGCAGGTTCCAGGGTTTGGGGTGCAGCATTAACAGCTGACGAAAAGGAATTGATTGTGACAAATGGTAACAGTGATGATATCACTATAATTAATTTAAAAAAATTAGTTGCTAGTTCTTCTGTTGCAGTAGGGAAAACACCTCATACTGTAAGAGTTTTAAAATAATTATGAAAATCAAAATATTACAATTATTTTTATTTATTTTACTTTTTATTGGACACCTCAATAGTTCTGATTTTAAAACATACAATATATTATTTATTGATATATCTAACGATAAAAGATATACAGAATGGGGTATTCATCCTGTTGATATAAGATCAAATTTAAAAAAAGAAAAAAGACCTCTTGAAGGTGCAAAACTAGCAATAGAAGATACAAAGAGAATAGAGAGAATTACTAAAACTAAATTTTTCCTAGAACATAAAAGACTTGATAACTATTTAGCTGTTATTACTTACTTACATAATATAAAAAATACCGACTATGATGCTATATTATTGGATATTAAAATTAACGATATAAATAATATGAAAAAAATTTTAGAGAAAAAAGAAAATATACTTTTTTTTAATATATCAGATCCTAATAACAAAATAAGAACAAATATGTGTTTAAAGAATTTTTTTAATACTTTCCCTAGTAACTTAATGTTAACTGACTCTTTAGCTCAATACTTAGTAAAAAAAAAATGGAACAAAACACTATTACTCACGGGACCACTAAAAGAAGACAAAGAATACAGTGATGCTTTTAAAAAATCTGCTAAAAAATTCGGCGTAAAGGTGGTTGGAGAAAATTTTTTTGTTAATAATAATGATCCAAGAGTTAGAGACAAAAATAATTTATCTTATCTAACTAAAGGAAGAAAGTATAAAAGTGTTTTAGTTTCTGATGTAGATGGTGAATTTTCTCTATCTGTACCTAATGCCACTATGGCTCCTTCTATTGTAATTGGGTCTTCTGGATTAAAAGCGCATGCATGGCACTGGTCTTATTTAAGACATGGCGCACCTCAATTAAATGGCCGTTTTGAAAGATTAAATAACAGAAGAATGGAAAGTGCTGATTGGGCTGCGTGGATAGCTATTAAATCTATTTCAGAAAGTATTATGCGAGTTCAAAGTAATGAAAATAACAAAATTTTTGATTATCTAAAAAGCAACAATTTACAAATTGATGGTTCCAAAGGAATTAGCTTAAACTTCAGAAGCTCTACTAATCAATTAAGACAGACTATATTGCTAACGTCCTCCAATAATTGGGTTACAGCAAAAGTTCCTTTGCAAGAGTTTCAAAATAGTGATAATAATTTGGACACTATTGGTATTTCAATTAAAGATACTAAATGCGTAGGAGGAGATTGAGAATTGTTAAATCATTATTTTTCTGCCCTTATGGGACTCACTATTAGAGAGGTTAAAAAATTTTCTAAACAAAAAGGTAGACTATTTTCTGCAATCGTACGACCAGCTTTGTGGCTTTTTGTCTTTGCTGCTGGCGTAGGCTCTTCGAAGGGAATTGATCCGGGTATGCTTAACTTTTATCCAACACAAAATATAAATTATTTTGAGTACATAACACCTGGCTTACTCGGAATGGTTCTATTATTTAGTGGGATGCAATCATCACTATCTATGGTGTATGATAGAGAAATGGGAGTAATGAAAATCTTACTCACTACTCCACTTCCTAGGTGGTACCTATTAATATCAAAGTTATTTTCTGGTACAATGCTTTCAGTTATACAAGCCTACTGTTTTCTAATTATTTGTATACCTATAGTAAATATATTTACACCGTTTATCACATCTTATTTTGGATGGATAATAGCCTTCCCTGCCATAATTCTTTTTTCATTAATGTTAGGTTCTTTAGGATTATTATTGTCAGTATATATAAAGCAATTAGAAAACTTTGCTGGCACGATGAATTTTGTTATTTTTCCTATGTTTTTTATATCGTCTGCCCTTTATCCTTTGTGGAGACTATTAGATAACGGCGCGTTAATTGTTTATTATTTAGCAAATTTAAATCCGTTTACTTATGGTGTAGAAATGATAAGAGCAGCAAGTTTAGGAAAAATTTATTATGAGGGTGTTCTCATAGTTTTTATTTGTACCTTAGTTTTTATCCTACTTGCTATTAGAGGGTACAATCCTCAGAATAGTATTTTTAAAAAAAAAAGAAGTAATTAATGATTAAATCTCAAGATGTAGTTAGTCTTGTAGGGAATACTCCTCTTATAAAACTAAAAAAAGCATCTGAAATTACTGGTTGTAATATTTATGGTAAAGCAGAATTTTTAAATCCAGGACAGTCTATTAAAGACAGAGCAGCACTAAATATGATTTTAAATTCAAGTGGAGAAAGTAAACTAATAGTTGAAGGAACAGGAGGAAATACAGGTATAGGTCTAACTGTTATAGGAAATGCTCTAGGATATAAAAGTAAAATAGTTATGCCTAACAACCAAAGCAAAGAAAAAATAGCTTTACTTAAAAATTTAGGTGCAGAAGTAATATTAACGAAACAGTTACCTTATACAGATCCCAATAATTACATACAATTAGCAAAAAAAATAGCTTTAGAGGAAAAAGCTATATGGACTAATCAGTTTGATAACCTTGCCAACAGAGAAGCGCATATAAAAACAACCTCACAAGAAATCTGGAAACAAACAGATGGAAAAATAGACGCATTTATATGTTCTATAGGTACAGGAGGTACACTTGCAGGAAACTGTATAGGATTAAAGGAAAAAAATAAAAACATTAAAGTCTATTGTGCTGATCCTTATGGATCAGGAATGTATTCATGGATTAGAAAAGGTGTTCCTAAGGCAGCTCTAACTTCTATTACTGAAGGTATAGGACAAAGTAGAATAACAAAAAATCTTGAGGGAGTTTCTTTTGATGGAGCATATAAAATACATGATAAAGCAGCATTAGATATTATTTTTGATTTGATCACAGAAGAAGGTTTATTTCTCGGACCTACTTCAGGAATTAATATAGGAGGAGCAATAAAGCTTGCTAAAAGTATTGGGCCAAATAAAAATATAGTTACTGTTCTATGTGATGGAGCTGAGAGATATGCTAGTAAAATATTTAATATTAATTATCTTAAAAAAAAAGGACTTAAATAAATTTTTATTAAACTAATATTATGTTAAAAAGTGCTTCCTGGTTAAAAAAGAATTTTTACAATAAAGACATTAAAATCATTGATGCCTCATGGTATTTGCCAAACTCTGGTAGAAATGCTTTTAACGAATATAAAAAAAATCATATAAAAAATGCGATATTTTTTGATATTGATAAAATATCAGATAATAAATCAAAATTACCACACATGCTTCCTACTAAAAAATCATTTGAGGAAAAAGTAAGTAAATTAGGTATTTCAAATAAAGATACTCTTATTATTTATTGTAATGAAGGCCTCTTAAGTTCACCTAGAGTTTGGTGGACATTTTTATATTTTGGGCATAAAAATGTTTTTGTTTTGGACGGAGGGCTAAAATCTTGGAAAAATATTGGTGGACAACAAACTAAAGGCGTCAAGAGTTTTAAAAGTTCTTATTATAAATGTAAAAAATTATTAAATAAAACGATTATAGACTACCTTAAACTTAATAGTGTCCTTAATAATAAAAACTTGAGCTTTCAAGTTTTAGACGGCAGACCAGAGGAAAGGTTTTTACAAAAAGCAAAGGAACCAAGAAAAAATATAGGAAAAGGTGTTATACCAATGAGTAAAAGTAGTCCTTTTTCTTTATTTGATATTAATGGTTTTTTAAAAAATAAAACAGAAATTAGAACAATATTTAAAAAAATAATAAAAAAAGAAAATTATATTGTATGCTCTTGTGGCTCAGGTGTAGCTGCATGCAATATTGCTTTGGCATTAGCATCAATAGGCAAAATTAATTGGTGTGTTTATGATGGATCATGGACTGAATGGTACTTAAGGAAAAATAAATTACTATAATTTTAAATTTATTTTTTTCTCAGTGGAAGCTACCACGCAAGAGATTGCCGCGTCTCCTGTTACATTTACTGCGGTCCTAGTCATATCGAGAAGTCTATCTATGCCAATTATTAATGCTATTCCTTCTGTAGGTAATCCTACTTGATTTAAAACCATTGCTAGCATTATAAGGCCTACACCTGGAACTCCAGCAGTGCCTATAGAAGCTAAAGTAGCTACCATTATTACGGTAATAAAGTCTGAAATACTCAAATCTATACCATATGCATTTGCTATAAAAACAGTAGCAACCCCCTGCATTATTGCTGTACCATCCATATTAATTGTTGCTCCTAATGGCACTGAAAAAGAAGCAACTGACTTATCAACTCCCAAGTCTCCTTCCACTGTTTTTAAGGTTACTGGAATAGTCGCAGCACTACTAGAAGTAGAAAAAGCAAATAAAATAGCCTTCCTCATTTTGCTATAAAAATATTTAATTTTTATTTTAGTAAAAAACATAATTAAGGATCCATAAGTAATAAAGAAATGAATTATCAAAACTATTAAAACTGTAAAAAAGTAAGAGGCTAACTCTGCAATAGTTGAAAATCCTTGAGTTAAAAATGTTCTAAATATTAGAACAAATACACCATAAGGTGCAAAATACATAATAACATCAATCATTTTAAGAAATAACAAGTTAAAAGAGTCAAATGCTTTTTTAAGTTTCAGATTATTATTATTATCAAATTGATTTAAAGTAATACCTAGTATTACAGCAAAACATATTATTTGTAACATATTTCCTTCTGCAAGGGCTTTTATAGGGTTACTAGGGATTAAACTTTCAAAAACAGAACTAATAGGAGGGGGTGTTCTAACTTTGAATTCATTCTCTAAATTAAAACTAGCATTTGAGCCAGGCTCTATCAGATTTGCAAATAACAAAGCTAGAGAAATAGCAATAAATGTAGAGAATAAATATAAAAATATTGATTTACCACCTATTCTACCTAACGAAGTAGTATTTCCTAAGTTTGCTACTCCACATACTATTGAGAAAAAAACTACAGGAACAATTAACATTTTTAAAGAAGAGATAAAAATATTACCTAAAACACTTAATGTATCTTTTAAAAAATTAGGTGAGCCTGGAAAAAACTGATTAAGAAAACTACCAAGAGCAACACCTAAAATTAATGCTAGGAATATTTTATTAGTTAATGTCATTATATTAATATAAAACAAATAAACATATGATGCACTTTAAAATTTTAATAATAATTCTGGTCTTTGTTACAAATATATTATTTCTTAATTCTAAGGAAACAATAAATCTAAGTATAAGTTCAGATGATAAAATTAATAATTTCAAGGTGGAAATAGCAAAAACTTATGAGGAAAGATCTAAAGGGTTAATGTTTAGAGATTATATTTCAGATAATATGGGAATGCTTTTTATTTTTCCTAATGAAGACCTAATTAGTATGTGGATGAAAAATACCTTATTTTCATTAGATATTTTGTTTATATCAAAAAATAAAATTATAGTAGACTTAAAAAAAAATGCTAAAAAACTTTCCAATTCTTTAATTACCTCTAAAATAAAAGCTAAGTATGTGTTAGAAATAAATTCAGGATTAATAGATAAATATAAAATAAATATTGGAGATCAACTCTACTTTGAAGAAAAATAATGATTTTATAAAAATAAGGATTCAAATAAAAAAAAATTTTTATATTGGTCCAGGTAAGATCCTACTTTTAGAGGCAATATTGCAAGAGGGATCAATATCTTCAGCAGCTAAAAGCATAGGTATGTCATATAAAAAAGCATGGAGTTTAGTAAACGAAATTAATATATTATCAAAAAATAAAATGGTAATAACTCATACGGGAGGCAAAGGCGTAAGGGGAACTAAAATATCTGAAGAAGGAGTTAATTTTATTAAATCATTTAGAGCAATAGAAGAAAAAGTGTTAAAAGCCTCAGAAAAAGAAAAAGATAATTTGTATAAGATTTTTAATTAAAATATTAATAAAGGAACAAATATGTTAAATAATAATTATAAAACTGCATTAGTTACAGGAGCTTCTAGTGGTATTGGAGAAGCAACAGTTAGGTTATTGTCTAAAAATAATATACAAGTATTTGCAGCAGCAAGAAGAAAAAGTAGATTAACAAAATTAGCAAAAGAGACTGGTTGTACTCCAATTATTATTGATATTAGAAATAGAAATTCAGTAGAAAAATTAAAAAAGACTCCTTTTGATATTTTAGTTAATAATGCTGGATTAGGAAGAGGCTTCACTAAAATTTTTAATACTAAGTCCAAAGATATAGATGTGACAATAGATACAAATGTTAATGCTTTTTTACAATTATTAAGATGTATAACTCCTAACATGGTAAAAAAAAAGAAAGGACATATAATTAATATTGGCTCAATTGCTGGAATTTATCCATTATCTAGTTCAGTATATGGAGGATCTAAAGGTGCTGTTCACTTAATTAATCAAAATTTAAGAATAGAACTTCTAGGCACAGGTGTTAGATGTACCGAAATAAATCCAGGAAGAGTAGCTACTGAATTTTTTGATGTAGCATTTGATAACAAAAAGGATAGCAAAAAAATGACAACGGGGCTAAAGTTACTTACTTCACAGGATATAGCTGAAAGTATTTTATTTGCTATTAAAGCTCCTCCACATGTCAATATATCTATGATAGAAATTACTCCAACAGAACAAAGTCCTGGCGGTGTATATATCAAAAGAGTAACTTGATTAATTAAATATGCTTATCAACAAATAAATTGCAACAGCTGATACTATAAGAGTCATTATAGAAACAATTGTTACACTTATATAGTTTTTATTATCTTCATTATTCATTTTCTACCTACTGTTTTTTTGGAGACATATTAATAGAGCAAATTGTTTTACCATATTCATTTGAAATTTGTATTGTAACTATTCTTTGTTCTTTTTCATATGAAAGAACACTACTTGTAGATCTCACGTTAGTTATTTCTTTCCAATTTAAGTTTGGCATTTCATACCTAAAAAAATCAAATGTTTCTGCATGACTAAGATTAGGAACTAAAGCCAACCTACCAAACCATTCTTCATCACTTCCAAAAATCACTGTATTTTTCATATCCATTAAAGATCCATCTGGAATGGGAATATCTTTAAATTTTGCAAAACTTAATTGTTCAGCTGGCAAACCCTCAGTACCTGATACTCCTGTACTTAGCAAAGGAACTCCTTGACGTGTGCATGAAAAAAAAGCTGTGATGCTAATTATTATAATTATGATATTAATTTTCTTCATAACTAAAATTATCATATAGTATATAAAATATCCATATACAAAATTTTTATTTTAATGGCGTCCTCGGCAAGATTCGAACTTGCGACCCTCTGCTTAGAAGGCAGATGCTCTATCCAGCTGAGCTACGAGGACATTTAAAAAACATAAACTAATTTTAAAAAAAATAAAAGTGCAAAAAATATTATTTGATAATTACTTCATCTAATATGAAATAAAAACTCAATGTTGCATTTCTTAAAATTTAAATTCTTTATTATATATCTGTTCTAATTCTTTTATATTTAAAATTGTCTGCATAACTTTTATGCCTAAACTTTTTAACAGTTTCTTCTATAATATCATAATCTAAATTATTTTTGTTTGCGTAGTTTATGGCCTCTTGTTTGCTATTGAATTTTAGTTTTAAAAAATTACCAGTTGTACTACCCTTCCAACCTGTTAATGGGTCTTCTTCAAAAACTTTTTCTATATTTTTCTCTAATACCCAAAACTTTTCATTTTTATCTCCTGACTGTGTAGGAGTTTTTTTATTTTTATATATTATATAATTCATTTTTTTATGGTCGGGGCGGAGTGATTCGAACACTCGACCCTCTGCTCCCAAAGCAGATGCGCTACCAGGCTGCGCTACGCCCCG
>MDSW01000678.1_pt1 | contig 12957 bp, 14 predicted proteins | sample 811171 | NCBI WGS metagenome assembly MDSW01 (sample SAMN05326641, study PRJNA326480) | marine metagenome | isolation source: seawater | place: Atlantic Ocean: North West | collected 2012 | reverse complement strand
TGTGGCTGGCTTTCCTCCTCATCCACATAGAGGAATAGAAACAGTAACTTATATGTTAAACGGAGAATTTGAACATCAAGACAGCACTGGAGCTAAAGGTATTATGACATCTGGGGATGTACAATGGATGAAAACTGGAAGAGGAATTATTCATTCAGAAATGCCTGCTATGAAAGAAGGTAAATTATTAGGTTTCCAACTTTGGATCAATATGCCCGCTAAAATGAAAAAGAATAAGCCTGAATATCTTTATATAAAAGGAAATGAATTAGGGGAACATAAAGATAGTGATAAAATCGTAAAAGTTATTGCAGGTAAATTTGAAAAAGCTGAGGGTCCAGAAAAAAAACACAATGTTGAGCCTATTTACTTTCATATTTTGCTTAACGAAGGTAAAAAATTTAGTTGTGATGTTCCTGATGGGCATAATTCTTTTATATATTTGCTTAAAGGTGAATTAAAAATTGGAGAGAAAAACCATACTAAGACTACAGACTCAAACCTAATTTTGCTTGAAAGAGGAAAAAAGTTAAAATTAAAAGCTATTAAAAAGTCTGAATTTCTATTCATAGCTGGTAAACCAATAGGTGAACCAATCGCAAGAGGTGGTCCTTTTGTAATGAATACAAAAGCAGAAATACTTGAAGCAATTCAAGATTATAATAATGGAACATTTGCCAAATATTAAAAGTTAAAGTACGTTCCAGTAAAATGCCAAAATCTATAATTCTTAAAAATAATGGGGGCCCAGAAGTTTTAGAACTTCAAGATGTTGAGGTTGGAACTCCAGGACCAGATGAAATTAAAGTTACAAATCATGCAATAGGTTTAAACTATATTGATACCTATCATAGATCAGGATTGTATCCAATTAAGCTTCCAAGTGGAATCGGATTAGAAGCTGCAGGAAAAATCGATGAAGTTGGTTCTAATGTTACTGAGTTTAATAAAGGAGATAACGTTGCATACGCATCTGTTCCGCTTGGTGCTTATTCTCAGCAAAGGGTTATTCCCTCTAAAATTGCAGTTAAAATTCCTGAAAGTATTTCTTACGAGCAGGCCGCAACTTTGATGACAAAAGGTTTAACAACTAATTACTTATTGACAAAAACATATAATTTAAAAGCTGGTGAAACTGTTTTATTCCATGCTGCTGCAGGTGGAGTGGGACAAATATTTGCGCAATGGGCAAATAGTTTAGGTGCTAAAGTTATAGGAACAGTAGGATCAGATGAGAAAATTAAAATTGCAAAAGAAAACGGATATTCTCATGTAATTAATTACTCTAAGACTGATTTTTCTAAAGAAGTTTTAGATTTTACAAATAATGAAGGGGTGCCTGCTGTTTTTGATGGAGTAGGTAAGGAAACATTTCTTGGTTCCCTTGCTTGTTTAAAAGTAAGAGGCATGATGATAAGTTTTGGAAATGCCTCTGGTCCTCTAGATCCAGTCAATGTTCCTAAGCATATTCAACCCAAAGGTCTTTACTTAACGAGACCATCAATAGGGCAATATTTTACTAATAGAAAAGAACTTCAAACTGGTGCGGATCAAATTTTTGAAAAAGTAAAATTTGGAAAAATAAAGATTAATATCTTCAAAAAATATAAATTAGCTGATGCAAAACAAGCTCATGAAGATCTTGAAGCAAGGAGATTGAAGGGGCCAGTAATCTTAATACCTTAATGAGTGATAAAAAAAAAATAGTATCGCCTTGCATAAGTATTTGTAAGACTGATCCGATAACAGAATACTGCTATGGGTGCGCTAGAACTATTGAAGAAAAAAAACTATGGAAAGATGAAAAGACAACAGATGAATGGAAGACAAAAAACTTAAACGAAATACTTAATAGAATGAAAGGTTGGCAACTAGATACATTTAAGGAGTCTTATGACCACAAAATTAAACAAGGTATTTCTTTATTTAAAAAAAAACTTTTACAAAAATAATTTATAAATCCTTTCTCATAGAGTCCATATCACTCAAATGAAATTTTAAGGCATCGTTTGAAAGTCTTATTTCTTGTAAAAACAAAAAAATAGAAAAAATCATACAGATACAACACATAGCAAAACTTAACCTAGCATAAAAAACTAGATCTAAATAAAGAAGTAAAACTGTAAGCATATTAAATAAAAAACCAAACGCTGAAAAACCCATAACAAATTTTAGATAATTTGTTCTTTTATTTAGTACATGAAGTTGATTTTCCCACTTTGGTGGAACCTTTTTTTCAAAAGTATACTGATCATGAATTTTTCTAATCAATGCACTCAAAGTATGAAAACGATTACTATACATCGTCATCATTAAAGGAATAGCTGGAAACATTAAGGCTGCTACAGTGTAATCTATATCCATATCGAATCAAATTGATTATGTAATTAGTGTTTGATATTTACAAGTAGTATTTCATGCGCCAATTAGAAATTTTTATAGATTTAACCAGACTAAATAAGCCAATTGGTTTTATGCTTTTATTTTGGCCCTGTTCGTGGGGCTTGTCATACGCTTTATTAATTAATCAAAATTTAAAACTTTTCTTATACTACTCTTTTTTGTTTTTCTTAGGTTCAGTTTTAATGAGAAGTGCTGGGTGTATATTTAACGATATCATTGATAGAGATCTTGATAAAAAAGTAAAAAGAACTAAAAGTAGACCAATCGCAAGTGGCATAATCTCAGTTAAAAAATCTTTTTTTTACGTAATTATTCTCTGTTTAATCGCTTTTTTAATCTTAATTCAGTTTAATATAAAAACAATTGTTCTTGGATTAAGCTCTATGATTTTGGCATTTTCATATCCTTTTATGAAACGAATTACTTATTGGCCACAACTTTTTCTAGGTCTAACTTTTAATTGGGGTTTGGTGATGGGCTATGTAGCAATTTTAGATCAGATTTCCTTTGAAATCCTTTTACTTTATATATCAGCCATATTTTGGACATTGGGATATGACACGATTTATGGAGTGCAGGATATAGTTGATGATGAAATTATAGGTATAAAATCAACTGCTATAAAATTTAAAAAAAATATTAAAACTTTCGTAAGTGCGTGCTATTTAATCAGTTTTTTATTAATTATTTTTGTTTTAAAAATGAATTTAGGTATTAATTTATCAACTTTTTTTATTCTAATGTTCTTAGTTACATTAATTTTTCAAATAAAAATTTTTAGTGAGGATGACCCAGTGAATTGTTTAAAGGCATTTAAAATAAATAATTTATCAGGAGCTTTTGTATTTTTATCAATATTGTTTTAACTAATGGAATTCGAACATTTTAAAATTGCTATAAAAAGATTATATTACGAGCATATCAGGTTTCATCTAACTCGAATTTTTATATGTTTGATATTATCAATTTGTGTTGCTGGCGCTACTTCGTCTATTGCTTGGCTTCTCGATCCAGCTGTAAAAAAAATTTTTATAGATAAGAATGAAACTTTAGCTTGGTTAATACCATTAGCTATTATCTTTGCTTTTGCTGCTAAAGGCTTATCTCTTTATTTTGCGAGAATAAATCTTAATATTGTTGGTCAAAGAGTTTCTGGTGAGCTGCAAAAAAGGATAGCTAAATCTATTTTATTTTCAGATATTCAAACTTTAGATGATCGTCATTCTGGAAAATATATTTCTAATATTCAGTTTGATGCTGGACAAGTAGCACATTTTGTTAGCACTGGTGTTCTTAATTTAATGAAAGATTCTTTTTCAGTTGTGCTTCTAGTTGGGTTAATGTTCTATCAAAATTGGAAGCTCGCTTCATTCGCAATTTTTATGATACCTCTAGCTGGAGGACTAGCCAAAAATTTAGGCAAACAAGTTGCTAAAGCAACAACTCAGGCAAGTAAAGTATCTGGGAATTTAGTCTCATATCTTGCTGATATTTTAAGAGGATCAAGAATGATAAGAATTTTTCAGAAAGAAATTAAAGAAAATGAGAATGCTAATAATGTCATTACAAAACTTGTAGACAAAAATATCAAAATAGCTGCAATTATGATGAGAGCAACGCCTATTATGGAAACTTTAACAGGTATTATGATTGCTGGATTTATTTTTTTTTCAGGTAAGTTGATTAATTCTGGTGAATTAGGCCTTAATAACTTCTTTTCTTTTTTGGCTGCAATGATGTTGGCTTACCAACCAGTTAGATCTCTAGCTACTATAAACATGGTAGCTTACCAAGGTGCTGCAGCATCTAAAAGAATTTTCGATATCATTGATAAACCAATCAATATTAAAAATGAGAATAACCTGCCGGACTTAAAAATTTCAAATTGTAATATCGAATTTAATAATGTTAGTTTTAAATATCAAAAAACTAATGATAAAGCCCTTAATAATATAAATTTAAACGTAGAAGGTGGAAAAATTACTGCTCTTGTCGGAAAAAGCGGAGCAGGAAAGAGTACAATAATTAATCTTTTACCTCGTTTTTACGATCCGCAATATGGTACAATTTTAATTGACGGCCAAAATACAAAAGATATTAACCTTAATTCTTTAAGAAGTAAAATTTCTTTGGTAAGCCAAGATGTAATTTTATTTGATGACACCATTAGAAATAACATCGCCTATGCAAACTCAGAGGCAACTAGTGAAGAAATTGAGGAGGCATGTGAATTTGCGGCTGCTGCAGAATTTATTAATAAACTACCAAATAAATACGACACTATGGTTGGGGAAAATGGAGTAAGACTATCTGGTGGTCAAAAACAGAGAATATCTATAGCTAGAGCAATTCTAAAAAAATCACAAATAATATTATTAGATGAGGCAACTTCTTCATTAGATACTGAATCAGAAAGAATAGTACAAAACGCTATTAATAACTTGATTAAAGGAAGAACAACTATAGTGATAGCTCATAGAATGTCCACTATTCACAACGCAAATAAAATTTTTGTCTTAAAGGATGGTACAGTAGTTGAAAAAGGGAATCATCAATTTTTAGTGAAAAATTGTGATGAATATAAATCTTTATATGAAAATCAACTCAAATAAATCAAATGATTCTTTTTTTATATAGAGTCCTTTCAACTGTACTTTATCCTTTTCTTTTGCTTTTAATTTTTATTAGAAAAATTCAAAAAAAAGAACACAATAAAAGATACAAAGAAAAAATTTTTCCTTCCAAATTTAATATTATAAGAAAAAAAGATCTAAAACTTATTTGGTTTCATGCAGCAAGTATAGGAGAGATGAAAAGTATTTTTCCAATAATTAGAGAGTTAAATAAAAATTATAAACATTTTGAATTTTTAATTACAACCACAACGCTTAGCTCTGGAAATTTAGCTGAGATCGAGTTAAAAAAATTTAGTAATGTACAACATAGATTTTTTCCTGTGGATGTTGAATTTATAGTAAAAATTTTTTTAAAAAATTGGAAACCAAATTTTATTTTTTTAGTTGACTCAGAAATTTGGCCAAATTTAATCTTAAATGCAAAAAAAAATAAAATACCTATTGCTATTATTAATGCTAGAATTACCAAAAAAACTTCCGATCGATGGTTATCCTTTCCAAAAACTTCTAAATTAATTTTTAATAAAATAGATCTTTGCCTTTCATCAAATAAAGAAACAAATGAATTTTTCCTAAAATTTAATGAAAAAGTTTATAACACTGGAAACATAAAACTTATTAGTGAAGTTACTCTTGATCATGAGATGAATTTAAATGAGAAAAAATTAAAATCTAAAAAATTTTGGATAGCTGCAAGTACACACAAAAATGAGGAACATTTTTGCTTGAACGCTCATCTTATTCTTAAAAAAAGGTTCAATAACTTAATTACTGTAATTGCTCCGAGACATATACAAAGAGTTCATGAGATAAAAAAGATTTGTGATAAATTTAATTTAGTATCACAGGTTTTAAATAAGGGAGATTTGATTCAAGATAGAAATGAAATAGTTATAATAAATTCATTCGGAGCATTAAATTTATATTTTAAATTAGCCAAGAGTGTTTTTATTGGTAAATCTACTGTTCCGAAACTTAAATATCAAGGCGGACAAAATCCAATTGATGCAGCAAATTTAGGTTGTAAAATTTATCATGGGCCTTATGTCTATAACTTTAAGGAGGTTTATGAGATCTTAAGAAAAAATCAAATTTCTGAAGAAATAGAAACCTATGAAGATTTGGCAAATAAAATTACAATAGATTTAACTGATAATATAAAAAATACAGAAAGATTTTATCAGACAATGAAAAATCTTAGAGAAAAAACTTTAAGTTTAACAATGAAGCATATTAATAGTTTTATAAATAATGCGAGTCTTTAAACCAAAATTTTGGAATTCAAAATTTAATATTTTTTCAATAATATTGCTACCAATTAGCTTATTATTTTATATTTTAACAAAAATAAGAAAAGCTTTTTTAAGACCAACTGAATTTAAAATTCCAGTTATTTGTATTGGAAATATTTATCTTGGAGGAACAGGAAAAACACCTTTTTCCATATTTTGTGCAAATGAACTAAGCGCTAAAGGTAAAAGACCAGTTGTAATAAAGAAATTGTACAAAAGTCATTTTGACGAAAATCGTTTTATTCAAAATTACTTCAAAGATTTAATTGTAAAAAAAAATAGAGTTGAGGCAATATTTGAAGCTGAGAAACAAAAATTTGACAGTGTAATTTTAGATGATGGTTTTCAAGATTATAAAGTGAAAAAAGATTTAAATATTCTGTGTTTCCACAAAAATCAGTTAGTGGGAAATGGCTTTATTTTTCCTTCGGGGCCTTTAAGAGAAAGTTTAAATAATATTAAAAATGCAGAAATAGTAATCATAAATGGTGGACGCTCTGAGATATTTGAAAAAAAAGTTTTTGAAATTAATAGAGATATTGATTTATTTTATTCTGACTATAGACCATTAAATATTGAAAGTTTTAAAAACAAAGAGATTCTTGCATTTGCTGGTATTGGAAGTCCTGAAAATTTCTTTAAGCTATTAGAGTTGAATGACATAAAAATCCAAAAAAAAATATCTTTTCCAGATCACTATAATTTTAAAAAGAGAGAGATATTGGAAATTATTGATTACGCAAACAAACATGATTTAGAAGTCTTAACTACGGAGAAAGATTATTATAGAATTAAAGATTTCTCAGTTAATAATATAAATTATTTAAAATTAAAACTAGAGATTAAAGATAAGGAAAAATTAATTCAAAAAATATTAAGAGTTTATGATAAAAAAATTTAACTATCTTATTCAAGCTGTTTTAATATCAATATTTTTTATTCTAGCTCGTTTAATTGGATTAAGATTAAGTAGAAAATTATTTTCAGCAATATTTATCAACGTAGCACCGATATTTAAATCAAAAAAAATAATTAATAAAAATTTAGAAATTCTATTAAAAAAAAATCCAGTTTTAGATAAAGAAAGAATTATATCAAATATGTGGAGTAATTATGGAATGACTTTTGTCGAGTATATTTTCTTAAATCAATTTAGAAAAAATAACTCCCAAATTGAAATTGAGGGTGAAAAAAATTTAGAAAATTTAATATCAAAATACAAGAAAGTAATCTTTGTTTCAGGTCACTTTGCAAATTATGAGCTTATGTCGATGGAGATTACTAGAAAAAAAATCAAACTTGCAACTATTTATAGACCACTAAATAATTTTTTTTTAAACCCTTTGATGGAATTTTTAAGAAGAAGATATGTTTGTAAATTTCAAATTAAAAAAGGTATAAGAGGTGTGAGAGAGTCAATTGAATATTTGAAAAAAGATTTTAGTATAGCATTAATGATTGATCAAAGAGTTAGCGAAGGTGAAAAGATAAATTTTTTTGATAGGCCGGCCTTTACTACGACTCTTCCTGCACAATTAGCTATAAAATTTAACCTTCCAATTGTACCTGTTTACATAGAAAGAAAAATTAATAATAATTTTCGTATAAAGTTTTTTAAAGAGTTGAACCCATTAAATTTTAAAAATAAATTAGAAATTACTAATAGGCTTAATTTAATTTTAGAAGAAATGGTTTTGAGAAATCCCAGTCAATGGATTTGGACGCATAATAGATGGAAATAGATTATTTTTTATCAAGTATTTCTTTTCTCTTTTTAACTTCTTCAGGCGAAAAATATGCTTCTTGTAGATCTACATTCCAGTAGTTTAGTTCTTGTAAGTAAATTTTTTTTCCAGAAATAGCACATAAAACATAATCTCCTTCTTCTAAAATATCAAAAGAGTTGTGTTTAAAAAAAAGTTTAGCTTTTTTTTTATTCATCAATAAATTATACAATATTAAATCTATCATGAATATTGGATTAATAGGAAGTGGCGGTAGAGAGCACGCATTGTGTCAAAAAATCTACGACTCTAAATTTTCAAAAAAAATAGTGTGTATACCCGGTAACGCTGGAACATCAAAAATTGCGGAAAATGTTGATGTTGACATCAAAAATTTTAAAAAATTATATAATATTATAAAATTAAAAAAAATTGATTTAGTTGTAGTAGGCCCCGAAGAGCCTTTGGTTAATGGGTTGGTTGATTTTTTATCAAAAAAGAAAATAAAGGTTTTTGGTCCAAATAAATTTGCATCTAAACTTGAGGGATCGAAAGCTTTTATGAAAAAATTATGTAAGGAAAATAATATTCCAACGGCAAATTTCAAAGTTTGTAAAAATAAAAAACAAGTAATTAATTTTATAAATAACAACAAACTTCCTTTAGTCGTTAAGGCTGATGGTTTAGCAGCTGGAAAAGGGGTTACAATTTGTAACACTAGAAAAAAAGTAATAAATATTTCAGAGGAAATCTTTAAAGGAAAGTTTAAATCCTCAAAAAAATTGGTCCTAGAGGAGTATTTGGAAGGAGAAGAGGCCAGTTTTTTTTTAATTGTAGATAAAAAAAGCTACAAATTTTTCGGAACCGCGCAAGATCATAAGCGTGTCAAAGAAAATGATCTTGGTCCGAACACAGGCGGAATGGGAGCATACTCTCCTGCTAATATTGTAAATAAACTTATTAAAAAAAAAATTATAAGTAGAATAGTTAAACCAACTCTTCACGCACTTAAAAAAAAAAATAATCCTTACAGAGGATTTTTATATATTGGTTTAATGATTAAAAATAATAACCCATATCTAATTGAATTCAATGTAAGAATGGGAGACCCTGAATGTCAAGTTATCTTGCCAAGATTAAAATCGGATATAGTAAAAATTTTTTATAATGCAGTAAATAACAATTTGAAAAAAACTAAGATCGAATGGAAAAAAAATAAGAGTATGACAGTAGTCCTTTGCGCAAAAGGTTACCCGGGTAATTATAAAAGAAATATTATTATTAAAAACTTAAATAAGATTAAACTAGAAAAAAGTGATTATATATTTCACGCTGGAACAAAAATAAAAGATAATAAAATTGTTTCTAGCGGTGGAAGAGTTTTAAATTTTTCCTCATCTGGTAATAGTTTTCAAAAAATAAGAAAAAAAATTATTAAACTTTTAAAGAAATTAAATTGGAAAAGCGGTTTTTTTAGAAAAGATATAGGATGGAAAGTTATTAAGAATGAGAATAATTAGTGGCATATTTAAAGGGAAGAAGATAGATTTTCTTAGTTCGGCAACTACAAGACCTCTTAAAGACTCAGTAAAAGAAAATATCTTTAATATTTTAGCCCATTCAAATTTTATTAGAGTGAAAGTAGAATATGCTAAGGTTTTAGATCTATATTCCGGAATTGGATCTTTTGGTTTAGAATGTCTGTCACGTAAGGCAAGAAAAGTAACTTTTGTGGAACAAGATAACAAAGCCTTAAGTGTACTAAAAAAAAATTTAAAATATCTTCACTTAAATTCCAGATTCGAAATAGTCAAAGAAAATGTTGAAAAATTTGTTCAAATAAGCATTTCAGAAAAATATACGATTTTTTTTTTTGACCCTCCTTTTTCAGACAATCGACTATTAAAAATATTAATAAGAATTAAAGAAAATAAAGCTTACGAAAAAAATCATATTATTATTATTCATAGAGAGAAAAAATCAAAAGATGACTTTAATTCAATTTTAAAAAATAAATTTGAAAAAAGTTATGGTCGTTCAAAGATAATTTTTGGTACTTTTACTTAAGATTTTTTTGGTTAAAACTTTAATTTCCTCAACGGCTGGTTGATCAAATGGATTGATATTTGTAAGTTTGCCAATAATAGCAGTTTCTAAAATATAGTATGCAAATAATTCCCCAATGGTCTCTTCATTTGATTTTTTTACTATAAACTCTCTAAAAGGAATTCTGTTTTTTTTCAAAACATTAAGCATTGCATCTTTTTGAGACTTTTTAATACTACTCAATGTTTTGTTTTTTAAATAACCCATTTCTTTTTTAAATTTTTTAACATTAAGCTTTATATTTGATTTCTCCTCTAAACTAAAAATTATAAACATTTTATCTTTTGGGCCAGCTAAATATAATTGAAGTAAACTATGATGGTCTTTCGGTGAATTAGATACTATTGGAAAGAATCCCTTTCCTTTTTTTCCCAAGCTTTCAGAAATCAGCTGTTGACACCAATAAAGAAATTTCTCTAGCCTTGGTGAATAATTTAGAAAAACTAAGTTAGGATATTTTTTTTGTAAAAGAAAGTTTGCTAGCAATAAAGAGCTTTCTTTTAAAAAAGACTTTTTTTTTGTATTTAGATAAATTTTTATGTTTTGCCTAAATTTTTTTATATTTAAGCCCATTAAATATGCTGGAACCATCCCGACTTCAGATAAAACTGAATATCGTCCTCCAATAAAATCTTTATGCTCAATATAAAATAAATTAAATTTTTTAGCTAAAGAAAATAAAATATTATTTTTTTTTTCTGAAATTATAATGATATTTTTAGAATTTTTTTTAATAATATTAAAAAATATTAGATTAGATAATGTTTCTAATGTATGGCCAGACTTGGAGATAATTAAAAAAAGAGTTTTATCAAAATTTTTTGTATTCTTAAACTCTAATGATTTTTTTTCATCTAAATTATCAAAAAAGTAAATTTTTTTTTTTACTTTATTTGCCATAAATTGGTGGATACCTTCAGCGCCGAGTATTGATCCCCCCATTCCAATAATTACAATCGAATTGAATTTTTTAAAATTGTAAAGATCTTTAATGTGAAAATTAAGTTTAAACTTTTTGCTTAATGAATGAAATACGTCTTTTGAGTGATCAGAGTTTTTTTTAATATTTAAAAAAATCTTATTAAAATTTTTGTTAAGTTTTTTGTTAATCTTTTTGTTTAGATAATTTTGAGGAATAAAATTTTTATGATAAATATTTTTTGAAATCACTTACGTATTTTGTTTAAGATTGACTGTTCAACTGAGGAGGATTTATTATTAACAGATTTTTCCTCATCAGGCCCTTTTAGAATATTTTTTATTTTTTGTTTCTCACCTGCCTCTCGCTGCTCCATAGAATCTGGTTGCGGCATTTTATTATAATCTGGAGGCAAAACTAAAGGCTCTTTTTTTTTTACAAGAAATTCATCTGTTGTATTGACTTTCTCGTTTCTCATAACCTTTCCTGCCTCTTGCATACTCGTACAAGAAGTTAGTAATAAATACAAAAAAATTATTAAAATACTTTCTTTCATTTTTTAATTAGAGCCTCTTTAACTAAATAAATTATAATTCCAAATGTAATAAATATATCAGCTACGTTAAATGTAAACCAATGAAAATTCCCATAGTGAATATCAATAAAGTCAGGTACAGCTTTATATGTAATTCTATCATAAAAATTTCCAAAAGCACCGCCTGCAATTAAAGCAAAAATGACTTTTTCAAATTTTTTAGAATATAAACTTACAAAGATTAAAATTAAAATAACTATACCAATCAAAAATGATATTAAATTATAAACAAAACTCGACTCTACTTGTAATAATCCAAAGCCAATACCTGTATTCCAAACTAAATCAAAATTCATATAATTATTTAAATAATATGAATTTTCAGTGAAATTATTTAATATGAATAATTTTGTATATCTATCTAAAAAGAATATTATTGAAATAATACACAAACAATAGAGATTATTTTTTGTAATAATTTTATTTTTTATTTCTTTAAGATCGATCAAAATATTGACTTTCTAAATTATTGGACAACTTTCTCTTTGGCATTTTTTTTCTAGAATTTTCCAACATCTTTCACATTTTATTCCTTTGGCCTTTTTCACCTCAATCTTAATTTCATCATTATTTGATAATTCCTTTTCAGCTTTTGAAACTATAAAGTAATCAGATAAGTCTAAATTGTTGAGGAGTTCGAATTGATCTTTCTTTAATATAAGTCTAATTTCAGCCTCTAAGCTTGATCCTATTTCTTTGTTAGCTCTCTTCTCCTCGATCGCAATATTTGCATCTTGTTTTATTTTAAATAATTTCAACCATTTTTCATTTAGCTTATCATTTTCCCAACTTGATGGAATTTTTACAAAATGAGTTTCATGTATACTTTCATCACTATTTTTATTTAATAAGCTAAAAATTTCCTCAGTGGTAAAAACTAGAATTGGAGCAAACCATTTTAATAAACTTTCTAAAATTATATTTAAAACGATTACACAATTTTTTCTTTTTTTTGAGTTCAAGCTATCACAGTAAAGAACGTCTTTTCTGATATCAAAATAGAAAGAAGAAAGGTCAAGTGTGCAAAAATTTAAAAGTTCTTTATATAGTTTATGAAAATTGTAATTTTTCAAATTTTCATTAAAAGATTTATTTATTGAAAATAACTTATGTAAAATAAATTGTTCCAATTCATCTAATTCGCTAAGGTTAACTTTCTCAAAATTTTGTTTTTCAAAATTATCTTTTAAGTTTCCCAGCATAAATCTAAAGGTATTTCTTATTTTTCTATAAGACTCTGCATGCTGTATTAAAATATTTTTATCTATTCTTAAATCTTCTG
>MDSW01198645.1_pt1 | contig 12959 bp, 14 predicted proteins | sample 811171 | NCBI WGS metagenome assembly MDSW01 (sample SAMN05326641, study PRJNA326480) | marine metagenome | isolation source: seawater | place: Atlantic Ocean: North West | collected 2012 | reverse complement strand
CCACCACGTTGATAGGCTGGATGTGGAAGCGCAGTAATGCGTGTAGCTGACCAGTACTAATAGCTCAATTGGCTTGATTTATGCACTGAAAAAAATTTTCAAAAACATATAGACTTTTTACTCAAAATTTTAATATTTTTCTTTACTGTTCAATAATTGAACGTTATAAGTGTTCAAATATTGAACATTATGAGTGATAATTTAGATCAATTTAACACTTTAAGAAAAATTAAGTCGAAACCCAATAGTTCTCAAAGGGAATTAGCTTCTGAGTTGGGATTTAGCTTAGGTAAATTAAACTATTGTCTAAAAGCTCTAAAAGATAAAGGTTTAATTAAAATTAAAAACTTTCAAAAAAATACCAATAAACTTGGATACGTATATATTTTAACCCCAAAAGGCGTTACTCAAAAAACAAAACTTACCCTTAACTTTATGCAAAGAAAAATGAAAGAATATGATGAACTTAAATCAGAAATTGAGGATAGCAAGTAAATTTAAGATGAGAAGAAAAAGTGAAGATCAAATAATTAATGAAGTTAAAGATTTGTTTGAAATTAAAATAAAAAAAATTGATTTAAAATCTAAAATTTCAAAATATTTTCAATTAGACTCATTAAATCAACTTAAACTCATGGGATTAATAGATGAAAATAGAAAAAAAAAAATAAATTTAATTGAAATATCAAAAATTAAAACTTTTAAAGATATTATTAAACTAATTAATGATTGAAATCCAAAGCATACATTCTTTTGTTCCAAAAAACTTTTTATCAAAAAATACACTTGATAAAAAAATTGGAAAAAAAAATTTAAAAAAAATTTATAATTATACAGGTTTTAAAAAACTTCATGTTTTAAAAGAAAATCAAAATCAAGAAGATTTTTTTTTAAAGGCTATAGAAAAATTTATAAGAGTTGGTAAAATTAATACAAGATTAATAGACTCAATAATTTTTTCTTCTCATACACGTAAATTTGAGATGCCAATTTTTTCAGCAAAAATCCAAAGTAAATTTAATTTCAAAAATAATATTATTTGCTATGATTTACCGGGTAGTTGTTCAGGATTTACAAATGGAATGATTCATTCCTATGCATTTTTGAAATCAAAAATTGTAAATAATGTTTTACTTATATGTGCTGATGCACACAGTAAAAAATTAGAAGAAAACTTATTGCCAGTTATTGGCGATGGCTTAAGTTGCGTGTTAATTAAAAGAAAAAAAAATAATACCCAAATCGATTTTGGAGTTGATGGTATTAATAACGAAATACTGTCTATTGACTCAGAGTCTAACAAGTTAAAAATGGATGGGATTAAAGTTTTTGAATTTGCAGTAAAAAGAGTTCCCGAAACTTATTCTAGAATTTTAAAAAAAATTAATTATAAAATTGATTTTTATTGTTTTCATCAACCCAACAAAACCATTCATGATCATTTAATTAAAAAATTAAAGATCGATTTTAAAAAAGTAATAAGTACATTTGATTATGGCAATACAAGTGCAGCCTCAATCCCACTAGCTATGAGTAAAAATTTTGCAAACAAATATATTGTAAAAAAAAATATTCTTTTCTGTGGTTTTGGCGCAGGTTTAAGCTGGTCTAGTATAGTAACCGGAATGGATAAAACATATATTTCAAAAATTTATAAAATATGAAAAAAACTTTATCAAAAATATTTAACCTTAAGGAATGTAAATCTTTTTCCAATAAGACTGGGGACTTTAATATTTTGCACACAGATAAAGAAATTAATAAATTTTCACAATTTGAAAAACCAGTTGTACAAGGGATACAAGTTTTGGAATTTCTTTTAAAAAATCAATCTCTTCAAGAAATTTTAAAAAAAACTTCCTCAATATTTATTGTTTTTAAAAAACCTATTTTTATTGATGAAAAAATCAGTTTTAAAATTAAAAAAAAGAATAATGAGCTTTTGATTATTGGCTCAAATCTTTTTCAAGATAAGATTATAATTAAAGCGGAATTAACTGAGATACTGAAAAAATCATCTGACGAGAGTTTACTTATTACTGATAAGTTTAAGATTGAAAATTTGATATTAAAACTTCGAGATATTTCAAAAATAATAGGGAATTATAAAAAAAATTTAAATTTAATTTCGACGATTTTAATTAGTAAAGGAAAACAGAAAAAAAAAAGTATAATAAAAATATCCAATAATCTCTATAAATTGATATATACTTCTAAAAACCTTACATTTAAGACTTATTACATCAGCTTTGAAAAAACATTTATTGAGGATAAAAAATATAACTCAAAAATAAAGATTCATAAAAAAAAATATAAAGATAATAAAGTTTTAGTAATAGGAGGAAGTTCTGGTTTAGGAAAAATATTGTCAGTTTTTTTATTAAAAAACAAAATAAATTTAGATTTTACATATAATAAAAATTTTCGTTCTGCTATAGAAATTAAAAAAAAATTTAGATTGTCAAATAATAGATATTTTAAGTTTAATGAAAAAAAATTAAATTCATTAAAAAATAAAATCTTAAAGTATAGATATATTTATTTTTTCGCTACGCCAAAAATATTTAATTTTAGCGATAAGTATTTTGATTATGAAAAATTTTCTATTTTTAATAATATTAATATTAAGCTGATGTTAAAAATAATTAACATACTATCAAAATCTAAACAAAAACATATTTTTTATATTCCTTCTACAAAACTTGTTAAAAATTTAAGCGACAATATTGAATATAATTCAAGTAAACTTATTCAAGAAACTATTTTAAAAAAAATAAATAAATCTTTTAAAAATATAAAAATTTTAAATCCAAGATTAGATTCTTACTTGACAAGATCAACAAAAGGTTTGTTGAATAACAAAATAGATTATGACAATTTTTTAAAAACCGCTATAGATCACCAATGAAACAGACAAAAACCAACAGCTTACAAATTGTAAAAAAATCTTATCAAAAATTAAATATGATAAATTCTAAACTTAAAAAATTTCAGGTGAACTTAAAAATAAAGGGGGATAAATCTTCTTTAGACTCAGTAGATATAATAACATTTTTTTCTATTCTAGATAAAGAAATAGAAAAAAATAAATATAGAAATCCTGATTTTATGAATGAAAATTTTTTTTTTAAATTTAACGATATAAGTCTACTCGATATTATAAATATGATTAAAAAGGCAAATGAAAAATAATAGTATTTTAATTACCACTGATTTTAATAACGATATAATAAAAAATATATTAAAATCTAATTATAAAGATAAATTTTCAGGTGTGAAACTTAAAAACTTAAACAATATTCTAATTAATATTGATCAGGTTTTAGATGTAAAAAAAAATTTCGAATACTTTTTTTTAATTACACAAATAGAAAAAATATATAACTTAAATAAACTACTACTTTTAAAAGAAAATTTAAGAATAAAAGAGATAAAAAGTATTACTTCACAACTAGTTCAAATAATTTTAAAATTATGTTCAAAATATAAAAAAGTAATATTTTTTCTGTGGCCTCAAGATACAAAAGATGATTATTTTGGTCATTTAAATTTTAAAAAATTTGGAAAAAATTGGCTAATTAACTATATTAACTCACAAATTGCCTACTTATCTAGTCATATTGAAAATTTACATCTAATTGACCCAAATTTTGAATTACTTAAAAAATATAAAAATATTGATGTTTACGACAATAAAACGAAATACTTAATTGATAATATTTATAGTTTAGACTTTTTGGAGTTTATAGCCGGAGAAATAAATACTTTTGTAGATAAAAAAAAAATAAAAAAAATTAAGTTGTTAATTCTAGATCTCGATAACACACTTTGGGGAGGAGAAGCTGGCGAAAGCAACTATAAGGCCCTAGAATTAGGTCCTAATTCAATTAAAGGATTGGTTTATCAAGATTTCCAAAAAAGATTAAAGATATTAAAGGAAATGGGTTTTTTACTAGCAATATGCTCTAAAAACGACATTAAGAATGTTATGAAAGTTTTTAATTTTAACAAAAACATGATTTTGAAAATAGGAGATTTTTCTGCCAAAAAAGTAAATTGGAAAAACAAAAATGAAAATGTAAATGAAATACTCAAAGAATTGAATTTAAAGGCAGAAAATACCATATTTATAGACGATACTAGTTTTGAAAGAAGTATTGTAAAATCAGGTGTTAAAGATATTCAAATTTTTGATTTTCCAGAAAATATTCTACTACTAAATGAAAAATTTAATCAATTAAGAGGACTAGAAAAAAATATTATTTCAGAAACAGATAAAAATAGAACTAAACTTTATTTAGACGAAAAAAAAAGGGAAGTTTCAAAAAAGAAATATTTTGATAAATCAGAGTGGTTATCGAGTTTAAAAATAAAATTAAAGATAAATAAATTGAAAAATTTAAATAGAGCAGAGGAAATGTTTCAACGAACTAATCAATTTAATACATCTCATAGTCCAGTCAGTTCTCAGAAGATTAAAAGTTTGATTAAAAATAAAGATAAAATTTTCTACGAAGTAGAAATGGAGGACAAGTTTGGTGATTATGGAATTATTTCTGTTTTTGCAATAAAAATACTAAAAAATAAATTTTTTATTACAGATTTTTTAGAAAGCTGTAGAGTTTTTCAAAGAAATATTGAAGATTTTATTATTAGAAATATATCAAAAGATAAAAATTTTAAAAAAAAAGAAGGGTTTATTTTTATAAAACGAAACAAAAAAAATATTTATGTGCAAAACTTGTTTGATAAATCAAAATATCTAAAGAGAATAAACAATAAGTGTTATAAGATAAATAAAAAATATAGCTTTGATGAGATCAAAAAAATTAAGGTGAAAATAAATTGATATTGATTAATAATTTTTTTTTTAATAAGGAAATTTGATTATAATGAAAGAAAAAAAACTAGCAATATTTGGAAATTCGTTGATGGCAGAGTTAGTTCATTTTTATTTTAACAAATTTACTGATTATAAAACAAGTTTTTTTGTAACCGAAAGGAAATTTTTAAAAGAAAAAAAAATAAAGAGTGTTAATGTCATCTCTTTAGATAATTTTTTAAAACTTAACAAAGATGAATTTACAGTTTTTATTGCAATAGGATATAGTAGTTTAAACAAAAAAAGAGAAGAATTTTACCATTTTTTTAAAAAAAAAAATTTTAAGTTAACTAATTTCATTCATCCTCTTGCCTCAGCTTATCATAACAAAATAGGAGATAATAATTTTATTATGGATAATGTTTCAATTAACCCTTATACCAAAATAGGAAGTAATAATATTTTCTGGTCTAATTCAATCATTGGGCATCACAACATAGTTGGAAATAATAATTTCTTCAGTGGAAATTCAACCATCTCTGGTAATTGTAAAATAAAAAATAATTGTTTCTTTGGTGTAAATTCAAGCACTAAAGACAACATAGATATAGGCAATTTCTGTTTTATAGATGCAAATCAATATGTAGCAAAAAGATTAAAACAAAAAACTTTTTTTAATTTAAATGTTAATCCAAAGTTTAAAATTAATTCATTCCAAGTTTTCAATTTAAAATAAAAATGATTTTTTATAATAAACAAAATATTACAAAAAACGATATAAATTATGTTGTTAAGTCTTTAAAATCAAACTTTATAACCAAGGGACCAATTCTCAAAAAATTTGAGAAAAAAATTTCTAAAAGTTTTAAATCAAAATATTGTGTAGTCACATCAAACGCAACTTCATCATTTTATATTGTTTCTAAAGTTTTAAATTGGTCTGAGAAAGATAATATTATTCTTTCACCTATGACTTTTGTGGCTGCGGCTAATAGTATTATTTCATCAAGGGCAAAGCCAATATTTGTTGATATTTGTGATAAAGACCAAAATTTAGATGCAGATTTAGTAGAAAAAAAGATTAAAGAATTTAAAAAAAAAAATAAAAAAATAAGCACAATAATAGTAACCGATTATGCTGGTACTCCAGCTAATTGGAAAAAGTTTTATAATTTAAAAAAAAAATACAAAGTTAATTTAATTAATGATAATTGCCATGCAATTGGTTCTAAGTACAATGGAGATGTAGGATACGCAGTAAAATATGCTGATATTGCTATACATAGTTACCATGCTGTTAAAAATATCACATCAGGTGAGGGAGGATCAATTTTAACGAATAACAAAAAAATATTTATTAAATCCAAAGAAATTAGAGAACATGGTTTTTACAAAAAAAAAATAAAAAAAAATTGGCAGTTCCAATTATCTACACCTGGTTATAATTCAAGATTATCTGAATTAAATTGTGCTTTAGGATTAAGTCAGCTAAATAGGTTAAACAAAATTTTGTCACAAAGAAAAAAAATTGCAAAATTTTATAAAAACTATTTTAAAAAATTTAAATTTATTAAAATAAGAGAAGACGAAAAAAATTTAGACTCATCATATCATCTTTTTAACCTTAGGATCAATTTTAAAAAAATGAAAATTAGTAAAATAAAGTTTTATAAATTAATGAGAGATAGATTTGGCATAACAATGCAAGTGCATTATATTCCAACATATAAGTTTAATTTATTTAATCGATTTATAAATAAAAAAAAAATTCACAAAGATTTTCCCAACACTGAAAAATATTATGAACAAACATTTTCAATCCCTCTTTTCATAGGTCTTAAAGAAAGAAAATTATTATATATTTGCAACAGTATAATTCATTCGATTAAAAAATGTTAAGTAAAAAAAAAAACTTATTAATTTTAACCCAAGCTTCATACGAAACTGGATTTGGTCATTTAAAAAGGTGTATTTTTTTATCAAAAAAATTAAAAAAATACTTTAAAATTTATTATATAAAAAAAAATATTTCTAAAAAATTTTTACCTAAAGAGTATAATATTTTAAATTATAAAAATTTCACCAAAAACGAAAAATTGAAATTTTCTACACTTCTGATTGATCTTAAAAAAATTGATATTGATCATGTAAAATTAATTAAAAATTTAAATATCGCTAATAAAATTATTATATCCGATAAAATTGAAAAAAAACTAAAACCTAATATTAGTATTATTCCCTATATATTAAAAAAAAATTATAATAATAAAAAAATAATATCTGGAATTGACTCTTTAATTTTTGATGAAAAACTAAAGATTAGATCTAAACCTAAAAAAGTAAAAAAAAATTATAAAGTGATTTCTATTTGTATGGGTGGCAGTGATCCTAAAAATTTAACTACAAGATTAATTAAAGATTTAATTCAAATTAATATTAAAAGAATAAAGTTTAATATAATCGTTGGACCACTATTTAAATCTATATTAATTAAAAGATTAAAAAAAATTATTAGAGATTATAAAAATTTTACTTTTTACAAAGATCCAAAAAACTTCTATACTATCTTAAAAAGAAGTGATCTTGGAATAATTAATAGCGGTAATATAAAATATGAACTTGTTGCTCTTGGTGTTCCTTTTTTATTATTATCTAATGATATAAGAGCAAAAAAATTTTGTATTTATTTTGCAAACTATTTTAAATGTTTTTATTCTTATAATTTTCAATATCCCACAAAATTTTATATAAAAAATCTACTACAAAAATTGATCAAAAATTACAAAGAATTTAAACTTTATAGCGACTTTAACCAAAAAATGATCGATCTTCACTCCGTTGACAAAATTGCAAAACACATAAATAACACAAATAAATGATTAATAACTATTATAAATAATGCACAAAAAACTATACAAAAAAGCAATAAAATTAATTCCAGGTGGAACTATGCTTTTTTCAAAAAGACCAGAGTTATACTTGCCGAATGAATGGCCGACTTATTATAAAAAATGTAAAGGTCTAAATATTTGGGATTTAAATAATAATAGATTAAACGATTTTTATTATGGTGTAGGCCAAAATATTCTTGGTTACACAAATACAAAGGTAGATCGTGCTGTAATTAAAGCATGCAAAGACGGAAATATGAGTAGTTTAAATTGTGTTGAGGAAGTAAAATTAGCTGAAAAACTTGTTGAACTTCATCCTTGGGCCGATATGGTAAAATTTGCTCGAAGTGGAGGCGAAATAAATTCTATTGCAATTAGAATTGCACGTGCTGCATCTGGAAATGATAAAGTTGCTATATGTGGTTATCATGGTTGGCATGACTGGTATTTAGCCGCAAATATAAAAGATCGTAGAAACCTGAATCAACACATTTTAAAAGGATTAAATCCCAAAGGAGTAGCGAAGTCTTTGAAAGATACGGTTTATACATTTAGCTATAATAATTTTGAAGAATTAAAAAAAATTGTAAAAAAACATAAAATTGGATCTATAATGATGGAAGTTCAAAGAGACAAAAAACCAGAAAATAATTTTTTAAAAAAAGTTAAGAATCTTTGTTTAAAGAAAAATATAATTTTAATTTTCGATGAATGTACCTCAGGTTTTAGGCAGAGCCTAGGAGGACTTCATAAGGTATATAATATTGAGCCAGATATGGCAATTTTTGGTAAAGCACTAGGAAATGGGTATTCTATAACGGCGCTAATTGGAAAAAAAGAAATTATGACTGAGTCACAAAAAACATTTATTAGTAGCACTTTTTGGACTGAACGAATTGGTTATGCGGCGGGTTTATCAACAATATCAGAAATGAAAAAATTAAAATCATGGGAAATAATTACAAATAATGGATTATTTGTAAAAAAATTGTGGAAACAGATTGCTGAAATAAACAATATTCATATTAATGTTTCAGGAATTGATGCTTTACCAATATTTAATTTTAGAAGAAATAATTTAGAGTACAAAACTTTAATTATTCAAGAAATGCTTAAGAAAAAGTATTTGGTATCAAATGTTATTTTTATGTCAATTTTACATAATCGATCAGCAATACATAGATACATTGATTACTTGAATAAAGCTTTTAAAATAATAAAAAAATGCGAAGAAGGAGAATCTATAAAAAAATATTTAAAAAATGAAACTTGCTATTCTCCTTTTGATAGATTGAATTAATGAAATTTAAAAAAACTTTTAATAAAAAAATATTTATTATAGCAGAAATTGGATCAAATTTTGATCAAGATATTAAAAAAGCTTATAAGTTAATTGATGTTGCAAAGTCATGTGGTGCTGACGCAGTAAAATTTCAATTATTCAAAGCTGAAAAATTATACCCCAAAAATTCACCACTTTATAAAGTATTTAAATCTATTGAATTAAAATCTAGCTGGATAACTAAAATTAAAAATTACTCCCAAAAGAAGAAAATTATTTTTTTTGCTTCAGCCTTTGACCAAGCATCAATAAAAAAATTGATAAGACATAGAGTTAAAATCCTTAAGATAGCCTCATCAGAAATCGTAAAATTACACGAGATATGTTATGCTGCGTCTTTTAAAATACCAATTCTTATTTCAACCGGGATGGCAGATCTTGCGGATATTGCTGAAGCAGTAGAGGCTTGTAAAAATGTAGGTAACAATCAAATTGTGCTATTGCATACTAGTTCTCTATACCCCACCTCAGCCAGTGATGTGAATTTATTAAATATGGTTAAGCTATCAAAAATATTTAATTTACCTGTTGGTTTTTCCGATCATTCATTGGGAAATACAGCCGCAATAGCGGCAGTATCTCTGGGTGCAAAAGTAATTGAAAAACATATAACTCTAGATAAAAATTCTAATGGACCAGATCATTTTTATGCAGCTGAACCTGCAGAGTTTAAAGGATATGTAAAAGCTATAAGACAAGCAGAAAAAATTTTAGGTAATGATTTAATAAAGATTAATCCGAAAGTTAAATTAAATGCGAGAAGAAAAAGTATTTTTGTTTCTCAAAATGTAAAAAAAAATCAAATTTTATCAATTAAAAATTTGAAAATAAAAACGGACGCAAGAGGAATAGAAACTAGATTTTTGAAAAATTTATATGGTTTCAAATTTTCAAGTAATATTAAAAAAGAAAACCCTCTTCATTGGAAGTATATTAATTTTAAAAAATGAAAATAATAAAATTTGAATGGAAAAAAATCGGAAATATATGCAAGCCTTTAAAAAATTCATATTGGTCTCAAAGCTATTGCATGTTACCGACGCCAGTAAAAATTAAAGATAATATTTTTAGAATTTTTTATTCGAGCAGAAATAAAAAAAATCAATCATTTATTACTTATACAGATTTAGAAATATCAAATAAAATTAGAGTTATAAAACATGCAAAAAAACCATTATTGTCTCCTGGAAATTTAGGATGTTTTGATGATAACGGTGTTACACCATCGTCTATTATAAGAATAAATGGTAAAATTTATTTATATTATGTTGGGTGGAAGCCTAGATCTACTACAAGATATTCATTAATGGGTGGAATTGCTATCTCAAAAAACAATGGAAATACTTTTAAGAGATATTCAAGATCTTCTATTTTTCGAAATACTGACAGAGAGCCATTCCAAATTATGACCGCACCATATGTCTTGAAAATCGGTAATAAGTGGAAAATGTGGTATGTTTCTTGCGAAGAATGGATTAACCCTGACTACCCAATATATAATATTAAATACGCAACATCTAATAACGGATTAAATTGGAAACAGACTGGAAAAATTTCAATTAATTTAAAAAAAGGTGAAAGAGCAGTTGCAAGACCATCAGTGATCTATAAAGAAGGAAATTATTATATGTGGTATTGTAAAGAAAATAAAGTTGGGACTTATAGCATGGGATTTGCAGTAAGCAAAAACGGCATTAACTGGAAAAGACAAGATAAAAAAATTGGAATATATAAATCTAAATCAGGGTGGGACTCAAATATGATTGCTTATCCGAGTATAATTTTACATAAAAAAAAATATTATATGTTCTATAATGGCAACGATTATGGAAAAAGTGGATTTGGAATCGCCGTTTCACAAAAATTTTAAATAAATGATTATTGCAATAAGCCAACCAACATTTCTTCCATGGAGCGGTTACATTGCATTGATTGATTACGTTCATGAATTTATATTTCTAGATAATGTGCAGTTTGATAAAAGATCTTGGCAACAAAGAAATAATATTAAAACTTCTGAAGGAACTCAAACTATTACAATACCTGTCCATTCAAAAAACTTGTTTAATCAAAAAATTAATGAAGTACAAATAGATTATTCATCAAATTTTTTAAATAAAATAATCAAAACTATCGAACAAAATTATTCAAAAAGTTTATATTTTAATAATTATTCCAAAGAATTATTTGAAATATTTCTTTACAAGCATGAGAAAATTGTTGATTTGAATATTTCATTAATTAGATGGATCTGCGAAAAAATTGATATTAAATTTAAGTTTTCTTTATCATCCGAATTAAATTTAAAATCTACTAAAGAAGACTTAATTAAAGAAATATGTATAAAAAAAAACGCAAAAAAATATGTATCTACATTGGGTGCAAAAAAATATTTAAAAAATAAAAATTTTCTTAAAGGTGCAAAAACTGAATTGTTTTTTTTTAAATATTTAAATAAAGAATATAAACAATTATATGATAATTTTACACCAAATCTGTCCATTATAGACTTGTTGTTTAATTTGGGACCTAAGTCCAAGGAGATTTTAAGAAAAAACTTTATTATATCCTAGGAGTATATGATTAAAAGATTATTAATTTTACCTGCAAGATCAGGATCAAAAAGAATAAAGAATAAAAATATAAAATTATTCAAAAATAAACCAATTATCTATTTTCCTTTGACACAAGCAAAAAAAAGTAAATTATTTTCAAAGATTCACGTTTCAACAAATTCAAAAAGGACAAAAAAAATTGTAGAAAATTTTGGATTTAAAGTAGATTTTTTAAGACCAAATTACTTAGCTACAGATAAGATACCTACTGAAAAAGTATTAAAATATGTTGTAAAAAAATTTGAGGAAAGGGATTTTTATTTTGATGAGATATGGTCTTTAGCTCCATGTTCGCCTCTAATTAAGAGTATTGATTTGATTAAAGCAGCCAAAATTTTAAAAAAAAATAATAAAAAAATTATTCTATCCATAACTAGTTATACAGTTCCCATCGAATGGGCATTTTTTAAAAAAAAGAATAGATTAATTCCAATAAAAAAAAATTATTATACGAAAAGATCGCAAGATTTAATAAAAAAATATCATGATGCTGGAAATTTTGTTGGAATACCAAAATTATTTTTTAAAATGAAAAAAATTAATTTTGATTCAAATTACATCGGCTATGAATTGCCAAGATCAAGAGCAATAGATATAGATACACCAGAAGATTTTAAACTTGCTGAAATTTTATATGATAAAAAATAAAATAGTTATTGGGTCAGCAAATTTTTCCTTAGACTATGGATTGGCTAATAATTACAAAAAAATAAGTATGAGTGAGATTAAAAAAATATTAAAAAAATGTGAAGATAAAAAGATTAATTTCATAGATACTGCTAAAGGATATGGAGAATCGGAACAAATTATTGGAAATCAAGCAAAAAAAAAATGGAATGTTATAACAAAAATTCCGAAGATAAATTATAAAAAAAAAGTTGAAATTGAAAATTTTATATTAAAGTTAGTATATGACTCATTAGAAAAATTAAAAATAAAAAAGCTGTACGCAGTTTTGTTGCATGATGAAAATCAACTTTTGAGAAATAATTCTAATTTAGTTTATAGTGCTCTTAAAAATTTAAAAAGAAAAAATATCATTAACAAAATTGGCGTTTCATTTTATACACCAAAAAAATTAATAAAAATAATTTCTAAATTTCATTTAGATATAGTACAGGTTCCAGTAAATTATATTAATCAAAGTTTTTTGGAAAAAAAAGTAATAAAAAAACTTAAAAATAAAAAGATTGAAATTCATGCAAGATCAATATTTTTGCAAGGATTATTGCTAAAGAAAGATTTAAAAAAAAAGAGATTTAAAAAATTTTCCAACTATTTAAATTTTT